>JACKQG010001089.1_pt1 | contig 38233 bp, 35 predicted proteins | sample 8237621 | NCBI WGS metagenome assembly JACKQG01 (sample SAMN15677084, study PRJNA649215) | marine metagenome | biome: marine; feature: Black Sea; material: saline water; isolation source: suspended particulate matter (SPM) from the Black Sea western gyre | collected 2013-06-09/2013-06-10 | depth... | reverse complement strand
CAAGGCAATGATACGCTGAACTATGTCCTGATAAAAATCATAAAAAGTATGATAGGAAAAGTTGGTCACGCAAAAGTCATTCAAGAATTCCTTCTGCCAGCCGTCGGCATGATCTGGCGAGAGCCATGGGGTGTCGTGAACCGTTTCAGCCATGATCTTACTGCTATCCGAGCGGTTAATTCTTTTCTCTGCCACATTCAGGGCAATTTCTTCCCCATGCACAAAGATCAACAATACAGGGTAGGGAATGGCCCGCTGAATGATCTCGCCAATCCGTTTTTGTCTCTTGGGGGATTGCAGCGTCACCTCAATGACGGCAATTTCCAGATACTCCCTTCCTTCATCTGTGTACGGGGCAATGTTGATGGTCTCCGGCTTCAGGGTGTATGCCCAGGTAATCTTTTCGATATCCTGACTGAATGCCTTTTTGTCTGTAGCGTTCAGATCAAGCTCATAAAAATGCTTTTTAAAAATCTTTTTGCCCAGATAACAGCTTTGCGGGATTTTCAGTTTTTCATACAGTTCATCAAGCATGGGCTGTTACTCGTGTTTACTGTTCCTGGTCGGCCAGGATTGCCAGCCAGCCGACCACTTCAAAATCATTCATTCCCTGGAAACTGTCCTGCGACAAAACCGTGCCGCCTCGACTGAACAAACTCTCCACGCCCTTTTCTTCGTGTTTGCGGGTAATGGAGGTAACCGCCACTTCCAGTAATTCCCGGTAGTGCCTCATGTTTCGGCCTTCATCCGTCCTTTGGTTGAACAGTTGCAGTGCCTGCTTTTCCGGTTCTTGCCCTGGTTTGCACTGTTTTTTGAGAATATCCATGACCCGCTTACTTTGGGTGAAGGTGTGTTTTACTTGGCCTTGGTCAGTGACATAGACCAGATAGTAAGGAGCTAAGGCGTATGATGGATCGACCTGGGCTTTGCCTACCATGTCTTTTAAGCAGAAGATGACGCCCGGTTCAAGATCGGGGTCATCTAAATCAACATCGATAAGTTTATGACAGGCATGGGTACCAAAGGGTGTCTGGGCTAATGTATCCAAGTTCGACTTCATATAGTCGGAAAGGTCCATGCGAAAATCATTCAAGGTCAGGTCGGTAATGGAGATCCCGCCGGACATCTCTTCGAGGTCAATGACATTCTCCTGGAGTTGTTCAAGCTGTTTGCGTCGGTAATCCAGATCGTTCATCTTTTTAGCATCAAACTCGATGACGTTTTCCTCGCCGGTGGCTGAGATGTCGAGCAAGACCATGCGGCCACTGACACGGGCTTCCAGGTTGATGTATTCATCCAGTTCCATGTTGGGCCAGAAGTTGACCAGCTGAATGGCCTGATTGCGGGAAGCAAGGCGGTCTATCCGGCCAAAACGCTGAATGATCCGGACCGGGTTCCAGTGAATGTCATAATTAACCAGATAATCGCAGTCCTGAAGGTTCTGGCCCTCGGAGATACAATCGGTGGCTATGAGCAGGTCAATCTCTTCACTGATAGTGTCTTCAACCTTATCTCGTTCTTTGGAAATAGGGGAAAAGGATGTGAGAAGAGAATGCAGGTCGGTCCTGATGCCGGGCATTGTGGTCTTATTGGTTCCGGTGCCGGTTATCAAGGCACTGTGGATACAGAGTTCCTGCTTTGCCCATGGTGAGATGAGATTATAGAGATAGGTGGCAGTATCGGCAAAGGCTGTAAAGATGCAGACCTTTTTGTTGTTTGGATTAATTGACTGGCGGCACTTTTGGGCAATGAGTTCTTTTAAGCCGATGAGTTTGGCGTCGCGAGCGGGATCGATAACTTCAGCGTCATGGAGAAGCTCTGATAATCTTTCTTTGTCTTCTTCCAGTTCCTGCTTCCAGCGGACAAGATCCAGATCTTTGATCAACACCTTGACCTTATTGCCGATGAGGAAATCGTCAAATTCCGGGTTGTCTGTCTCGATATCTTCGATGGAAAGTTCACTGATGTCGGTTGCATCGTGATTGTCCAGTTTGACGAGCAGTCCTTCGACATTTCTCAGGAGCTTTTGCACGGTGAGGGTAAAGGAGTTAACTGAACTCTCCATCCTTTTGAGGATATTGACCCGCATAAGATGGATCAGGCTTTGCTCTCGATCTACCTGCCGGAAAACGGATTTGCCGCCATGCACCTGGATATCGTATTTGCGGTCATACTCTTCCCGTTTCTCAACGCGGACATACTTGAGGGGAGAATAGGCACTCAAATTAAGTTTTCGTATCCAGCGGTTGACCTCTTTGAGAGGCGGATAGAGGTTTTTTGCGTCAATATCGCTTTTGACATTGAGTGGTTTCAACCGTTCCGGAAATTTCCCGATCTCTGCGATGTCGTAATATTTTTCGATATGCTTGCGGGAGCGGGCTATGGTGAGTAGGTCAAGGAGCTTGAAATAATCAAAATTCATCATGTCAAGCAGGGCATCGACATTCCGCTCCTCTTCAGGAAGGCCAAGCCATTGATTAAATTTCTTTTGCGCCTTAATTAAGGTCTGGTCAATGTTGGCTATCCCTTGCTCCTGGAAGGCGGTATCAATACCTTCGGTGATAAACGCGACCTGATTTTTAAGGTCATTCATCCGATTATTTACCGGAGTTGCTGAGAGCATTAAGACCTTTGTCTTGACCCCAGACCGGATAATATCCTGCATGAGTTTGGAGTAGCGGGTGAGGCCATCCTTGCGGGGGTTGTTATTCCTGAAGTTGTGGGACTCATCGATAACGATAAGGTCGTAGTTTCCCCAGTTTAGGGTGGCCAGATTGATCTCTCCGGACTTGCCGGAAACACGGGTCAGGTCGGTGTGGTTGAGGACATCATAATTAAAGCGGTCACTGCTCAGGAGATTGCGTTTGTCGTTGATCGTATAAACGGTCCAGTTATCCCTAAGCTTTTTTGGGCAAAGGACGAGAACACGGTCATTTCGAAGTTCGTAATATTTGATGACAGCCAGGGCTTCAAATGTTTTACCAAGGCCAACGCTATCGGCAATGATGCAGCCGTTGTATCGTTCCAGCTTGTCGATAGCCCCCATGGCCCCGTCACTTTGGAACTTGTAGAGCTTGTTCCAGATAGTGGTGTCTTTTATACCGGTTTTGGTGCGGATGATTTTTTCTTCATCCAGCTCAGAGGCAAAGTCATTAAAGATATTGTAGATGATATAGAAGTAGATGAATTGCGGGCTGTTATCCTTGCCTATGATATCAAGGGAATCAAGGAGTTGTTGCTTCGCCTCCTTGACGGTTTTGGGATCGAGCCAGATTGAATCAAACCATTGTAGCAGGGCTGTTGTGCTTTCCTGGTCTGTGAGCAGGGTATTCATATCAAAATGGGCCGACTCACAAAATCCCATTCCTGAACCCGTAAAATCAGAACTTCCCTGGATGGCGGTTGAGGTACTTGAATTTTCAATATGTATTAGGTTTTGACTGATGGAATGAGGCAGTAATGACGCTTTTACTTCTGCCTTATTTTTCAGCCACTCAGCACATTCTCTGGCGATTCTCTGATTGGATAGTTGGTTCCTGAAACGTCTTTCAAACTGATTACCAGTTAAAGACACGGTTTGTTCGTGTTCTTTCTTTGCACCTGCAGGCAGTAACTTAGTCACAAGGAGACGTACACTGTCAACCCGGCTCAATTCTTTCTTCAATGCCTCAAACGCATAAAGAGAGAATAAACCGGAGAGAACAGAGAGCTTGCTCCCTTTGTTCAGGCTATCACGGACAACATCACCGACTTTGCCTGTTTTTTTGTTATCGAGAAGTTTCACTTTTCCCGCCTGCTCTTATGGAAAGTCGGCTGTCCCCAAGGCCATGTATCATCTTCGTTGTACCAATTTTTCTCATCGTCTTCTTCTTTAACGTCTCCAAGCCCATCTTCATCGTATAGAAGTGTCAGAACCTGGCCCGTCATTGAAATCAAACTCTTCCCACTTGGCAGCAATCAATTCTCCCTTGCGAATCCCTAAGCATAGCAACAGCGCTGTTGCCAGGTAGTTCTCTCTCTTGAATTACGATATGTTCTCTTTAAATGAAGCAAAAACAGACTTCAGCTCTTTGTACGACAGCGCCCGAGTCCGATTTTTTTCAACACCTCCGGCATCGCTCACATTAAATGGCTCTGCTGGATTATGCGTTAGTAAGTCGAGTTTGATGCCGTGCCGGAAAAGTTGTTTGCTGTAGGTAAGTGCATCGTTGGCAATGGTCGGCCTGCCACTTATGGCTATTTTGCTGATGATAGCCCGAATATCACGAGGTGTTACCTGGTCAATTGATAAGTCGCCGATTAGAGGCTGGATTTCTTTGGTATAAACTCGTCTAGAAATCCTGGGATATTTTAACCGCTTGGCACAATCTGCAAGCCAGTCTTCGGCCAAATCATTGACGGTCTGAAATACCCCTGTTTCAGCTCGACGCCACTCTGCTATTGGGTCGATTTTGTTGCGAATATCCTGCTTAACTTGAAGAGTTTATGAGTGGGCGTCAGCAAGGCCCAGTGTGGGATATTTGTCGAGAGTGAGTTCTCGACGTTTTTTTGTTAATTGTGTATCTGACAACCCACGTGGGGGGGGGCCCTCTGCACTTATCCGTAAATATAGCCCATTGCCAGCAGCGTACCTGCCAGGTTTGCCAGTTTTTACCAATGATTTGATTTTTTAAGAATTCATAGTAGCCATGAATTCAATAATATAACAAAGTGGTGACAGGGCAAGAGGTAAATCTACGATGTTGGTGTTTTTGTCACCATTTCTGTCACTAAATTTACGAAACAGAGGGCGTCAGGGTGAAACTTGCTGAACAAGTTGGGTGGCTGTAAGTTGTTGTAGTTTGGATATTTAAAAAAACAAGAAACACCCTGAAACACTATTCGATATTCTGTACCTGCTCACGCATCTTCTCCAGTTCACCCTTCAGGTCAACGGTAAGATGGGCTATAGTCGCATCATTGATCTTAGAGGCCATTGTGTTCACTTCCCGCAGAAACTCCTGAATAAGAAAATCCAGTTTGCGACCAACGGGCTCAGCGGCACTCAGGAAGACCCGAAACTGCTCGATGTGACTGCGAAGACGGACAATCTCTTCGGTGACATCCGTTTTGTCGGCCAGGATTGCCACTTCCTGGGCCAGACGCTGCTCGTCCAGTTGAATCCGGTCCAGAATTTTTGCCAGACGCTCTGCCAAACCCTTTTGCCGATCCTCGAGAAGAGCTGGAACGGACGCTTCGATCTGGCCGACCACTTCATCAAAGTTATCTAAGCGACTCGTCAGATCTTCTGCCATGGCCTCACCTTCACGAGAACGCATCTCCAGACAATCAGCCAGGGCCATGTCCACGGCGTCTCCGACCAGTTGCCAGGCCGCCTCCTCGTCTTCGCTCTGCTGTTCAAGAACCAGAACGTCGGGATAGGCCGCAAGCTCTTGCAGGCTCGGTTGCTCATCTATTCCCAGTTCACCTGCCAGAGTCAACAGTCCTTCCTGATATCCACGAGCCAGTCGACTATTCACCTGAACCTTCAGCAGGTCTGAGAAATCACCACTCACACTCAGGAGCAGATCAACCCGGCCACGCTGATGCATGGAGGCAATTTTTTTTCGTAATCGTTCCTCGAGCATTCCATAGCCCCGAGGGAGCTTGATATGAATATCAAGATGACGGTTATTGACACAGCGCAGTTCCGCATTCCAGGACCTGCCGCCACTTTCGGACTCGCCGCGGCCAAAACCGGTCATACTTTTCACATTCATTATTTTTTTTCTCCTTCATTCTCTAATTCAGCCTGCAGTTCATTGATGCCCACTGTGGCCGTGCCAACTTTACCGACCACTATCCCGGCAGCCACATTGGCCAAGGCTGCGGCATCGACCAGTGAAGCCCCTGAGGCCAGGGCCAGAGCCAGAGCGGCAACCACCGTGTCACCGGCACCGGTCACGTCAAACACTTCACGGGCCATGGTCGGGATAGTCACAATCTCGGCATCGGCTTCAAGCAAGGCCATCCCGGCCTCACCTCTGGTAATCAGTACGGCCTCACATAAGAGGCGCTCACGTAAGATTTGGGCAGCCTGAACCAGCTCTTCTTCGTTGGTAATGGTCATTCCGGTGAGTCGTTCTGCCTCCAGCTGATTGGGGGTAATCAGAGTCGCACCGGCAAAACGCTCCGGGGCCTGGGGTTTCGGATCAACCACCACCGGGATTTGGACACCCCGCTCCTGCTCAACACGGTGCACAGCGACCAGGAGTCTCTCCATCAGTGACTGGCTGATAACACCTTTATAATAATCTGAGATGACCACCGCATCGGCTGAGACCACCTGCTCTTCAACACAGCGAATTAAAGCCTCAACCACAGCAGGCTCAGGACTGCCGGTCTGCTCCCGGTCAAAACGGACCATCTGCTGGCCCTGGGCCACCACTCGGGTCTTGACCGTTGTCGGCCGATCGGCAGTGATCAGTCCGCGATCTGAAGTGCCAAGGCCTGCAAGAAGATCCCGCAGACGCCCACTCATCTCATCTGCCCCCACAATCCCGCACAACAGGGCCTCGCCGCCCAGGGCGTAGATATTATGCAGGACATTGGCACCGCCACCCAGAAGCAATTCCTCCCGGTTGACATTGACCACAGGGACCGGGGCCTCAGGTGAAATTCGATTCACACTGCCCCATATAAAATGATCAACAATGATATCGCCGATCACCAGAATTTTTTTTCCAGCCATGTTACGGGCTGTATTGTGCAAATGAGTTGTCATCTATATCAGCTCCAATAAACGCTCGGCCGTACGTTCAGCGGCAAAGACCAGCGATTCAATATCAAGTACATCCAAAACATCTTGGTCAAAAAGGACCTTGCAACGAGCGGGAAAATCATCATCAGGCTCGGCATCCCAGAAGATCAGTAAAATAATGAGATGGGGCAAAACAGGGATTTGAAAGGCCGCACTGCAGCTTTCTGTCATGGTCTCGTCCACCACACCATCAAGGGCTGCGATACAACGATGAAGCGCTTCGACCCGGCCACTGAAACCAGCGCCAACGCGATCCTCACAGTAAACCTTCAGCGTGCGAACCTTGGAAATGGAATTGGGCAGGGATTCCATCCCGACCCACTCGCCCTGCACACCACTTCCACCGCCAAAATGAACATAGTTGTACAGCAGGATCTGATCACGGGGATCCTCAGCCGGTTCCCCGTCAAGCTCAACCCGGTCATGGGTCAACACCACTGCGCGCCCAAGACAACGAAAACTTAAAGCATCTCGATCCGGACCCAGCCAGAAACACCCTAACGGCGCGGCTGCAATCTGGAAATCCAGCGCGGCTGCCTTCCCCCGAAGACACTCAACCAGAGCCAGATCTTTCTGCTCCAGGAGTTGATCCACCCGGTCAAGCCCACCCTTTTCACCTGAATCACTGGACGCAAATTCACCGCCTAGTTTCTCCAGATCAACATAGGGACATTTCGATGGATTTTCACCACCCTTGGTCACGGCCGCAGCAAAAGCCAGACACGCAGCATAACCGCATTCACCACAGTTGCTCATGGGGGTCAATCTGACAAATTCAAGGGGTTGCTTAAACATTGCTGATATTCCGAACGGAGTGCAAACAAAAACGATGCCGCGGGCTTACACCCTCCGGCATCGTCTATTGCACTAAACCATACAGGCCAGAGCCGGCCTACACTTGCTATTTTTCTGTCTGCTTATTGAGTTCTTGAACCATCTTGTCACTCAGATCAATGTTATCATCAAAGAACAACACACCAGCTTTTGAATCAAGGATTGCGGTATATCCTTCTTTCTTGGCATAATCTTCAACGACAACCTGCAGATTTTTCAGAATAGGCTCAATCTCCCGATCCTGGAGCTGTTTCAACTCAGCCCGGGCATCGTCGGTCTTGATTTGAAGATCACGGCCTTTCTTCTGATATTCACGAACCTTTGCATCCTTGGTCTCCTGGCTCCAGGCTGAACTCTTCTTTTCGATTTCCTGCTGCAGGGCCATCAACTCATCTTCTTCCACTTGAAACATGGCCTGCAATTCCTGAGCCTTCTTTTCAAAGGCGTCCCGAGCCGCTTTACCGGCAGTGGACTCAAGCAGAACCTGCTGGATATTCATCACGCCGATCTTGGTTTCAGCAGCCTGAACATCAAGAACCGGGACGGTAAAGGTCATCACAGCACAAAACAAGCCAACACTCAGCATTCGTTTAATCATCATATAATTCTCCTTTTTTCTTCATTGTCAGGTTCAGATTCCCAAAAATCATCCGGCCAGCAAAGAGGGCCGTTCAAGATAACAAAATTATTCCATATGGCACCTTGTAGATATACAAACAAACGGAACGGATGACAAATACTATTCACTATTTTGCAAAAGCAGACCTTTTTTGCTTGTAAAAGCCAATCCTGATTTCCTAATATACCACAAGCTCAGTCATAAAAAAGAATCCCACGACCTGACCGAACTCAATGAAAAACACCACAGGTGTATATCTTTCCGCAACCTTTATTCCAAACCGGCGCCTATGAATTACCCAAAGAATATTGATCCCATGGAGCTTGTCAGCAGGAATGCCTATGGCACTTATTTTGGCGTTTCACAAGACGTATTCGACAAGGTCTGGAGCCAACTGACCCATGAAGACGGCAACTCAGTCGCCTATATCAGTATGGAGATCGGAGCTGACCCGGATGTCTACAATCCAGTCAAAGACCGGCTTGATGATTTGTCTGCAGCCGGAGCCACCAACCCGCAACTCCTTGAGTTTATCAACAAACTCAACAAGGGACCAGGAAAAATCCCTCATTACAGTGGCGGGCTTGGCGTCCTTGCGGGTGATACCCTGAAAAGCTTTGCCGACTGCCGAATTCCAGTTGTCGCAATCAGTCTTTTCTACAGGCACGGTTACTTCTCCCAGTATGTAGACTCACAACTGGGGCAGATCTCTCAGCAGGTCACATGGCAGCCGGAAAAGACCCACGGACTATACCTGCTCAAAGACCCAAACAAGCCCGAGAAGCCGCTGACAATCGATGTCCCCTTTGTCAACGAACATAACCAAGACAGTATAGCTCAAGCCCAAGTCTGGATGAAAATGGAAATCAGCCAACAGCTGGACTTTTTTGTGCCCGAGTTTCTTCTCGACTTCCATCTCCCCGGGACACCGGAACTGCTCAAAAAAGCGACCAGACAACTCTACAACGCCGAATCAACAATTATCAAGGCCGTGCAGCGGCGGATGCTCGGCACGGGGATCATCCCCCTGCTTGACGCTCTTGGACTCACCGCTCAGACTCTTCATCTGAACGAACAGCACGGAGTCATCGTCGTCCTGCAACTGATCAGCCAGGCACTCCGTCAGGAGCTCAATGGCGAACCTCTGACTTCGGCCACTGACCAGCAGATTTTAACTGCGGCCGACCGTGTTGCCCAGCACGTGGTTTACACAATTCATACTCCGGTCAAGGCTGGCCACGATCGCTTTGACAAAGGTCTGTATGCCGGAATCAGCCGTGCGTCCTGCCAGCACCTGCTCAACCTGTTGGCACGAGACGATGACAATCCACATACGTATAATTTCACAACCCTGGCCATGCAGGTCAACCGGACGACCAATAGTGTCAGCAGGCTGCACCGGGACGTCACCCGTAAGCAGTTCCCCCAATTCTCCCACAAGATCGATGCGATCACCAATGGCGTGCACCACACCACCTGGATCAGCAACAACCGCACCCGGGTTTTTGACAATTTTGAAGAACTCCGCAACTGGCGTCAGGCACCGGAAGTCTTTTCCAGAGCCGAGCACATCAAAGACCAGCCCAGGTTCCGCAACCAACTCCATCAGGCCTGGAAGGATGACACCGCCCGCCTTTACAACCTGGTCAACCACATGTTGTTTGAACACCGGAATCAACACCATGAAACCTGGATTGAACCACCCAATTACTACTCATCGCTGATCGACAAGCAAAATCAGCTCACTCCAGAGACCTTCACCATTGGCTTTGCCCGCCGCTTTTCCACGTACAAACGTGCCGACCTGATCTTTGAGGATATCGACACGTTGTGTGAAATTCTCACCGAAAACAACTGGCCGGTGAATTTTCTTTTTGCCGGAAAGGCTCATCCCGCCGATGAACCAGGAAAAACGCTGATCAAATTGATTCTCGACTGCCAGGAAGAACTCTATCGCAAAAGCCGGGGACTGGCCAACCTGATCTTCATCCCCAATTACGACATGAAACTGGCCAAAATTATGGTGGCGGGAGTTCATGCATGGCTCAACAGCCCCAAACGACCTCTGGAGGCTTCTGGAACAAGTGGAATGAAAGCCGCCATGAACGGAGTGCCAAACATTTCAATTATGGATGGCTGGTGGATGGAAGGCTACCATAATGGAGCCACGGGCTGGAAGTTCGGACAGGAAGGGTCCGTGGACGAGTCCTGTCTCAGCGAAAATCCAAAGACCCTGCTCTACAAAGAAGACTCAACGGCCTTTTATCAGCTGCTTCCCGAAATCCTGGAAAGTTTTTACACAAAACCAGCGCCGGAAATTTTTATCGACAAGGCCGTCATGAATCTGGCTCTGAATGGTCCGATATTCAACACACACAGAATGGTCACTGAATATATTGAACGATATCAACTTATTCTACCTGAGGAACAAGTCAAAATCATGCACGGCCACGGCAGCAGTTACAACAGCAACCAGGAATAATCTGTGCAGATTAAATTCCACCAGATTTTGATTGGAAGATTGCAATGGATACAGTAAACTTCTCAGGTAAACTTGTATCTTTCAATCACACGACAGCTTAGCCTTTCCCCGACACAACTCCACCTGGAAATACCCATGGCCAAAATGCATATCAACCCCAATAATACCACTGACAAAACCATCCGTTCCATTGACCGTAAGCGGGAACAGGAAAGGCGTTTTATGGTGAAAAAGGCAAAAGACAACGCCGAAGAATTTGTCGCCAAACTCGTGCAGCGCCTCATCGATCGTGAACTGGTCGAAACCAGTTCCGTAATTGAACTGCGCGAAGCCTTTGTCAATCAGCTCAATCAACTCAGCACCCTCGAAGAATTCGATGTTCAGTTGAAGGTTGCTCCAATCCGCACCCTGGTCCAGGATGCCAATATCGTTTCACTTTTCCTTACAGCGTACATCATTGAAGACTTAATCAACCATCACGCCATCCTCGATATTTATGGTGAAGATATTGAAATTTACCTGGCCGTTGATTCAGTATTCAAGGTACTGCGTCCCCGGTGAATCATCCCGACAAACTCCCGGCTCTGCTTTTTGCCGATCCGAGCGGCAAAATACTCGACTTCCCCGAGCTCACGGCAGCCGGCATGGCAGCCGGCAATATCGTTCAGCCACAGCGTGAAGACTTCATTCCCCTGCCCGAGGGGAGTGAACTGTTTGTCCTGCCGGGCCGTCTCCCCGTGGGCTGCAACCCGGAAACAGGGGAACCACTCCTTCTGGACAGTGATCCTTTCACCCCAGAGCAGTCCGTCCAGGCGGTTGCCGCCTTCATGTCTCCGGCCCATACTGCAATTTACACCAGCGCCTACCAGACTCCAGGCCCCGAAGCGCCACAACTTCCCCTTTTTGCTTACACTGCTGTAGGCTGGTATGACAACCGCTTCTGGGTCACGGCCTTTCGCAGTGATCCGGATCCGCGTCAGGACAACAGCGGATTCAACCAGTCACAGATAACCAGAAAAACTCGCAAAAAACTGGAAAAATTCAAACGAAACCGCTTGATCCAGCATCTGGGAAAATGCTGCCTCACATACGGCTGTCCCGCTGCGCGAAATTATTTTCTTGGTCGCTGGGAAGCGCCCCTGCCCACATCACCGACATGCAATGCGCGGTGTCTGGGTTGCATTTCCCTCCAACCCTCTGGATGCTGCCCATCAACTCAGGATAGAATCCGTTTTGTCCCCAGCGCCCAGGAACTCGTCGAAATCGCTGTTCCACATCTCAATACCGCCGAACGACCAATTGTCAGCTTTGGTCAGGGGTGCGAGGGTGAACCACTGCTCCAGGCCAAGGTCATCGAAGAGTCTATCAAGTTGATGCGCAGCAAAACGCAACAGGGGACCATCAATCTGAACTCCAACTCAAGTCGCCCCAAGAAGATAGCTCGTCTGGCTGAAGCTGGTCTTGACAGCCTCCGTGTCAGCCTCAATTCCTGCCAGGAAGAATACTACCAGCGCTACCATCGCCCCACTGACTACACGTTTGGCGATGTGAAAGAATCAATAAAAATTATGAAACAGGCCAACGGCTTTGTCTCATTAAATTATTTTATTTTACCGGGAGTCACAGATTCCCCGCAGGAATTTGAGGCACTGAGTGATTTAATCTCCTCCTGCAGGCCAGACTTAATCCAGCTCCGCAACCTGAATATTGATCCGGAATGGTACCTCGACGGTATTCAATTCAAAACCATTGAAAAACCGCTGGGTATACGCCCATGGCTAGCACAACTGAAAGAACGATTTCCCAACCTGGGTCTTGGTTATTTCAACCCCTTCCTTGGTAATTCATTTCCACCCCAGTAACTCAGGCAGCCCATTGTGGGGAGTTGCCCGACATGGATCACCTGCTTTTTTTCTTGATTTTTTCACAAGTTAGTTTTACCCTGATTATAATATCGATTAATAGCAGTCATTAATTATCAACATCACAAATGGACAGGAATTATGGAATCAACAGCGAACATGAGACTGACCACACAGCGTCAAGTAATCCTTGAAGAACTGGCAAAAGTGACCTCACATCCAACCGCAAATGAAGTCTATGACATGGTCCGCAGGCGCCTGCCCCGCATTGGCCTTGGCACAGTCTATCGGAATCTCGACCTGATGGCTGAATCCGGCATGATTCTCAAGATTGAAGTTGGTGGAACCCAAAAAAGGTTTGATGCAACCACCAGCCCTCATTATCACATTCGCTGCCTTGAATGCGGCAGGGTCAATGATATTGACATGGATTTCCAGACCGATATCAACACAGCTGCCGCCAACGAAAGCCATTACCAGATCTACAGTCACCACATTGAATTCACCGGTGTCTGCCCGACCTGTACTAAAAAGGCTGACTCCCCCCTTTCAAATTAAGCAGAATCCACTTACTCAAAAATACCCATACGCCAAAAAGCCGGATTACCAACGAATGGCAATCCGGCTTTTTTTATATTTACGTAATGTCTCGCCGTGAACAGCAGCGCAGAAAACCACTAGGGCTTTGCAAACTGCACTTTACAATATCGCAACTTTCCTACCTTAAGCAGCACTTCACCCTCCGGGGCTATCTTCGCCGCCATGTCAGTGATTTTTTCACCATCCACCGAAACGGCATTCTGCTTTATCATTCGCCGACCATCGGAAGTAGACTTGACTAATTCGGCATCAACCAATAACTGAGGCAGCCAGACGGCCTCCCCTGCCTCAAGAGTCATCTCGGGCAGATCATCGGGCACCCCACCCTTCTTGAAAACCTGATCAAAGTTTACCTCAGCCCGAACAGCCTCCTCTGTTGAGGAAAAACGCGCCGTCAACTCCCGGGCAAGCTGTTGTTTAACGGCTTTGGGATGAAGCTCACCGCTTTCCATCCCCTGGCGCAAGGATGCAATCTCCTCCCTGCTCAGGTCACTGAGAAGATCAAAATAGCGAAACATCAACGTATCGGAAACAGACAGCACCTTTCCATATATATCATTGGCACTCTCGGTAATACCGATATAATTTCCAAGAGACTTGCTCATCTTATTTACGCCATCCAATCCCTCAAGGAGAGGAAGTGTCAGGACGACCTGTGGCTCCTGCCCCCGTGAACGCTGGAGGTCACGCCCCATGAGGAGGTTAAACAGTTGATCCGTACCGCCCAGCTCCACATCTGCCTCCAAGGCCACTGAGTCGTACCCCTGAATCAATGGATAGAGAAACTCATGGATGGAGATGGGACTGCCCTCGCGGAATCGAACCTTGAAGTCTTCACGCTCAAGCATACGTGCCACCGTCAGCTCCGAGGCAAGACGAATCATATCAAATGAATTCAGTGCGCCCAGCCATTCGCTGTTAAAAACCACACGAGTACGCTCAGGGTCCAGAATTTTGAAGACCTGCTCTTTGTAGCTTTCGGCATTACGGGCCACATCTTCACGAGTCAGAGCTTTGCGAGTCTCAGACTTTCCGGTCGGGTCACCGATCATTCCAGTAAAATCACCGATCAGAAAATAAATATCATGCCCCAGATCCTGAAAATGCTTTAATTTCTGCAGCAGAACTGTATGCCCCAGATGGAGATCAGGAGCCGTAGGGTCAAAACCGGCCTTGATTCGTAATGGAACGCCAGTACTCTCTGACCGCTGAAGCTTGGAAACCAGCTCATCACGAGCTATACAATCTACACAACCCCTCTCAATCAGGGCAATCTGTTCATCAATGGTGGGCATTACTCATCTCCAACTCTCTTCTCTTCTGGCTCCCTTGGAAAATTATCTTTTCGCCCAGGATCCACTTTGCATCTTGAACGAAAACCCTGCTTTTTCAAAGTACCCTTCACTCTCTCCACCCATTGCCGACAAAAAAAACTGCAATGGATCCGGCATCCTGCATTGCCGGCAGAACATTCTTATCTGGCGTATTCAACCGCGCGAGTCTCTCGAATGACCGTAACCCTGATCTGACCAGGGTACGTCAACTGTTCCTCGATTCCTTTAGCGATATCCTGACTTAAGAGGACTGTATCCTCATCTTTGACCTTATTGGAATCAACAATGATTCGCAGGTCACGTCCGGCCTGGATTGCATAGGACTTCTCCACTCCCTCAAAGGATGTGGCTATCTGCTCCAGTTCCTCAAGGCGCTTAACATAGGTCTGCAGCATCTCCTTTCGTGCTCCCGGCCTGGCCCCTGAAAGGGCATCCGCTGCCTGCACAAGGACATCAAGAACACTCTGGGGTGGCTGGTCCTCGTGATGTGCGCCAATGGCATACACAACCTCTTCGGGCTCACCATAACGTTTCGCCAGATCACGGCCAATAACCGCATGCGATCCCTCAACTTCATGATCCACAGCCTTACCAATATCATGAAGCAGACCGGCTCGTTTCGCCATTTTGACATCAATGCCCAATTCAGCCGCCATAATTCCACACAGAAAGGCAACTTCAAGGGAATGCTGAAGGACATTCTGGCCATAACTGGTTCGGTATTTGAGACGTCCCAGGAGGTTAATCAACTCAACATGGACACCGTGTGCACCCACATCAAAGGTGGCCTGTTCGCCAGCCTCACGCATGACGACTCCCAACTCCTTGGTGACCTTGGCCACAACTTCCTCAATTCGGGCCGGATGAATACGACCGTCACTGATCAACTGCATCAGGGCCAGTCTGGCAACCTCGCGCCGTACCGGATTAAAACCAGAGAGAATCACTGCCTCGGGTGTATCATCAATAATAATATCAATCCCGGTTGCCGCTTCAATAGCGCGGATATTACGACCTTCACGCCCGATAATCCGGCCCTTCATTTCATCATTGGGCAAAGGTACCGTGGAAACGGTCTTATCAGCGACATAATCACCGGCATAACGGGAAATGGCGAGCGCCAGGATATTCTTGCCCTTGCGATCCGCCTGCATCTTCATCTCATTCTCGATGCGAGCCAGGGTTTTGGCGGCATTCATTCGCGCCTCACTCTCCAGTGAGTCCATTAATTGTTTTTTGGCCTCCTCCTGGCTCAGCCCGGCCAATCGCTCCAATTCGTTGCGCCTTTGATTAGTGAGCTGCTCGATCTCCTGTGTCCTGTCGACAAGGGCTTTTTCCTGCTTTTTGAGAAGGTCTTCACGGTGCTCAATCTTCTCCTGTCGACTTTCAATCTCCAGGTTTTCCTTTCTCTGCTGTTCTTTTTTCCTGTTGAGTTCACGCCATCGATCTTTGAGGTCCTTCTGTTCAAGGCGAATTTCTTCTTTAGCCTCCTGCGTAAACTGATGCGCCTGATCCTTACTCTGAAGCAAGGCTTCTTTTTTCAGCTGCTCAGACTCGACCAGGGCATTTTCAATCAGCTGCCTGGCCTGTTGTTCAATATTGTCGCGATGTCCTTCAACAAATCGTTTACGCAACAAAAAACCCACCACCAGACCAACGACAAGACCGGGCAAAAGAAAATAAATTAATTGACTGAATAGTTCCATAGGCACCCACCTCGCGGGGTTAACACTGTCACTGGCAGTCTGGAGAAATGAGCACGAAGAAAACAGCTCAACGACCGGAGACGAAACGAGGAAGGAATAAGGCGAGAGATCTACTTGCCAGGAGTCCGGGTAAACACCGAACCTGTATTGACAAAGAGAAAAACTAAATTAGCCGCGGCATTGCTGCGTTCATAGAGAAATACCCAACAAACAGCTCCTTAAGAGGCCAGTTTGTTTTTTATATATAATCGACCAATGGCCATAACAAAGCCACCGGGCGTCAGGTTACTCAAGCAGTTCCTGCTTCCTTCAATTCGTGATCCGGCTTCACCGCCCAAGCCACCAGCACAGTGATTAGATCTTTGTGTTGACTCCCTTTTGCACCCCCGACCGCCTTCAACAGACAACGGACAAGCAGGAATGGCCAGAAGCCAGATATATAAAAATGACAATATGTCAGTTCGTCTAAAACTAAAAATCCCCCATCCTGCCGTGTCGTCAGAATGATTAAACCTATAAAATAGGTGGGCAGAACTCATAACCCGGTCTGGAAATTCGCAAGCGATTCTCCTTCTTGAGACAGCGGAGATGCCCTTTTTGTGAGAGTTGGCTCAACACGCCGTCGATCACCAACAGGACAGGGGAAAAATATTTACCGTTGACAGATTACAAGATCTACTCGTCCAGACCTTCTCCCTTCTAATCTATCTAATTATTATTATATCCGATTTGGAAGCAAACAAAAGAAAATTATCCACCTCCATTTTCTTTTTCAACGCTTGCTGTTTGAGCAATCTCCTCACAGAGGTGACTGAGCCGTTTCTCCATATCCTCTCGATATTGATCAAAATTGCGACTCAGTTCCACATAACGGGACGCCATATTCAAACTTGCCAGTATGGCAAGCTTACTCACCGGTATTGCCCCTTGAGCTCCAGAGGCATTTTCACCGACCAATCCCCTGACCAGGTCAAGAACCTCCTCGACCTCATGCTCCGGAGCACCACTATAGAAACTGTACTCCTGACCAAGCAGTTCAAAGCGGACAAGCCGTTCCAAATCGTCAATTCCTCCGTTTTTCCAAGCTGATCAGACCGCAGACATCCATGCGGCCAAAGCCTTTCTACTCGACAACCACACCATCCTGGGAATCCACAGAAAACAGGTTCCCCTGCACCCCGCCATTATCAGACGCAGCCTCCTGCGAAGCACTCTCCCGGGTGCCGACACTTTCCTCCCAGGCCTCAATCTTGCCCAGCAGGCCATTGACACGTGTGGAAATCTCACCCCGTTCCTCGCCCAGAGCCTCCAGATCAAACTCAAGCGTTTCAATAGTTGATTCGCGCTGAACAAGCAGCTCGGCCAGCTTGTTTTTTTCAGCCAGGAGATTGTTATATTTTTCCAAAAGATTAGCAACAAACAGTTCCAGGCGCTCCATTTCATTTATCCGACTCATATCTTTCGCACTCCTTCTTAATCATATTTCATCATTTCATATTAAAATCCTGACCTGTAAACATTCCACAAACCAGTCTATTTTCATTCTCTTCTTTATACAGTCGACGCCCCATATCCGCAAGGAATAACCCGTGCAACACTTGAGTTCAAAGCAAAAGACCAGGGCATCCGCAAACGGCCCGGCCACATTCGAGGGCACCTGAAAAATGCCTCTGTTATTGCGGGAATAAACGAGATTTTCATCCCGTCACGGCCTGGTCCACGTCCAGACCGGCGGGCCCTCATCACCATAGACCATATGACCGTAAAACAGGGACGGGTTTTCGTCAAAAACCATGGGCAGAAAATGGCGATCACCTTCCCACATGGGCAATGAATCCAGCTCGCTCAACTCATGCCAGACCAGCTCACCCTCCTCATTAACCGCAACCGGCTCACCGCTGAACTGATCGACCCGGAATATAAACCCAAACCAATCCTCACCCGCTGAGCCAAAACCGGGCCAGCTGATGGTGCCACGCAATATTGCCAGCTCACAGACTATCCCTGCTTCCTCCTGTAATTCCCGGCACAGACAAGCATAGACATCCTCGCCAGCCTCCACCTTTCCGCCCAATCCGTTGACCTTATGCAAATGCAGATCATGTTCACGGCGATTGCGGTGAACCAGCAGGGTCTGTCGCCCGTCAGCTGACATGACAAAAGCCAGAACGGCCAAAACAGGTTGATACATTATGCTGGCCCCTCCACTTTACTCAATTGGAAAAATGTGATTTAATTCTAAGCACTCATACAGTACTATCTTTTTCCACCTTGATCAAAGATTGATTTATTTCCTCAACAGTTTAGCAGGAGCTCAAATTTATGGATATTTCTCAAAGAATCGCAGAACTCAAGCAACAACCAGGCTTCAAAGATAACGTCGGCATGATCCTGATCCACAACGGCGTTGTCCGCAACTGGTCCCGTAGTGATCGAAGCCCGGTCACCGCTCTTGAGGTCACTCCCGATTTAATTAAAATCGAGGAGCTGCGTCAGGAATACCTGAAAAGTGAAGGCATCTTCGATATTATTATTGAGCCACTGGCCGGCACCTTCCAACCCGGGGACGACCTGCTGTTCATTATTGTTGCCGGTGATATCCGTGAGAACATCAAACCGGTTCTGGCTGAACTTCTGGACAGGGTCAAGGCCGAGGCACTCACCAAGCGGGAAATCAAGGCCGACTAAACGGCCATCTATCCGGGGAGCGTCAAACCATGACCAGTACCGCTGCAACAAGCCTTACTGACCGCCTTCTGATCTGGGCCGACCAGCGGCCTGGCTCCAGCAGCAGGCGTGACCCCGTGCGCGCCCTGGTCCGTATCTGCCTGATCACTCTCCGTGAATTCCAGCGCAACAAACTCTCACTGCACGCCAGCGCCCTGACCTACATTATTCTTCTCTCACTGGTCCCGATGCTGGCCATGAGCACCGCCCTGGTCAAAGGCCTGGGGGGTGACGGACAACTCCAGTTACTCGTATACAGCTACATCGAAACCTTTGAAGACAATGAGCTGTGGCCAGATGCCCCCTCCAGTGAGAATTCACCGGAAACGGCTCCATCAGCGACAAGCACAGTGGGACTGACCGACCATCTCCGTTCTGCGGCAGACCGGCTCTTTGACTACGTCAACAATACCAATTTTACGACCTTGGGCACAGTTGGAGTCGTCGGCATATTCATCAGTGTTATTCTGGTCTTTGGTAACATCGAAAAGGCCATCAACTCCATCTGGCATGTAAAACAGGGCCGCTCATTACTGCGCAAGGTCAGTGATTACCTGACCCTGCTGATCCTCATGCCCCTGTCCGTCAACATTGGACTTGCCGCAAGTACCATCCTGAAAAATCCGTCTCTCTCCGCAAAGTTTAACTTTTTTCTTCCTTTGGCCTGGATGCAGACAGTCACCCTGACTCTGATCCCGGTCTTAATCATCACCCTGACCCTCGCAGTCGTCTATGTCTTTTTCCCCAATACAAAAGTCAAAACCCTTCCTGCGCTGGCCGGTGGTCTGTTTGCCGGTTCGCTCTGGTACCTGACCCAGAACCTCTACATCAGCCTCCAGGTCGGGGTTGCCAAATACAACGCAATCTATGGTTCGTTTGCCACTCTTCCCCTGTTCCTCATCTGGATCTATCTTGGATGGATCTTCATTCTCACAGGGGCACAGATTGCCTACGCCTGCCAGCAGCACGACTATCGACTCATCCCCAAAAAATCGTCGCCTGCCAGTCAACTGGCAGCAGCCTGCGATATCATCATCCAGGTCCACCAGGCCTTTCTGGAACAAAATACGCTGGATGAGAAACAGCTCCACGCCCTCTCCCCCCACTGCCCGACCCATCTCATACAGGAGACGACTCAACAACTGATTTCAGGGGGACTGCTGCATCATACAGACGAGCAAAATCTGATTCCAGCCACTCCCCTTGACCAAATCGCCCCGGAAGCTGTCATCAGTGCAATCTTTGGCAACAACGACCACCACAGTCCTGGCGATCTATTAAGCGCCGCTGCTCTCAAGCAGGCAGCACAAGTCCTCAAGCAACTCCGGCAACCACCACACACCCAACAGACAGACAAACACGTCAACACTCAGGAGCCCTCATGCCAAACCTGATCGTCCGCACCCTGCTCGCTCTGATTTTTTTCTTCCCTCTGCCTCTCACGGCTGCACAGCGCGTGGACCCGGTACTCGTGACCATAGACCAGGCATTGCAAGAATACGCCGATCAACACTATTCATCTGCCGCCGACAGTCTGGCCTACGCCGGACAGCTCATCCGCCAGCAGAAGGGAGAGGCCATAGGCAAAACCCTGCCCGCCCCCCAAGAGGGCTGGACAGCCCGCGAAGTAATCAGTAAAAACCTGGGCGGGGCTGTCTTTAACGGCGGCCTGAGCGCCGAACGCCTCTATCGCCGCGGTGACAGCTCACTCAAAATAACAATCCTCACTGACTCCCCCATGCTGCAGTCAATGATCATGCTCTTTGGTAACTCAATTTTCACCACCGCCAACAAAACACTCGAACTGATCCACGGCCAACGGGCAGTGGTCTCCCATGAGGGCAACAACGGCACAATTCACATCATGGCCGACCAACTCTTCCTGATCACTCTTGAGGGAAATGACATGAGCCGCGATGAGTTGCTGAGCTACGCCAGTCAGATTGACATGGAAAACCTGTTACAGTTGAGATAATATTAAAAATCCATGGGGATGGCTTGACCGTTATTCCTGATCGGGACAGCCCTCTGCCGCTTATGACGAATTGGCCTTCTTCCAGTGGCAGAGGGCCTGTTATCTTTTCCCGTACAATTCCAGCTGATTTTACCCACACGACAAACCAGACCAGCCATATTGATCACCACCAACACCTGCCCGTCTTATAAAAACCTTCACCTGCAAACGGCGCCCACTATGAGCAAACATGAAACACAGTCAAGTCAGACTCCAACCATCAGCGACGAGACCCTGCTCAAGATCAGCAAGGAGATCGCAATCAAGTTCATTGAAGTGGGCCGGATAACTCCAACCACCTTTAACGAAACCTTTCCACAAATCCACAACACCATCAAAGAAACCATTCTAAAAAGATGAACGCTCTCGACCCAGCCATGAACCAGGCACCGCGCCGCATCCATCATATTCACATCATGGGCATTGGCGGCACCGGCATGGCAGCCATGGCCGGCATGCTCAAACAGAGCGGTTACCAAATCAGCGGGTCTGACCTGCAGGTCTACCCGCCCATGTCCGACTTCCTGGCCGCCCAGAACATCCCGGTAATGAATGGGTACAGCGAGATCAATCTTGAACCACAGCCTGACCTGGTCATCGTCGGCAACGTGATCAGACAAAGTAATCCTGAGGCCCAGGCCCTGGCCAGACTGGGCCTGCCCTATTTATCCATGCCTCAGGCCCTTGGCCATTTCTTTCTCAACAAACGCAGGTCTCTGGTGGTAGCCGGAACCCATGGCAAGACCACCACTTCCTCCCTGCTGGCCTCCTGCCTCTATGGGGCCAAGAAAGATCCATCCTGCCTGATTGGCGGTATTGTCCAGGAGTTTGGGGCTAATTTTCACATTGGAGAAGGCCCGGACTTCGTGGTCGAGGGCGACGAGTACGACACCGCCTTTTTTGACAAGGGATCAAAGTTTCTCCATTACCAGCCGCAGGTCGCCATTATCACCTCCCTTGAATTTGACCACGCCGATATCTTTGCTGATCTGGAAGCCATTAAAGACTCGTTCCGCAAGTTCGTGGCACTCATGCCCAAGGATGGTCTGATCATCGCCCACCTCGACGATGCCAATGTGGCAGAAGTGGTCAGTGAAGCACCTTGCGAGATCCAGGGCTACGGCCTTGGCACGGACATGCACTGGCGCCTCAGTGACCTCTCGATTCATGAGCAGTACAGTCGCTTTTCCATCCATCACCGGGAAGAAAACAACGGGGAAAAGGCCCTTGAATGGGACCGGATGCAAGTTGCCCTCCCCGGCCGCCACAACTGTCTTAATGCCCTGGCTGTGACCGCAGCCCTTCACCATCTCGGACTCAGCCAAGCCGAGATCAACACTGGCCTCAGCAACTTTTCAGGTGTCAAACGTCGCCAGGAGGTACGAGGAAAAGCTGCTGGAGTCACGGTCATCGACGATTTTGCCCACCACCCCACCGCTGTCCGCGAGACACTCTCCGCCCTCCGAGCAGCCTATCCGGGTAACCGCCTGATCTGTATTTTTGAACCGCGCACCAACTCCTCGCGCAGATCCATTTTCCAGCAGGACTACGTAAACGCCTTTGACGCCGCAGACATGGCCCTGATCCGCGAGCCTCTTCCCCTGGACAACATCGCCCCTGAAGAACAATTCTCCTCAGCTCAACTGAGCAGTGACCTCAGAAAACGCGGCATCGATGCCACCTCTTTCCCCGACACCAATGCCATCCTGGCCGAACTCGATCAATGCCTCAAACCCGGAGATGTCGCGGCCATCTTCTCCAATGGTGGCTTTGACAACATTCACACCCGTCTTCTCAGCCAACTGGAACGACGAGAGCTGTCATGAACCCCGGACACAAAAGCACAGGCGCACAACGCGGGTTGATCTTTGCTCTCATCTTCGGTGGCCTCATTCTCACCTCCCGGGCCAACTTCCTTCTCTTTCACAGTCTGGTTGAGATTTTTTCCATCACCGTTACCGGCTGCATCTTTATCATCGCCTGGAACACACGGCATTTGGCCACCAATTCGTTCCTCGTCTTTCTTGGCATTGCCTATCTTTTTATAGGCGGCATAGATACCCTGCACACCTTAGCTTATAAGGGATTAGGTGTTTTTCCCGACAGCGGGGCCAACCTTCCCACCCAACTGTGGATTGCGGGCAGATTGCTTGAAAGCGTCTCCCTGCTGGCCGTCACCACTCTTATCAGCCGCCGGATTCACCCCGGGATGGTTTTTGGTGCCTACACACTGCTCTCGGCCTTGCTCCTGGCCACCATCTTTGTCTGGCCCATCTTCCCCGACTGTTTCATAGAGGGAAGCGGACTGACACCGTTTAAGAAGAACAGCGAATACCTGACCATCCTCATCCTGGGGATAGCACTGTTCGGCCTGCAGCGGCAACGTGATGCCTTTCACCCCAAAGTCCTCAGGCTCCTGAGCGCAGCTATCATCACAACCATGCTGGCCGAACTCTCTTTCACCTTTTATGTCAGTGTCTACGGACTCTCCAACCTCACCGGCCATTTCTTCAAACTTATCTCATTCTACCTCGTATATGTGGCCCTGGTGGAAACCAGCCTCAAACAACCAACCAAAACCCTCTTCCGTGAATTAGACGAACAGCACAAAATTCTGGCCCGGAGTGAACAGCGCTTTCAACAGCTGGCCGACACCATAGACGCAGTTTTCTGGATGCACAGCTCCACAAACAACACCTTGCTCTATGTCAGCCCGGCCTCTGCCACCATCTGGGGCCGTGACCCAGAAGAACTTTACCAGAATCACGATCTCTTTTTTTCAACAATCCACCCGGACGATCGCGATCGGGTGCGACAAACCCTCTTCCCGAAGCACATTCAGAAAGCAGGAGAAATTGAATACCGAATCATCCAGCCGAACGGATCAATTCACTGGATTAATGACAAGTTTTCACACAACAGACAACAGGACGGCTCCGTATTGACCACCGGCCTGGCCGCCGATATCACCGAGAGAAAATTGGTCGACCTGGAACTTCGCCAAGTGAACCAGGAGCTGACCGAGTTCAACTACGTGGTTGCCCATGATCTCAAGGCCCCGCTACGGGCCATTGGCAATTACTGTCGTTTCCTGAAGGAAGATCTGGAAAACGTGGTCAGCAAGGAACAGCAGCTCTATCTTGACCAACTTCTCTCCGCCTCCCAAGAATCCTCACAGCTGGTTCATGACCTGCTGCTCTATGCCAAGATCAAGCGGAATAATATTGATTCAACCGCCATTGACCTGTCTCTGCTCCTCCAGAGGATCATCAGTTCTTTCAATGACCAGAATAATCTCAAGATAAACCTTCCCGGGCAATGGCCGGAAATGAGCTCCGACCCCCTCCTGCTCCAGCAGATCTTTCAAAACCTGCTGGAAAACGCGATCACCTTCAATGAATCCTCACCCAGGGAGGTCGACATCAGCTGGCAGGCACCCAGCCCAGGCCAGATCACTTTTATTATTCATGACAATGGAATCGGCATCCCGGAACAGTTCCATCAGAAAATCTTCAATATCTTTGAACGCATCAACCCTGACCCGCGATACAAAGGAACCGGAATCGGACTGGCCATCGTCCACAAAGCGGTCACAAATCTTAACGGCTCTATTGCTGTGCAATCTCAGCCCGGGGAAGGAACAAGCTTTCGGGTCACTCTTCCCAGCACTTCAAAAAACGCTTCCTCACCCCATACGACCAGTACAACCCACTCCGGATAACACATACAAGAAGAGGTACAGTTTCTTGCCCTCCCCGCGTCGCAAGTCATGGATTTTGGCCCTGTTTTTTTCTCAAAAACAAAGACTGAACGCTTGACCAACTTTTTTATTTGCCGTAAGTTAAATTGCGTATTCAATCATGAGGCAATCCAACCTCGTCGCCCCACCGGACTCACAATCCGGCTTTCCGGGCGCTGCACAGGATTGCACCCCATCTGTTTCACCCAGCACACATGAGGCCCATACCATGAAACTCGCCGTTCTGAAAGAAATCGAAGAAGGAGAGAACCGGGTCGCTGTCATTCCTGACTCCATTAAGAGGCTCAACAAAAATGGCTTTGATGTCCTGATCGAATCGGGCGCAGGGCTTGCCGCAGGACACAGCGACCAGGACTATCAAGATAAAGGCGCGACCATTCTCGCCACGGCCCAGGAACTTATGAACCAGGCCGACTGTGTGGTCAAGGTCCGGCCCCCGACTTTGGATGAGGCTGCCATGCTCAAGGACGGCTCGACGCTGATAGCAGTTCTGCAATCAGTTATGCGCCACGACCTGGTCAAACTTCTCAGCGAGAAAAAGATCACATCCTTCGGTCTTGACGTGATTCCCCGTACCTCTCTCGCCCAGGCCATGGACGTCCTCAGTTCCATGAGCACCATCGCCGGTTACAAATCGGTTCTCATGGCCGCTGACACCATCAACAAGTTTTTTCCAATGCTTATGACAGCTGCCGGCACCGTTGCCCCTGCCAAGGTCCTGGTCCTTGGGGCCGGCGTGGCCGGACTCATGGCCTGCTCCACAGCTAAACGACTCGGTGGTGTTGTCGAGGCCTTTGATGTCCGACCTGAAGTCAAAGAACAGGTTCACTCTGTGGGTGCCAAATTTATTGAGGTACCAATTCAGGAAGACGGCTCAGGCAGTGGTGGTTACGCCAAAGAGATGTCGGACGAATACAAGAAAAAGCAGGGTGAATTAATATCCAAGCACATCGCCAAATCCGATGTGGTCATTCCCACCGCATTGATCCCGGGACGAAAGGCACCAATTCTCATCAGTGAAGAACAGGTCAAGAGCATGAAGCCGGGATCGATCATCGTCGATATCGCCGCTGAGATGGGCGGTAACTGCGCCCTGACACAACCCGGTGAAACGATCATTGTAAACGGAGTAACAATTATTGGACATTCCAATCTGCCCTCAACCATGTCCTTCCATGCCAGCCAGATGTTTTCGAAAAACGTTGAGAAATTCCTTTTCCATCTCTGTGACGAAAACGGGTTCAAGATGGATATGGATGACGAAATAACCAGCGGTTCACTGGTCACCCGAGACGGGGCCGTGGTCCACGAGCTGACCAAAAAACTCATGGACGCTTAAGGAGATACAACAATGGATACCGGAACAATTATCGTCGGACTCACCATCTTTGTCCTGGCCTGCTTTGCCGGAGCCGAACTGATCTCAAGGGTTCCTCAAACCCTGCACACCCCGCTGATGTCAGCCTCAAATGCCATCTCCGGCATCGCCATCCTTGGTGCCCTGCTGGCCACTGGTCGACCGGAGAGTCTGAACTCCGTTTCAATCATCGGCTTTCTGGCGGTCATCTTTGCAAGTATCAATGTGGTCGGCGGATACATGGTCACAGACCGAATGCTGCAGATGTTCAAAAAGAAGACACGGAAGAAAAAAGAATAAGGAGTTCCAATAAATCTTTTTTCACAGCCGCTGCTGACTGCACCGGCATGAACCGTTCCCATATGCACAAGTGAGCTGAACCATGTCTATCCACATTATCAATCTGATCTATCTCATCTCTGCCAGCCTCTTTATGCTCGGCATCAAAAACCTAAGTTCACCGGCCACGGCCAAGCTCGGCAACAAGCTTTCCATGAGCGGAATGGGAGTTGCCATTGCCGCGACCCTGGCAAGCCCCGAGATCAGTGGATTCACCCTGATCATTATTGCTATCGCTATTGGCGCTGCCATCGGTGGATATGCCGCAATTAAAGTTGAAATGACCTCCATGCCCGAAATGGTAGCTCTGTTCAACGGTTGCGGTGGCGCCGCCTCGGCACTGGTTGCCCTGTCCGAGTTTCAGGGAACCACCAGTGGATTTGAATCCTTCACCCTTCTCACGCTGCTTCTTTCAATCATCATCGGCGGCCTGACTTTCACCGGGTCACTCATTGCCTTTGGCAAGCTTCAGGGAATTGTCTCCACCCGACCCATTACCTACCCCGGGCAGCAGGTGGTCAACGCAGCCATTCTGACACTCACCGTCCTTCTGTCCTGGATGGTTTTCCAGAACCCGGACAATGCATTCGCCTTCTTTGCCATCATCATCCTCGCCCTGGCGCTCGGTGTACTGGCAGTTATCCCCATTGGCGGGGCCGACATGCCGGTCATTGTTTCACTGCTGAACTCCTACTCGGGTGTTGCCGTCTCCATGACTGGTTTTGCACTGAACAACAACGCCCTGATCATTGTTGGCTCTCTGGTCGGAGCCTCAGGCCTGTTTCTCACCAAAATCATGTGCGATGCGATGAACCGTTCACTGGCCAATGTCCTGTTTGGTGCCTTTGGCAAGGTCGATGAATCCACGGTTGCCGGGGAAGGACCGACCGGAACCATGAAAGGCTTTGAGGTGGATGAGGTGGCCATGGTTCTTGAAAACGCCAGCAGCCTGATCATTGTACCTGGTTACGGCATGGCCGCAGCCCAGGCCCAGCATGTCACCCGCGAAATTGGAGACTTTCTGAGCGAAGAGGGGCTCGATGTCCGTTACGCGATCCACTCGGTGGCCGGCCGTATGCCTGGACACATGAACGTTCTCCTGGCTGAGGCCGATGTCTCCTATGACCAGCTCTACGCCATGGAAGACATTAATGACGACTTTTCCAATACTGATGTGGTTCTGGTCATTGGCGCCAACGATGTTGTCAACCCGGCTGCCAAAACAAACCCCGGCAGTCCAATCTACGGCATGCCGGTCCTTGATGTGGAAAAATCACGCACCGTGATCGTCCTGAAACGCTCCATGAACGTGGGCTTTGCCGGAATAGAAAACGAACTGTTCTTCATGGACAACACCATGATGCTCTTCGGCGATGCCAAGAGCTCTCTCCAGAATGTGTTAAACGCGCTCAAAGAGTAACCGGACAATCCACAACAGCACACAAAGGGTCTTGGCGGAAAACGTCAAGACCCTTTTTTTTTGCCGGTGATTTGGCTATGATGGACCATGGTTAAGCAAATCAACAACAGGCAGGCAAAGTCGCGCATGGGTCCACTTCTCCGCCGCCGCCTCAGTCTGATCCTCGAAAAGAAAAAACTTTTAAGGCAGAGTGACCATCTGATCATCGGAGTCTCCGGCGGCCCCGACTCCATGGCCCTGCTCCACCTTCTGGCCGCTGTTCATCCCCCCGATCAACTGACGACGGTCACCATTGACCACGGCCTGCGCCCAGACGAGACTCCCCAGGAAATTAAACAGGTCAAAAATCTGTGCAACACACTGGCAGTGGAGCACCAAACCTGCTGTGTTGATGTCAACGGATTGCGTAGAAAGCAAAAATGTTCCCTTGAAGCGGCGGCCCGTGAACTCAGGCATCAGCAATTGGAAGAAATCTGTCTGCAAAAGGGGGCAGCAGCTATCGCTCTGGCACACACCGCCAACGATCAAGCAGAGGAGGTTCTTATTCGTCTGCTCCGGGGAAGCGGCCGCAAGGGTTTGTCAGGAATGAATTATCGGCAGGGAAGAATCATCCGACCGCTCCTGGGGGAATGCAAGGAAGAACTTATTCACTATCTTCTGGAGGAGGGTATTCCCTGGAGCCAGGACAGCTCTAATCTTGATCAGAATCTGCTCAGGAACCGTGTCCGCCTCGACCTCCTTCCCAGACTGCGTACTGATTACAATCCGGGAATCGATCAGACCCTGATCCAGACCGCGGCAATCCTCAACGATGAGGAGGATATTCTGGAACAAATGGCCCAGACAGCCTATGAAGCGCAGGTCGGCTGCAGTACAACCAGTGAGGAAGAGATCGCCGGGCCCATCACACCACTCACTCTGAACCTCCAGCCCTTCCTGGCCAGCCCTCCAGCCCTCCAGCGCCGGGTCCTGGAAAAGGTTTGCTGGCAGATGCAGGCTCGTCCCCAGTTCCGCCAGATCGAACAACTGCGTGAACTGGCCATGCGCCCGGAGCCCCACGGCCAGGCCCACCTCACCAGTGGCCTCCGGGTTCACAAACAGGGCTCTACCCTGCTCTTTCACTATCCTTCAGGTAAACACCCATACCGGGGCAATTGAAACAAAGAAAAAATCAGACAAACGGCAAGAGAAAACCTGCCCCTAGCCCTTGGCGATCCAACTCGACCAGGGGTGCAGTGCTAGATTGACATTACAATAGCAATGATCAGCGGTCACCTCGAGTCCAACCCAGGGCGGACGGGGAAATTCCTGGTCGGCCTGTTCCAACTCAATCTCAGCCATAACCAAACCTGAATTGGCACCAGAAAACACATCAAGATCCCAGACAAAGCCGCCGAATTCGATGCGGTAACGCATCTTTTCCACCAACAATCCACCACAGAGAGCAAGGAGTTCACGGCCATCATCCAGCGACAGCGGATATTCGAATTCTGGTCGGGCAACCCCGTCTCCCTTTCCCTTGATGGTCAAAAAGGCGCTCTCTTCTACAATCCTGATCCGAACCACCCGCTCGGGATCAACACTCAGGTAGCCCTGGCAGATGAATCGTCCCGGGGCCAGGCCCTGCCACGATTCATCCACCACCAGAAAACGGCGCTCAATCTCTAGACCCATCAGCCCTCAGCCATAAAGGTGATCGTGTCTTGCTCATTGGGGATCAGGCAGAGGAATTTAAAAGGCTCATCACCAGCACAGTTGTACCAATGCGGAACCCCGGCCGGGATAAAAACCACATCGCCAGCTGAGACCTGGGATTCCTGATCACCGATGCAGATATTCCCACGACCAGATATCACATACTGCTCGTGCTCCACCGTATTGGTATGAGCGGGAACGCCGCCACCAGGCTCAATGGTAAAACAACGCATGGCAAAGTTTGGAGCGACATCAGCACCAATCAGGACCTGAATTGAGGTACCTGTCCCAGCCGGGACAACATTTGCGGCCACGTCTTCTAAGCTTCGAATCACTGCAGTTTTTCCTACTGTCATATTATATTACTCCTTTTCGCTATGGTTGTATTTAATCGAGGCATACGTCGGCTGTGGTCGCTCTATATTGTTGTAATTATCAACAGATGATCCACAAATCGGACAATCGCCTTGGGGCTGTCCGTCAAGGGTTGAACCACAGACCTGACAGACAAAAAAATCAAAATCAATATCTTCAAGCTTCCTGATCACCGCGCCCATGAAGAATCCGGAATAATTCATAATCTGGGTCAACTTATCCTTGTGCTGCCGGTGCGCATCCCAGGCATAGCGGCAATGAAGCAATGCCTGGGCAAACTGTTCTTCCTCAAGACGACTGATGTAAGCAGGATAAACAGACTCAATTTTTTCCAATTCCCTTGCCGCGGCCTGTTTGAGATTGGAACGGGTGTCCCCGATGTCAAACTCGCCTTGCACCAAGGTACAGTCAACTCCTAATATCTGTAGAACCCGACTGTAATTTCGTGCATGAATAGCCTCAGAACGGGCAAAAGAAGAGAAGAGATAGGCGATGTTGCCATAATCCTCAGCCAGGGCCCGAGTCATATACTCAAGGTAACGGTTGTGGGCCGCAGTCTCCGAGAGGAATCCCTCGCGCAATACTTGCACTGTCTGGGGGTAGCCAATGCCACCCTGAGCAAATGCAGTCAACGGTCGCAGCGGATACAGTATCCCTGCACAAGCCGCCCACACAAGCAGCTTCCGCCGGGAGCAATTCTGCACTCGAGCCAAAAAATGAAGCCTGTCAGCCAAATCAACCTGCATCACGCACTCCCGCCAAGAGTTACTCGGCCTGATCTGGTTGTTCCTTGGCCAGCTGACTTTTGATCCAGCCGGTGCGGATATAATATTGCTGTCCACATTCCTGCCATTGGCTGCAACTTTCATCCTTTAATTTCATGGGATATTGCTCCAGACTGCGATCCACCCGGCAGAGGCCGGAATGGACATCTTCCAGACGGAAAAAACGACAGCTGAGACAGATGGGAATTTTCTCATTTAACATGCTCACACCCTCAAATTATGTACACTGAGCAGCAGCCGTAAACAGGCAGTCAAACTCAGGAAAGTTAGTATCTGAACCATAGACATCCAAACCAAAGAGGTCAAGGACGCACTCATTAAATCCATGCTGCCTGAGCGCACGGCGAAAAACATGGGCCGAATCCGCAACGATCCGAGGATCACCTTCCTGGAAACGATTATAGACAATGCCCAGGACGGTAAGCCCTCGACTGTCTGCCAGTTCCAGGGCAGCCAGGGTGTGGTTTATGGATCCCAGACGAGGGCTGCTGACCAGTACCAGAGGCCAGCCCTTCTGCGCCAGATAGTCGAGCAGCATCAACTCTCGGTTCAATGGGACCAGAAGCCCCCCTGCCCCCTCAACCAGAACCGTTTCATAACGATCCACAAGGGCCTGAGTCGCACAATCAATCACAGTCGAATCAATGATCACCCCTTCAATCTCAGCGGCCAGGTGCGGTGAACAAGCGGTGGGAAAGACATAGGGACAGGTCAAACCACTGGTATCTTCCACCCCCGGTTCCAACCCCATGATTGTTCGATGGGTGAGGATATCTTCGGCCACGCCAACACATCCGGTCTGAACCAGCTTCTGTGTCATCACCCGCAGACCCTTGGTGTGGAGATATCGGGCCAGCAGGCCAGTGACAATCGTCTTGCCGATATCGGTATCAATACCGGTGATGCAGAGAACAGGTGGAATCATTCTTTTACCCCTCTGGATTACAAGCGCCGGGCGACAAAGTACAAAGTCGCATATGTCACCGGCACTCCTTCAGGCGTCCCAAAGAGACTCTGATAATCACGCTCAAACTCTCTCAGTCGATCTTTGGTCCAACGAAAATCGGTCACCCCCCCCACTCCCGTCGCCCGCAGATGTTCAAGCACTGCACGAGGATGGCTAAAAAAGCTTTGCGCAATCTGCGACTCCTGGGCCTCGATCACAAAATCCCGCTCAAGCAGCTGGCTGATTGCTTCTTTGGAACGATAATTCAGCCCCACATTGGTCAATGAACTGAACTCAGACAGGGTTCCCGGACCGAAAAGAGAGACAGCAAGCAGTCCCCCCGGCCGGAGGGACTCAGCCAATCTGGTGAGCATCAAGGGTAAATCAACGAGCCATTGGAATGTGGAACTGGAGAGAACCAGGCTGAGATCCTCCGGCAATGGAACCTGCTCAATGTCACCAGGGAGTGACCAGGCTCTGGTGCGCGAGTTCTCAGGCAGACGGCTGGGGACCTCGGCGACGAACTCGTCAACCAGATCGTTGAGAAACAAGGCCTCAGGCTGGAACTGACTGCAAAAGAGTTCACTCAGGACTCCGGTGCAGCATCCGATCTCCAAACACCGCTCAACGCTGACCGGCGCACAGCGGCCAAGGAGCTTCAGGAGATGAACACCAGCCTGCTGCTGAATTGTGGCATGTTCATCATAGGTCGCCCGGCTCCGTTGAAATGACCGTCTGATCCGTCCCTTATCCAGTTGATCAGGCATGATTGACGCCGCCAGTCTCAGTCAACAGCTCTTCCCAACTTGCCCAGCGGTAAAAGGGGAAATGGGGCGCTGCGATTTCCTGCACCAGCCGTCCCTGTCCATTCTGCCAGAAGGCCCGCTGATTCTCTGTGGGCATGATGTAATCCTGATCGCTAATCAGAACACGATCATAAATAGATCCTTCCACGGGATGACAATCCACTAGACTTTCCAAAACAATCAGCTCTGCCAATTGATCATCCAGAGTACGAACAGGTTGATGGGCCACAAACGTACTGAGAATTTCTTTTTTGCGGCACATGCGACGGTAGAATTTCAACCGGGCCGTCTCATCAAACTGTTGCCGGGTGGCCGCAAAGATCGCTGGGGGAATGCCAAAATGATCATGAAGGGGGCACAGGGTGCCATTAACAGCCAAAGCAGAATGGAACAGACTCTTCTGTTCAACCAGCACCTTTTGCGCCGCCCAGACGCCCATGGACCAGGCAATCACAACCGTCCGATCATAACTCGCGGAAAAACCGGCAAGATCCCAGTCAAGATCAAGATTTCGATAGTCAGAGACAACCAGGACATCACAGTTTTGGGCCGCCAATGGAGCCAAGGGCCTGCAGTCCATGGACCAGCCATTGAAGAAAACAAACAGAATCGGTGCGTTATGTCGATGCAGCCACTCACTGCGCATGGGTTGCCCCTGTTATCACATCCAGCTCGTGTACCAGCACATCGAGAAATGGTACAAGATCCGACCACTGCATATCCGCGGTGAGCGACAAGCGAAACCGGGCCGTTCCCTCGGGCACGGCGGGCGGCCTGACCGGTAAAACCAAAAATCCCTTTTCTCGCATCAACTCTGCCAGACGGACGGCCTCGGCATCCCGGCCAATCAACACAGGTATAATATTGGTGCTGCCGGCAGTTGGGATATTAAGGGCTGATAACTCATTGCGAAAACGATCTGACAAGTCCTGCAGCCATTTTCTTTGAGGAGCAAGGCTCAGTTGATGGTGAAAGACAAAACGATTCCAATGCAGAATCACCGGTGGCAATGCCGTAGTAAAGATCAGAGAACGACTGTGATTGATGAGATAATCACGAATCTCCCGGCGACAAACCACATAGGCCCCCATGGAGGCCATGGCCTTCCCAAAGGTCCCCACCAGTAAATCGACTTCATCCAATACCCCTTGGGCCTCAGCCTGTCCCAACCCCTGTCCGCCATACAGACCTAAGGCATGGGCCTCGTCGAGATAGAGATCTGCAGAAAACTCCTGTTTCAGCGCGACCAGGCCCCTGATATCTGCAACATCACCGTCCATGCTGAACACCGACTCGCTCACAATCACCACCCGCTGATAACGCCCGCGCGCCTTAACCAGTAAAGCTCGCAACTGCTCGTGATCACCGTGATTGAAGCGTTTATATTCGGCCCGACTGAGACGAAGGCCATCATGAATGGAGGCGTGATTCAACTTGTCCGAGAGAATCAGGTCTCCCCGGCCATAGAGAGCCGGCAGGATACCGATGTTCGCATGATAACCGGAATTAAAGAGCAGGGCCGCCTCCTTGGCATAAGCGACAGCCAGATCCAGTTCCAGATCCTGGGCCATCATGCAGTCACCACCCAGCAGACGAGAGGCCGTGGCACCAAGGCCATACTGTTCGATCAATTCCTGTCCTGCAGAGTCAAGGTCAGCGTAAAAACGGTGCAGAAGATCATGATCACCGGCCAACCCCAAATAATCATTGGAGCTCAGATTCAGAAGCTCCTGCCCCTTGTAACGCACTCGACAGCCACGCCGGTCACTCAATGTCCTGAGGACGCGGAGACGACCGAGGTCCTCCAAGTCGTTGAGCTGATCCCGATAACGATTTGTCATACTTCCCTCAATCGCGACGCAAATCAAATTCCAGGGCCGACAGGACGGCAATGTCCTGGGACAGACTGCTCCCCGACGTGGTCAGATAATCACCGACTATTGCCCCGTTCGCCCCGCTGACAAAACAACTGTACTGATCTGTCCCTAATTGATCCCGCCCGCCCGCCAGACGAATCACGGCCAGAGGGTTAATCAATCGAAAAAGGGCCAGACAGCGGAAGACTTCATCGGGTGTCAAAGGCTGCAGGTCGGCCAGTGGAGTACCCGGAATGGGTGTGAGAATATTTATGGGAATGGAGAGAACATCCAATTCACGCAGCTCCAAGGCGAGCTCCAGACGATGTTCCACAGTCTCACCCATACCGATGATGCCACCGGAGCACAGCTCAAGCCCTGCCGCTCTGGCAACCTCCAGCGTGCGTACTTTGTCTTCCCAGCTGTGGGTTGTGCAGATACGGGGAAAAAACTCGCGACAGGACTCAAGATTACAATGGTAGCGGACGACCCCGAACTCACGCAAGCGTTGAGCTTTCCCGGGGGTCAGGAAACCCATGGAGGCGCAAAAGAGAAGTCCTGTGACCTGTGCCAGTTCCTGATAAATCTGACCCTGTTCCTCAAGCTGTTCCCTGCTGAGAGAATGACCGGCAGTGACCAGCGACAGTCTTTTAACTTTGCATGCATCCAACGCTCGTGCCTGGGCCAGGGCCTCGGTTAAAGGGATGCAGTCGTACTCGGTAATCTCCGTTTGATAACGGGCGGATTGTGCGCAATAACGACAATCCTCAGAACAACGACCTGAACGGGCGTTAATAATGGAACAGAGATCAAAACGCTGACCGTGAAAATGCAGACGCACAGTGTCAGCCGCCTGCAACAACTCTTCAGTGACAGCCTCCCGAGCCAGCTCCCGGGCCTGTTCACGATTGAGCAGAAGGCCGCCTATTATCTGTTCACTGATCTGTTGGACGTTCATATAAACACAAAATAAAAAAGGCCACTGTCACCAGCTGCCGCAAAACAGCAACCGATAACAATGGCCGGATCTGGAGAATCAGGCCAGTTTTTCAAGGCACTTGGCAAGAGTTTCAGGGCTGTCAACCTGCATGGCACGACAGCTGCCCTTGGGGGCAATTTTACGGATCATACCGGAGAGCACAGTTTTTGGTCCCACCTCAATAAAGGTGTCCACTCCATCGGCCAGCATGCGCTGGATTATCTCAAACCAGCGAACCCGAGAGGCAATCTGCCCGGCCATCATCTCACGGATCTTCGTCGGATCCTGCTCAAGCATGGACGACACATTAAACATCACCGGGGTAGCAGGGGGCTGAAAATCAACAGTGGCCATAAATTCTGAGAAATCAGGCACAGCTCCTGCCACCAGGGGACTATGATTGGCGACACTGACCGGTAGAGGGATCACCTTGGCCCCCAGAGCACGGGCCTTCTCACCCACAGCAGCGAGGGCTGCCGCCTCACCCGATATTACAATCTGAGTCTCGGTATTATGGTTAGCCGCCGTGACGATACCTGCGTCCTTGCATTCCTCAATCACCCCTTCCACCTGATCCATGGTCAGGCCAAGCAAGGCGTGCATGGCTCCAGGGTTTGCCTGGCCTTCCCGCTCCATCAAAGCACCACGGCGGGTTACCAGGCGAATGGTATCCTCAATACTCAATACTCCGGCAGCAGCCAGGGCAGAGTATTCACCGAGGCTATGCCCGGCAAAACAGGCCGCTGAGCCATGCCAATGAGCGGTTAAGGCCTGCCAGCAGATCAGATTGGTCACTGTAATGGCTGGTTGCAGATGCACGGCCCGGGTCAACTCTTCCATTGGGCCTTCAAGGCAGAGCTGGCGCAAAGGAAAATCACAGACCGATTCGGCCAAGTCCATGACTGCTGCACACTTGGGATCACTCTCAATGAAAGCCTGTCCCATACCTAAATATTGAGAACCCTGGCCAGGAAAAAGAATTGCTGTTGTCATCAATTGTTCCTCTGGGAAATACAGATTATAAAAAAACAGGTGTTATATTCATTTCAGGCGTCAGGCTGAATAGTTACAAAACCAGATACGTTTTTACTGCAACCTTGTCAAAATACGGCCCATGACAGTTCAGGGCATTTTCAGGGCTTTTTTCTCGGCCCGGGATTCCAGGACATTGCCAATGAGAAATAAAAACACACCCACAAAGATGGCCGAGTCAGCAATATTAAAAGCCGGCCAGTGATAACTGCCAACATAGACATCGAAGAAATCAACCACCGCCCCATGCTGGAGCCGGTCAATCATATTCCCCAACGCACCGCCGGCAATCAATGGCAGGGCCGTACCATAAAGAGCCTGAACGTGCCGAATACGAATCCAGGCAATCACGAGGATGATTAACGCCACAGAACCAAGAATGAGAAAAAAATAATGGCGCCAGGCCGATTCCACCCCGGCCAGGAAACCAAAAGCTGCACCACGGTTCATGACCAGGGTCAGATTGAAAAATTCCGGGATCACCACCTGAGACTCATAGAGGACAAAATTCTTCAAGATCCAGAGTTTACTCAGTTGATCGAGACCAACAACCAAAGCGGCCAGGAGCATAAAACGCATCAGACTCACGCACTGAGTTCAGCCACAACCGCTGAACAACGACTGCAAATTTTCGGATGGACAGTATCCTGCCCCACGCTCAGTGAACGGGTCCAGCAACGCTCACACTTATTTCCCTCTGCCGGACGCACAGCAACCCGCAGACCAGCCACCTCTTCACTGAGCAGTGGTTCCAGACCAAGTGAGGCAAAATCATCACAGGCAGAAAGCTCTGAGATGATCGATATTTCCTTGAGAGTCTGCCATTCAGTCTCAATAAAATCACGCCATTCACCCTCAACCGCCAGCAGGACTTCGGCCTCCAGGGGATGGCCGATGACCTTGTTGCGACGAGCCTCTTCCAGGCTTTTAGTGATCTCTGAACGCACTGCGAACAGTTTTTCCCAACGCCCCTCCAGTTCCGAATGACGACGATCGGGAAACAGAGCCGGAAAATCGGCAAAAAAGACATTATCCTCCAGAGGGGTGTCTGCTGCCTGGTTATAAAGAAACTCCCAGGACTCAGCCGCAGTCACACTCAAAATTGGAGAGAGCAGACGAAGCAGGCCATCAAGTATTTCATGCAATACAGTCTGGGCGGCTCGGCGCTGCTGCGAGGTGGGTGCAGAGCAGTAGAGGCGGTCTTTGAGAACATCCAGATAAAAGGCGCTCATGGTCACGCCGCAGAAATAATTCACACCCTGATGAATGGAATGAAACTCGTAACGGTCATAGGCGCCGAGGATCCGTTCTTTTAAGGCCTCATATCGCGCCAGGGCCCAGCGATCGATTTCGGGCAGATCCTCGAGGGACACCCGGTCAGTCTCTGGATTAAAATCATTCAGGTTGCTGAGCATATAGCGAATGGTATTGCGGACCTTCCGATAGCTGTCAGCCACCTGACTCAGGATCTCGTCCGAGACCTTCACATCATCACGATAGTCCTCACTGGCCACCCAGAGTCTGAGAATTTCAGCTCCGAATTTTTCAATCACCTCTATTGGAGCAACCACATTACCAATAGATTTGGACATTTTTTTGCCTTTACCGTCAACCACATAGCCATGGGTGAGTACACCCTTGAACGGGGCACAGCCGCGAGTGCCCACAGAGGTCAACAGTGAGCTCTGGAACCAGCCGCGATGCTGGTCACTGCCCTCAAGATACAAGTCAGCCGGCGAACGCAGCTCGGGGCGAGCCTCACAGACTGCCGCATGGCTGGTTCCGGAATCAAACCAGACATCGAGAATATCTTCTTCTTTGGCAAAGTCGGCACCGCCACATTCCTCACAGACCGCATCCGCACCAATAAATTCTTCAACATCATGGCGGAACCAGGCATCGGCCC
>JACKQG010001088.1_pt1 | contig 38234 bp, 31 predicted proteins | sample 8237621 | NCBI WGS metagenome assembly JACKQG01 (sample SAMN15677084, study PRJNA649215) | marine metagenome | biome: marine; feature: Black Sea; material: saline water; isolation source: suspended particulate matter (SPM) from the Black Sea western gyre | collected 2013-06-09/2013-06-10 | depth... | reverse complement strand
ATCGTGACCGAGCATCAGAATCCATCAACTGTTGCACTTGGAGCTTGAGACCAGCCAACTATTTATACTATGCCCCTATGATCGAGAACTTGATTGCCATAGTAGCCGGAATAGCCATACTGGTTTGGAGTGCTGACCGTTTTGTAATGGGTGCCGCTGCAACTGCCCAACACATGAACATCTCTCCCCTGATTATTGGTCTTGTAATTATGGGTTTTGGTACCAGCGCGCCAGAGATGATGGTCTCTTCACTTGCGGCCATGGAGGGAAGCCCAAGCATTGGCATTGGCAATGCCATTGGATCCAATATTGCCAATATTGCCCTGGTACTTGGTGCAACTGCAATGATCCTCCCAATTACTGTCCGCTCCGAAATTCTACGCAGAGAATTCCCTATCCTTATTGCGGTGACTATAGGTTGTGGGTTGATATTGCTCGACTATTCGCTGGACCGTATGGATGGAGCAATCCTTCTCTTCTCTCTGATTTTACTAATGGCGTGGCTGATCCAGACCAGCAAAGAGAGCTCTTCCAGTGACACCCTGGGCACGGAGGTTGGCGAAGAAATTCCTCAACTGCCTATCAAACGCGCTCTGTTCTGGACCGTTGCAGGCCTTATTGCCCTGCTCCTGAGTTCTCGTCTGATTGTCTGGGCTGCAGTGGAGATAGCACAGGCATTTGGGATTAGTGAGCTGATTATTGGATTAACCATTATTGCAATTGGAACCAGTCTGCCTGAACTTGCCGCCTCCATAACAGCTGCCTTGAAAAGGGAGCATGATATGGCCATTGGTAACATCATCGGATCCAATATGTTCAATATCCTTGGCGTTCTGGCTCTTCCCGGACTAATTGCTCCAAGCATCATTGAGCCGTCTGTTCTCTCACGGGATTTCATGGTGATGGCCGCACTCACTCTAATGCTGTTTATTATGGTGCGTCTATTTGGAAGCAATGGCCAAGTGGCCGACATCCAGCAGTCTACACTCAAGACCATAGGACGCATAGAGGGGACCATCCTTCTTGCTTGCTTCTTTAGCTATCTGGGACTACTGTACTATCAGACACTTTAGGGCGCTTTTAAAAATTCACTTTAATAACAAAAACCGAGAGATCTCTTAATTAAAAAATGAATGACACAACCAAACTTTCAGCTCTTGGAAAGGCAGTTATCCGGGAAGAGGCTCGGGCCATCGAAGCACTACTTGATCGTATCGATCACACCTTTGAGTCTGCCTGTAATGCCATACTGAATTGCGCTGGGCGCGTCGTTGTAATAGGGATGGGAAAATCAGGCCATATTGGAAGCAAGATTGCTGCCACACTTGCCAGCACCGGTACCCCTGCCTTTTTTGTCCACCCTGGCGAGGCCAGCCATGGTGATCTTGGCATGGTCACGGAGAGTGATGTGATAGTTGCACTATCCAATTCTGGAGAGACCAGTGAGGTTTTAATGCTGCTGCCGGTCATCAAGCGGCTGGGGGTCCCCATGATTGCCTTGACCGGAAACCCAAACTCTACTCTGGCAGATGCGGCAGATATTCATCTTGATGTCAGCGTTGAAAAGGAGGCTTGCCCACTTGGACTCGCACCAACCTCAAGCACAACTGCAACCCTGGTTATGGGAGACGCTTTGGCTGTTGCTCTGCTGGAACATCGCGGTTTTACCGAAGAGGATTTTGCCAGATCTCATCCTGCAGGGGCACTTGGAAGACGACTGCTGCTTCGTGTTGGTGACATCATGCACAAAGGGGAACGTATGCCATCAGTACAAACGGGCGCCATAGTACGTGATGCGCTACTGGAGATGACATCAAAAGGGCTGGGGATGACCGCCGTGGTTAATCCACAAGGAGAGATAGTTGGAATCTATACAGATGGAGACCTGCGCCGTACCATGGATCAACAGATTGATCTTCAGATAACTCCGGTTGATGATGTAATGAGCAGCAACTGCACGACCGTGCAAGAGGATCTCCTGGTTGAGGAAGTTCTCAGCATTATGGATCAAAAAAATATCAATGGACTCTTTGTGGTTGATGACCGAAAAAAGATCATTGGTGCACTCAACATGCTTGATCTGCTCCACGCAAAGGCTGTATAAGAGTCATGACAATTGAAATAAGCAGCGAACTCAGAGCCAGGGCAGAAAAAATCAAGCTGGTTATTTTTGATGTTGATGGCGTACTAACTGATGGCCGCCTCTTCTTTGGAGATGACGGCCAGGAGTACAAGGCATTCCACTCCAGAGACGGACTTGGGATGAAGATGCTTATGCGTAGCGGTGTAGAGGTTGCAGTCATTACTGCACGCTCATCAAATGTAGTGGCACACCGGATGAAAAATCTTGGTATTCGTCACTTCTATCAAGGCCAGTCCGACAAGGTACCTGCATTTTTGGGTATTGCAGATGAGATGAGTCTTGAGCATGATGCCATTGCCTACGTAGGAGACGACATTATCGATCTGCCAGTCATGTCTCGAGTGGGACTGGCAATTGCAGTTGCAGACGCTCACCCCGAGGTCTGCTCCCGTTCCCACTGGGTTACCCGGCAACAAGGGGGACACGGTGCCGCACGTGATGCATGTGAACTAATTATGGAGGCTCAGGGATCACTACAGCCCATGATTGAAGGGCAGGTTGCGGGTACATCCAACTAGACTGGCCCACCAAAACAGATCATGTCCAGCAGAAATATTCTCACCATTATCCTTATACTTGCTGTCGCAACAACATGGTATCTGATCCCTGACCCGCCACCATCTCAACAAAAAACCGCACAACAGACAGACTACTTTGTTGTTAAGCTGAATCGAAAACAGATGAATCTTTCCGGAGACACAGCCAGCACATTCAGCGCTGATCGTGTTGACCACTACCCTGAGGATAATCGGGAAGAGCTAATTAAGCCTCGCGCAACCACCTACAGTGCTGAAGATCCACCATGGAATCTAAGTGCTGATGAAGGCACACTGTGGGAAGAGGAGGATAGAGTCACTATGAGAGGAAATGTAATTGCCAACCAGAAATTCCCAAAGAGTCCTCGCTTCTCCAGAATGGAGACCGAGGAGGCCGAACTGTTTCTGGATAGCAATTCCATGAAAACCGATAAATTGATAACCTTCACCACAGATCGCACTACAACCACATCCACCGGAGCAGAGCTACATCTTGATACCGGTGAGATCCACCTGTTGAAAAGCTCATCCGGGCACTACAAATAAGAGAGGTACAAACCATGCATCGCAAGATATTTTTTACCATAGCCACACTGCTCTCATCTACTCTGTTTGCCCTGCCAACAGACAAAGATCAGCCGCTTGAGATTAATTCAGAGTCTGCAGAACTAAGAGAAAAGGAGGGTTATGCCATCTACACCAATGATGTACGGATGATCCAGGGATCTCTACAGATTGATGCGGATCGTGTAGAGGTGTTTTTTCCTGACAAAAAAGTATCCAAGGCCCTGATTTATGGGGATGGAGAGAAACGCGCATATTTTCAACAGACGCCAAACCCCGGAGAGAAGCCGGTAAAGGGTACTGCCAAACGTATTGTCTATCAGGTTGATCCTGATGAGATCCGTCTTCTGGGGGATGCCATATTCTGCCAGAAGGGTAGTGAACAGAAGGGAATGCGCATAATTTACGATATCGAAAAAGATGTGATGCGTGCAAAAGCACGGGTTCAATCCATCTTTCGTCCGGATAGCGCTCCGGGGACCTGTGACCATGTTATCTCTGACTACCGTCAACCAGACGCCCCATGACCGCTCAGGAAGTCACAACTGATATACCTGTACTCTCTGCAAAACACCTGGAAAAACGTTTTGGAAAAAAGAAGGTTGTTAAGGATGTCTCCATTAATGTTAAAGGCGGGGAGATTGTTGGACTACTAGGACCCAATGGGGCCGGCAAAACAACAGCCTTCTATATGATTGTAGGCTTGGTCAAGGCCAACAATGGAACTATTTTCCTAAACGGCACCAACCTCACAAAATATCCCATGCACCAACGGGCACGCATGGGGGTTGGATACCTGCCCCAAGAGCCCTCTGTTTTCAGAAAACTATCTGTTGAAGACAATCTGCTTGCGATTCTTCAATACAGGGAAGATCTCAGTGATGATGAGATGAGGGTTGAGATGGATGAGCTGCTGGAGGAGTTTCATCTGACCCATATCAGAGAGACAAAAGGGATTAGCCTTTCTGGTGGTGAGCGCAGAAGAGTGGAGATTGCTCGCGCCCTGGCTGCAAATCCCAGCTTTATCCTGTTGGATGAGCCTTTTGCTGGAGTAGACCCTATATCTGTCATTGATATTCAGAAAGTAGTCAAGCATCTGGCGGAACGTGGAATAGGGGTAATAATTACCGACCACAATGTCAGAGAGACTCTGTCGGTATGCAATCGCGCATATATCATCAATGAAGGAACAGTAATTGCCGAGGGCAACCCTGACCATATTCTTGAGCATGATCAGGTTCGGCAAGTCTACCTGGGGCATCAATTTCAGATGTAACTACAGCCCGCATATGCTGAATCAATCATTTAATCTACGTCTTGGTCAGACACTTAAAATGACCCCTCAACTACAGCAGGCAATACGTATGCTGCAGCTCTCTGCTGTTGAGTTACAGCAAGAGGTTCAAGAGATACTGGAAAATAATCCGCTACTGGAAGAGGATGAGGACAACGAACCTCAACATGAACAGGAAGGCGAACATGACGAACAAACTGTGGCCAACGACAAGGAGAGCTCCCTGCCTGATGAGCTGGAAACCGACAGCAGCTGGGAAGACACCTATGATATTCCATCCATGCTTGGCAATAGCTCGCCGGTGGATAATTTAGAACCCCAGGACAGTCACTCTTCAACAGACTCTCTACATGACCATCTGATATGGCAACTGAACACCATCCCCCTATCGGAACGTGACCACGGTATCTCTATTGCATTAATTGATGCCATCAACCCAGACGGATATCTTGAAACCCCTCTTTATGAATTAATAAATACAATTCAACTTGATCCTCCTGTTGAGATGGAAGAGCTGACAACCCAGTTACATCAGATACAATATTTTGATCCTCCCGGTGTTGGAGCAAGTGATCTGCGTGAATGTCTACTTATACAACTTCACCAATTAGAGAAGAAGGATCCTGCACAGAATGTGGCGATCAACTGGATTACAAACTATTTCAACCTGATTGCTGAACAGAACCGTGAACTGCTGTGTAAAAAACTATCAACCAATAATGAGACCCTGCTAAAGGCATTAGTCCTGATTCGAAACCTGAATCCTCATCCAGGAGACAAGATTGAGTCTACATCCACAGAATATGTCATTCCAGATTTGATAGTACAAAAAGATGGTGACCAATGGTCAATTGAGTTGACTCCAGAAACCAGCCCGAAACTTAGAATTAGCCCCTTCTACCAATCTATTAAAGGGAAATCACGTAATGGTAGCGACAAAGAGTACATAAGCAAAAATATCCAAGAGGCGCGCTGGTTTCTAAAAAGTCTGCAGAACAGAAATGAGACGCTATTCAAGGTAGCCTCTCATATTTTCCAGGTTCAGTCAGAGTTTCTTGAATCTGGTGCAGAAAAGATGCGGGCACTTACCCTGCGCACCATAGCAGATGCCATTGAGATGCATGAATCTACTATCTCGCGAGTTACCACCAATAAATATGCACAGACCCCTCAAGGTCTCTTTGAGCTAAAATACTTCTTTTCAAGCCAACTGAATACAGCAGATGGAGATGGAACCTCAGCAACTGCAGTACGTGCGATAATTCGCCAAATCGTGGATAATGAGGACTCCTCAAAGCCCATAAGTGACAACCGTATTACTATCTTATTGGCTGAAAAAGGGATAAAAGTTGCCCGACGAACCGTGGCAAAATATAGGGACATTCTTTCGATTCCCCCATCGAATGAACGTAAACGATTATTACAACAAGATTAAGGAAAGCACTATGCAGCTAAATATTACTGGACACCATGTTGAAGTCACACCATCAATGAATGAGTACGTTACTGGAAAGATGGATAAACTGGAGCGCCATTTTGACAATGTAACCAATGTTCATGTCGTCCTTAGTGTTGAGAAATTACGTCAGAAAGCTGAGGCTACTCTACACGTTAGCGGCGCAGAGATCTTTGCCGACTGTGTTGATGGGGACATGTATGCCGCCGTCGATGGATTGATAGACAAGCTTGATCGTCAGGTTATTAAGCACAAAGAGAAGTTGGGAAGCCATCGTTAATATTAACTTAAACCCAGGTCGTTCAACATCTTACTGACTTAGGTTCTGCGGAAAAACAACAATGAGTATCATGCTTCATGGAATTGGTGTGGCCAAGGGAATTGCTCTTGGGCAGGCCTACCTTATGGAGCACGGCCAACCTGATATTGCCGAATATACTGTTCCGGACTATCTGATTGACTCTGAAATTGATCGCTATACCAGTGCGCTGGAGACTGCGCGTGAGCAGTTGATTGAGCTTAGATCATCGGTACCGGTAGGTGTCTCTGGAGAGGTTACAGATTTTATTGATGCACACCTGTTGATGCTGGAAGATAGTGCTATTAGCCGTGCACCAACCAAAATGATTCGACACCAGCAGTGTAATGCGGAGTGGGCACTAAAACAGCAGCGTGACACTCTGGTACAGGTTTTTGAGGAGATGGATGACCCATATCTTCGCACTAGAAAAGATGATATTGACCATGTAATAAACCGCATCATGAAACTCCTGTTACAACAAGAGACTGATACTCAGGAGTTGATGGAGCCGGAAGAGGAGAGTACAGCACGAATTATCGTTGCCGATAACCTGACTGCTGCCGATATCCTCCAATTTCATCATCAGAATGTTGCTGGCATTATTACTGAACATGGTGCACCCAATTCCCACAGCGCCATCCTTGCCAGAAGCCTCCATATACCTGCTGTAATGGGGGCGGGGAATGTCCATCGCTATCTTCGTGATGGTGAACCACTAATAATTAATGGTGATAGTGGGATGATTCTTATCGACTCGGATGAGAAGACAATTGACTACTACCAAAACTTGCAAAATAACCACAAACTGCGACAGGACGCACTGGCAAAGCTACGTTCTCAGGCCGCTGTTACCAGAGACAACACCCCCGTCTCTCTGCAGGCTAATGTTGAATTGCAAGACGATATAACTGCAATGCATCAGGTTGGGTGTAACGATATTGGTCTCTACCGCACTGAATTTCTATTTCTTAACAGAGATGATCTGCCAACAGAGGAAGAGCAGTACGAGAACTACAAAGCTGTAATTGAGAAAATAGATGGAGCACTACTAACCATACGTACCCTGGATATTGGAACCGACAAACCAATTCCAGCCATTGCCGATATGGAAGGTGCTGACAACCCTGCCCTGGGATTAAGAGCAATTCGCCTATCCTTGAAGAATCTTGACCTGTTAATACCTCAGATACGCGCCATCTTGCGGGCTTCTGCTCATGGAAATATTCGGATGATGCTTCCAATGGTGAGCAGCATGCAAGAGATCACTCAAGTTCAGAACCATATTACTCAAGAGAAAAAGAATCTCCGGAGTGAAAAAGTTGATTTTGATGACGCAATAAAGATCGGAGCCATGATTGAAACACCTGGTGCCGCACTGTCAGCTGATGGATTTGCCCAAAAAATGGATTTTCTATCCATAGGCACCAATGATCTTATTCAATATACTCTGGCTATTGACCGTACCGATGACCAGGTAAATTACCTGTTTGATCCGCTCCATCCATCGATACTAAGACTTATTCACCGTGTTATTCAGGAGGGCAACAAATACGGTATCCCTGTATCCATGTGTGGAGAGATGGCTGGGGATGACCGTTATACACGCCTGCTGTTGGGAATGGGGTTAAGAGAGTTCAGCATGAACCCATCTGCACTCTCAGAGGTTAAACAGGTGGTGCTTAACACACGGCTGGATATTGTAGAGCCTCAAGCCGAACAGATACTGAAATCCCCATTCCACAATGAAGTACGCCGCCTGTTCGAACAACTAAATAGCTCTAACCCAGACCACGAATAACAGAGACCGCAGGAACAGTTATGGCAGACACCCCAGAACAGGAAAAGAGAGCACAGTGGGTCTCATCTGTTACCCAAGCCATCGAATATAATGATCTAACGCCTGTAGAGACGCTTCTTGGGGATCTCCATGCAGCAGATAGTGCACATCTGATTGAATCCATTCCTCCCAGAGAGCGACCACAACTATGGGAACTCCTGACTCCTGATCAACGGGCAGAAATTCTCCCTCACCTTAATGATGAGGTTCGTTCAGCTCTCCTTGAGGGGATGGATAACGATGAGCTGGCTGCAGCCGCATCCCAAATTGATACTGATGATATGGCAGACCTGCTTCAGGATATGTCATATAGCCAGACTCAACAGGTTCTGCAGTCAATGGATCAGCAAAACCGTCAGCAAATCGAAGAGGTTCTCTCCTATCCAGAGGATAGTGCTGGCGGATTGATGAATACCGATGCCATTGAGGTTCGTCCTGACATCGATCTGGATGTTGTTCTGCGCTATCTTCGTATGCGTGGAACAATACCTGAGGGTACTGATAACCTCATGGTAGTTGATCGTGATGATCTCTTTTTAGGGCTACTCCCTATCGCCACCCTGCTAACGATGGATCCTGACTCCAGCGTTGAAGATGTCATGATAAAGGAGTGCGATGTTATCTCTGCAGAGATGGCTGATACCGAGGTTATGAATCTATTTGAGAGCCATGATCTGATATCTGCACCTGTTCTGGATAAACGGGGGAAACTGCTAGGTCGTATCACCATTGATGATGTGGTAGATGTAATGCGAGATGAAGCTGACCACTCGCTGCTAGGACGGGCTGGTCTTGATGAAGAAGAGGATATGTTTGCCCCTGTTGGAGCAAGTGTACGACGACGCACATTGTGGCTTGGCCTAAATCTGGCAACTGCGTTTCTTGCCGCCTGGGTTATAGGTCTTTTTGAGGATACTCTGCAACAGGTAATTGCACTCGCAGTATTAATGCCGGTTGTTGCAAGCATGGGAGGCATTGCAGGAGGCCAAACTCTGACTCTGGTTATTCGTGGTATCGCCCTGAATCAGATCAATGATTCCAATACACGCTGGCTGATTGCCAAGGAATCTGCCGTTGGAGTACTCAATGGAGCACTATGGGCTGTCGTAGTCGGTGTAGTTGCATGGATCTGGTTTGATGATATTCAACTGGGGTGGATCATAGCCGTAGCAATGATCATCAATCTGATTATTGCTGCGCTTTCCGGGGTGGTTATCCCTGTTATACAGAAGAAAGTTGGAATTGACCCCGCACTTGCAGGATACGTAGTGTTGACTACTGTAACCGATGTCGTAGGTTTTCTCTCATTCCTGGGGCTGGCAACACTATTTCTGGTTTGAGCAAGGTGTCTCACTCTCCTGCAATACTCATATTTTCCAAAAGAATAGATCCTGTCTGAATATTGCCTCTCGGATCAACATCATCTCCTACTGCAACAATCTGACTGAACATATTCCGTAAATTTCCGGCAATTGTAATCTCGTCTACAGGGTGAACAATCTCACCGCCCTCAACCCAAAAACCGGAAGCTCCCCTGGAGTAGTCTCCGGTAATGGCATTTACCCCATGTCCCATCATCTCGGTCACCAACAGTCCTCTATCCATTTTGCTCAGCATGCCGTCCAGACCTACATCACCGTGAGTTACTCTTAGATTGCGCACCCCTCCACCATTCCCGGTAGTCTCCATACCCAATCTTCTGGCAGCATAACTATCAAGAACATAGCTGGAGAGAACTCCATCAGTTACAAAACTATTCTCTTCTGTCTTAACCCCTTCACTATCAAAAGCGGAACTTGCTGATCCTCCATGCAGATGAGGCCTCTCATAGATCGTTATAAAATCTGGAAATATCCTCTCCCCAAGCCGGTCCAATAAAAAAGATGCCTTTCGATATATGTTTCCTCCTCTGATAGCGGAGAGTAGATGGCCCAGTAGGCTCCCGGCCACAGGTGCTGCAAATAGAACCGGAGCTTCTCCTGTTGCCACTTTCATGCCACCAAGCCGATCCACTGCACGCTTTGCCGATTTTTTACCAACCTCTTCTGCACTTTCCAACTGTCGCGGATCACGTGCCGAACTTGACCAGTAATCTCTCTGCATCCCGGATTGGTCTGTTGCCACTACCGAACAACTTATGCCGTGACGAGTGCCACCATATCCAGCAAGAAAGCCATTGCTATTACCGTATACCCTGATTGAATGGTGACTACTTACAGCTCCACCCTCTGAATTTTTGATACGATCGTCACTCTCCAGCGCTGCAGATTCACAGGCTCTGGCCACATCAATACTCTCCTCTACCCCTACATCCCAGCCATGCTCCAACTCAAGATCCGGGAGCTCTGTCGCCAACCGCGCTGGATCTGCCAACCCGGCATATTCATCTTCCTGCGTATGACGTGCTATATCACATGCAGCACGTACTGCTGCGCGTACAGCATCAACAGAGAAATCACTGGTGCTTGCAGTCCCTTTTCTATTACCAAAATAGACCGTAACCACCATGCCACGATCCTTGTGGTGCTCAATGGTCTCCACCTCACCCATTCTTACACTGGTTGAATATCCATTCTCAATACTGCTTCCTGCCTCAGCAGCCGTTGCCCCCTGATGTTTTGCCTCATCCAGGATCTGCTGAGTCATATCCTCAAGTTCCATCTGCTCGGTGCCGATCATACCTCAGTACCCCCAACAGTCAGTTCGCTGATTTTCAGGGTGGGTTGACCAACCCCCACAGGAACACTCTGGCCATCTTTACCACAAACCCCCACTCCACGGTCCAGCTCCAGATCACTACCCACCATGGTTATCCTTGACATCACCTCTGGTCCATTCCCTATCAGGGTTACTCCACGAAGTGGGTGCTTTACAACACCATTCTCAATCAGATATGCCTCATTGGCAGAAAATACAAATTTTCCTGAGGTTATATCAACCTGACCTCCACCAAAGTTGACCGCATAGATCCCATGCTTCACCGATTCAATAATCTCCTGTGGATCTTGTTCGCCTGGCAGCATATAGGTGTTTGTCATTCTAGGCATCGGCAGATGGGCATATGACTCTCTGCGTCCATTTCCTGTCGAGGATACTCCCATTAAACGGCCGTTGGTCTTATCCTGCATATACCCTTTAAGAACCCCATTCTCAATCAGTACATTATTCTCTGTATCTGTCCCTTCATCATCAATATTGAGAGATCCTCGCCTCCCCTCCATAGTTCCATTATCCACTACAGTACATAGCGGGCTGGCAACCTGCTCGCCCAATCTGCCGGAAAATGTCGATGTCCCCTTGCGATTAAAGTCCCCCTCCAGGCCATGGCCAACCGCCTCGTGCAACAATACCCCTGGCCATCCATTTCCCAACACTACCTCCATTGCTCCAGCTGGTGCATCCTCTGCCTCAAGGCTTACCAGTGCCTGCCTTACAGCCTCCCTGGCACTATGTTTTGCGTCATCAGAATTCATCAATAGTGAGAAATCAGAACGCCCCCCAAACCCGGAAGAGCCATTTTCCCTGCGCCCATCCTGTTCCACAATCACAGACACATTAAGTCGCACCAGTGGACGCACATCTGCAGCAAAGGTGCCATCACTACCTGCAACCATAATCACATCGTAGCTACTGGCTACACTAGCCATAACCTGGATGACCCGTGGATCTGCCATACGTGCCCATCTATCAAGGTGCTGAAGCAACTCAACCTTCTCTGCTGCAGTCACTGACAACAGTGGGTTAACTGGAAGATAAAGAGATTGTCTCTCCTTACCACCTACAGAAATACCAGCTACTTTTGTTTTCCCACTACTGCCACTTCTGGAAATGATTCGTGCAGATTCAGCAGCCTGCATCAGAGCCTTGGCACTAATCTCGTCAGAATAGGCAAACCCGGTTTTCTCTCCATGGATTGCCCTAACCCCGACACCAGAATCAATATCATAACTTCCATCACGTACCACACCATCCTCAAGCGACCAGAATTCATGGTGGCTCTGCTGGAAATAGAGATCAGCATAATCCATCTCTCTTCCCATAATATGGTGTAGTGTATTATCGATCACGTCTTGCGATATCTCGCCCGGATCAAGCAGCAGGTCCGTGGCTAACTGCACTCTATTCATCTCTGAAACTCCATTTTCAGTCATGGAAAAAACGGCTCACTCACTGGAGGAATGGCTTTTTTCTTTTTTATAGGTTCAAGTTTTGGATCGTCCCAACTTCCTGTCAGGGTGTAGCGTGTTGTTATAAGTCCCTCTTTCTTGAATAACTTCTGATAAAGCAACACAACCCCGCCAACTGCTGCCCCCGCAGGTCCGCCAACCAGTGCTCCTGTTGCCGGTAGCGTCTCTGATACCTTTGGGCTTACCGATACAATCTGGTCATAATCCTGGGCCACAATACCTGTTCTGCCAGCAATCCTTATAGTTGATGTAGGGCCATCAATCTTCATCTCAGGTCGTGTATGTGCGTGGCCATTCTTAAGCTCAAAGGATCCTTCGATGATATCAAATGGCATTCCCTTATCTGTAATATCAGAAAAATCCAGTGACAGGCGACGAGTCAAGGTATGGATGCCCAGCAACCCAAACACTCTGCCGACACTGTTATCTACATCCCTGAGATGACCTTTTCCAACTGAAATATCCAGATTCCCATCCATCTTACCAAGAGATAAATCTGCCGGATTTCCTGGCCACTCAGCCTTGATCTGGACCGATGTCTGCCCCTTATCTATATCACCCTGATATCCAAACAGGGTAAGCATCTCTCCAAGCTGATCGCCCGTTATGTGAATATTGAATCTGGACAGTGATGACCCTGACCGTTGCAGCCACCCCCCCTGTGCAGAAACCTTCATAACCTCTGAATCAAGAGTTACATCATCAAAAAATATGCCATTATCTGTGCTTCTGGTCTGCAGGTTCAGCTCTCCTAAATCTATACCGTTAATCCTGGTGTCCTGGCTTACTACACTCATGACAGGAACCAATGAAAGATCAAGATCAGTATCTACATTCAGATACTCACCGTCTCTCTCTTTATCTTCTACCCCATCCTCTGTTCCCAACCATATACGATCCATGATAACGATCATCGGATCTTCCTCACTAACCGGCACTTTGGCCTTTCCCTGCAGTTGATCGCTACTTAGGCCAACACCCCAATACCCGTCCTGGTGGGGATTAGCCATCATTGCAAGATTATCAAGACGCAGGCCAAACAGATCGGCCTCAACGGCATCAATCGCCACTCTCTGTAGATTAAATCTGGAATGGTCAAACTCATCTCTTTCACCACCCATTATCTCTTTCTGCAGCTTGATCCACTCTCCCAGATTTAACTGATTGACCCTGCCTTGAACATATAGACCACGTTCACCATCACCTATTACATCACCACTCTCTAGATCACCAAGCAGAACCACTCCACTCCACTCATCACTCTCTTTAATGTATTCAAACTGTACCTTGGCATGGTCAGGGCTCAATAGATCCAGGTTCTGTAGATCTCCATTGTCAAATTTCAGAGAGAGTGTAGTAGGCCAACTCTCATTCAGACTTTTAGCAAGTGGTGTCGGCAGACTCAGGGCTATATTTTTAAGATCTGAGTGCAGATCAATACCTACCGTTTTATCATCAATGCCACTACTATTTTCATATATCCCGATTTTAATACGTCCACCCCAGTGAACCATTGAGGTTGGGCTGTCACCTTCATCACCAACAAATGGAGATATATTGATTTCCCACCCCTCGTTCAACCACTGCTCCACACTCCTCTTTTGTAACTCTCCCTCCACATTAATAACCAACTCACTCTGTCTATCATCACCAGAGCTAAACGCAGTAATCAGCAGCGGGGATTCCAGGAACTCTCCTTTGGCATGCTCAATGGATACTCCATCATTATCAAATTCAATATTCCCATGAAGTTCATTAACGCTAATATTCATCCCCTCGGCCACTAACCTATTATTATGGAGTTCCACAAACCCATTTGCCTGTACTGGAACATTGACACCTATTGGCACCTCAATCTTAAGGTTAAGGATCGCATCTCCCTCCAGAGAGGCAATAGAGGTTATACGTTTAGATTTCCTTTTTAATGGAGTACTGCCAAGTGCATGGATCAGTTTCTTACTATCACTTACAATCTGTCCATAAATTTTCAGAGGGCTTTTACCCAACTTTTTGGTCTCTAATGTGAGCCTGTTCAGAGGAAGACCATCAATCTTGCCACCATCTATCTTCACCTGTAGAGACTCACTATCAAAGCTCAATAGAGCCTTACCGTTGGTTACGATGGGCCACCCATCAGTGTAGTTGAGGTCAAGGTCATGAATCTGTAGCTCTGTCCTGAATTGACCACCACCCTGCGCATAGGGAAAACTATCCAGCGCTCCTTTAAGAAGAAATGTACCCTCTTTGAGCTCACCTGATAACAACCCGTTCTTCAGCCACCTCACCAGGCGTGGGCTCATTTTCTGCTCTGGTAACTGAGCCATTAAATCAGACACCCGATCCGCCTTAACCCGAGCCTGAAGATCAAGTATTGGAGACCCTCCCCCTGCCGGCATCAAAATCTCTGCTCTACCATTGGCACGCAGTGCACCAAAAGATGCTTGTAATGATTTCGATGAAAGCAGCACGCCCTCCTTGAGCTGCTGCCATGCAATCTTGCTCTGATGCAGATCCAGCTTAACTGGATCCGTATAAATACCATCCAGCTCCAATAACACACTCCCTGGCGCAGGAGAAAATATCCCCTCTTGCCCATTCACCTGTAGCTGACCATTTATTCCGGAAACAGAATATCCATCAACACTCTTCAATCCATGAATGGAGATCTGGGCAAGATCCATCTGCGCCTCAATACCGCTCATCAATCCAGCACTATCTGGATATGATCTGAATTTAATCTGTTGCAGATCACCAGATGCCAGCACCCCATATTCACCACTTGTAAATGTTGCATAGAGACCAGAGAGCGTTGGTGAAGAGACCAGATGAACTCGGTCAATCGCCCCCATCAAGACATCATTGCCAGACTCATCTATTTTTCGCTCAATCAGTGCTGAGGCAGGGTGATTTTTGCGCTTACTATCCTCTTCCCCTCCCCACACCAGACTATCCATCTGTAGTCGCCACTCCTGGTCTTGCTGTTTTTTCCAGAAGAACTCACCACCCGCAAGACCTGGTGACTCTATAAAGGCATCATCTCTGTCAAAAGTTGCACGTCCCTTCTCTAGGCGCCCGGAAAGCCACTCACCCCACCACTCAATATCTGAACTACCTTGTACCAATGAGAGCCACGGGGTTTCCTTACTCCCAATCAAACCGGCAAGCTCGATACTGTCTCCCTGAAGATGCATCTGACCATCCCATCCTTGCGGAGTGAACAGATCTCCAAACCACTCCAGATCAAGCTTGACTGGACTTGATGGCTGTTCCCCAAATATCACACTGCCTGTTGCCTGATGACGATAACCTGAACTTACGAGTGCAAGATCAACATCAGAAAGATGCCACTGCATATTTACAAAACGTTTTTCTGTAATCAGGATCTCTGCATCCTCAACTACTACCGATGGCTGACTTAACAACCAACCAATAGATGATGAAGAGAGGTTCTCAACCTCTCCGTCACCATCACCACCAAACCCATCAACAGTCAGACTGCCATCCTCATGGTGAACAACTGACAGTTTTGGACGTTCAATTGATAACACTGAGGTCACAACCTCACCAAATCCAAATGAGGAGAGCAGATCAACCCTGATCCCTCCACTCTTAAAGGATATTTGTGGTTTTCCCGATTCCGGATCAAACAAAATAACGTGGTGGACAGAAATATCCAGCATGCGACCATCCAGAGAAAGTGATATATCCTCTATAGATAGCGGGACCCCAATCTCTGCCTCAATCCATGACTCCAGATCATCATGAAAGAGACCGGTACCTGGTAACACCGTGCGCATCAACACCGTCAGCAGTGCTGCTGTAACCAAAACTGTAGCTGCAAGAATCCAGAATGTCCCCCAGAGGCTGCGAATAAATTGCATCAACTTTGTCACCAGATCGGGCAATCAGACTGGAACCACATCAAATTGTTCCGGTGTATAGTAGGTCTCCACCTGAAGACGAACCGGCTTGCCGATAAACTCCTCAAGCTCTGCCAGACTTGCCGACTCCTCATCAAACAACAGATCTGTAATCTCCTGTGCTGCAAGCACCAGAAATTCTTTGGAGTCATCATATTGACGAGACTCCCTGATAATCTCACGGAAGATCTCATAACAGACCGTCTCTGCTGTCTTGATGTGCCCCCTGCCTCCACAGGTTGGACAATCTTCACAGAGCACATGCTCCAGACTCTCACGTGTTCGCTTGCGGGTCATCTCAACCAGTCCCAGTGAAGAGACCTGGCTGATGTGAGTTTTTGCATGGTCCAGATCAAGATACTTCTGAAGTGAGCGCATAACTTGCTGCCGATGCTGCTCATCCTCCATATCAATCAGATCAAGAATAATAATCCCCCCAAGGTTTCTCAACCTCAGCTGACGCGCAATGGTCTGCGTTGCCTCAAGGTTGGTTTTGAAAATTGTCTCTTCCAGATTATGGTGCCCTACAAATGAGCCAGTGTTGACATCAATTGTGGTCATCGCCTCGGTCTGATCAATGATCAGGTACCCCCCGGACTTTAGTGGCACTTTACGCTGCAGCGCCTTCTGGATCTCGTCCTCGACAGAATAGAGATCAAAAATTGGACACTCTCCGGGGTAGTACTCAACCCGGGATGCCAACTCCGGATTAAACTGTGCCGCAAATTTCGTGCATCTCTCAAAAGCCTGTCTAGAATCAATTCTGACATGCTCTATCGTATCCTTTAACTGGTCACGAATGATTCTCTGCTCCAGTGGCAGGTCGCTATGGATGAGCGTACGCGCCTTGGCGGTTCTGTTTATCTCCTGGACAGACTCCCATATCTTGTACAGCAACTTGGCCTCATGTAGCAGATCATCCTCGGGAACACCCTCCCCTGCCGTACGAACAATAAAACCTCCATAACCACCAGCAATCACCGCTTTTTGAATCATCGCCCGTAGACGCTCTCTCTCCCCCTCCTCCTCAATTCTCTGTGATACTCCCACACACTGAACTGCCGGTAGAAATACAAGATAACGGGATGGAATAGATATCTGCATGGTTAGGCGAGCACCCTTGGTACCCAATGGATCCTTGACCACCTGCACCATAAGCTCCTGACCATCTGATATCAGATCAGTAATCTGATCAGGCTCATGATCACACTCAATCTCCTCGCTCACCTCTTTGGGGCGGATATCAGATGCATGTAAAAAAGCTGCCCGTTCCAGCCCAACATCCACAAAAGCAGCCTGCATGCCCGGCAATACCCGGCTCACCTTGCCCTTGTATATGTTGCCAACGATACTCAGGTGGTCTCTGCGCTCAATATAGATCTCCTGCAGAACCCCATTCTCAACCATTGCAGAACGAGTCTCTCGTGGCGTTACATTAATAAGGATTTCTGTACTCACAAATTGCTCACTCTTGAGATAGACATAGTTAGGCTAGATTTTAACCCAAGGAAGCTTTGATTAAGTCATTTTGTGACCAAATCATCCTCCCTGATTTTGTTTTATGAATAATCAGTTTTATGAACGATGATAAGGGTGATTATTCAAAATTGTCCACGCTCTGTACAGCTGCTCCGCAACCACAACCCTGACTAACGGATGAGGAAGTGTAAGTTTGGAGAGTGACCATTGCTGCTGTGCCCGCTGCAGACAATCTTGTGAAAGGCCATCTGGGCCACCAACCAGAAGAGATACCCCAACACCACTCTGCATCCACTTGCCCAAACTTGATGAGAGCTTCTCTGTTGACCATGAGACCCCCTTTACATCCAGTGCAACAACCATATCTCCCTTGGGAAGTGCCGAGATAATTCTCTTGCCCTCGCTCTCCATCCACCTTGCTGGAGAGCTACTACGCCCTCGCTTTTCTGCCTCAACTTCCACCAAACTTAAACTGCACTCTCTTGGCATGCGGCGAGCATACTCTGAAAACCCCTCCTCAACCCATCCTGGCATCTTGCGCCCAACAGCAATCAGGGTGATTTTCACCCCTCCTCCCGCTTGAAGTCTGTCCAGAATTTCTCCAGATTATAATAGTCTCTGGTTTCAGGGAGCATTACATGCACCACAATATCGCCCAGATCAATCAATACCCACTCGCCTGAACCCTCTCCCTCTCTACCAAGAGGAAGAACCCCTGCTCTCTTTGCCTCTACCACCACATTCTCCGCCAGAGAACGGACGTGTCTATTGGAGGTTCCACTGGCAATAATCAGCCGATTGGTTACATCTGTCATCTCGGATATATCCATAACTGATATATCGTTTCCTTTTAGCTCTTCCAGTGCATTAATTGCAAGCTGCTCCAGATCATCAATTAACATTTCTACTCTAGTCCTCTATTCAATTTTTTCTATAACAGCTGTTTATTTCATCTCTTATTGCTTCAGGCACCATCAAACCAGAATCACCTCCATCCCTTACAATCTCTCTAATCCCGGTTGATGATATCTCCAGAGGAGTTACAGGAAAAAAGATAACTTTCCCTCCACCATCTGCCGCCAGACAGTGCAGCTCTTCTATCTGCCCAGCCTCACGCTCGTTTAATAGTGCATCAAACTCTTCACCTTCAGGATATTCAAATCCAGGCCTGTGGGTTACCACAATGTGTGCGTATTGAAATAGCTCTTTCCAACGGTGCCAACCACCAATTTTTGAAAATGCATCCATTCCCATAATCAGGCATAGTGGTCTATCCGGAAACTCTCTGGCCATTGATTCAAGGGTGACCACCATCCATGATGGCTCATCCCTCTCTACCTCACGCAGATCAACCTCAAATTGTGGGAACTCATTAATGGCTATCTGTAGCCATCTAATACGATCATTCAGCGGAGCTATTGGTTGACCACGATGTACCGGAAATCTGCTGGGAACAAAACGTACCTGATCCATATCCAGCCCCTCACACACCTCCAGTGCAGGACGAAGATGTCCAAAATGGACGGGGTCGAAGGTTCCACCGAAAATACCTATTGGCTTCATCTTTGGTGGTTATTTACGAATATGTCCATCCCCCAGCACAATAAATTTCTGCGAGGTAAGGCCCTCAAGTCCAACTGGACCACGCACATGAATCTTGTCCGTACTGATGCCAATCTCTGCACCCAGACCATACTCAAAGCCATCTGCAAAACGGGTTGACGCATTGACCATGACCGAGCTTGAATCCACCTCTGCCATAAAGCGCCGCGCACGACTGTAACTCTCAGTCACTATAGACTCAGTATGGCCAGAGCTGTGCTGATGAATATGATCCATCGCTCCGTTCAACCCAGAAACTACACGAATGGAGAGAACCGGAGCCAGGTACTCTTCATCCCAATCCTCATCAGTTGCTGCAACAATGCCAGGCAAAATCTTTTGGGTAGCCTCACAACCACGTAACTCAACCCCCTTATCCTGATAACGTTTCGCCAATGGCGGCAGACACTGAGAAGCAACATCCTTCGCTACCAGCAGTGTCTCCATTGCGTTGCATACACCATAACGGTGGGTTTTGGCATTGAATGCAATATCAATCGCTTTCGACTGATCTGCATCACCATCAATGTAAACATGACAGATCCCATGAAGATGTTTAATCACTGGAATTCTTGCATCCTCACTGATTCTCTCTATTAACCCCTTGCCTCCTCTAGGAATGATGACATCAACATAGCTGCTCATGGTGATCAGCTCACCAACCGCCTCGCGATCTGCTGTCTCAACAACCTGTACCGCATCTGCTGGCAGACCTGCCTCAGATAGCCCTTGATGAATAAGAGCAGCAATTGCCTGATTGGAGTGAAACGCCTCAGATCCACCCCGCAAAATAGCTGCATTACCTGACTTCAGGCAGAGGGCTGCTGCATCTGCAGTTACATTGGGACGGGACTCATAAATGATCCCGATCACCCCAAGTGGTACACGCATTTTGCCAACCTGAATTCCGGAAGGACGATAGTTAAGGTCTGTAATCTCACCAACAGGGTCTGGCAGTGTCGCAATCTGGCGCAACCCCTCTGCCATACCATGTACACGCTCTTCATTCAGTTCAAGCCTGTCCAGTAGAGCCTCATCCAGCCCTCTTTCCCGACCAGCATCCATATCCTTCCGGTTTTCCCCCAGCAGCTGCTCCATAGAGTGCTCCAGAAGATCAGCCGTTGCCTCCAACGCCATATTTTTTGATGTTGTTTCAGCTCTGGCCATGGCGCGTGAGGCACTGCGCGCACGCTCCCCCACCTCCTGCATATACTTTTGAATATCCATATCTGTTTCCTGTCTAAGCTACAGTGGCACGAACCACAAAATCCTCCATACCACTCCAGGGGTCACCGTCCATCATCCCTTTGCCAGCTCTGTCAATAAGGCCAAGCTGACGAACAAGAGGAGTGATTTTAGGGACACCTATACGGTTCAGTGCAGCCATCAAAAGAGGCTGCTTTTTCCACCACATGGGATTGTACTCCAACGGCTTGTAGGCTGATGGATTACGCTCTATTCCCATTGCGGCGAGGTCACGAAAGTCTCGTGCCACAGACCAGTGCACCACCTGAATCGCGACCCCTTCACCTTTTAATCCATGCAGAATACGCAGCGCTCTTGCTCTATTACCCTCCAGCACAGCATCTGCAAGTTTAAAGGCATTAAAACTTGAGCTTTCTGACACCACTCTATTCGCGGTCTCTTCATCAACTGCTGTATCTGGTTCCACAAACAGCACCAGCTTCTCAAGCTCCTGAACTGCCGCCAACAGATTGCCCTCTGCCCGTTCTGCCACAATCGCCGCCACGCCCGGAGTTGTCCTTAACCCCATGCTCTCCATTCTGTCTGCAACCCACTGTGCCATCTGTTCTGCCTCAACCGGCCATATCTGCACAGTGACACCGGCACTTTCAACTGTTTTGAACCATTTGGTTTTTTGTGATGCCTTATCAAGCTTGCTGGATACGATAAGCAGCACCTTGTCTTCAGGGGGATTCTCACACCACTCAACCAGAGCTTTGCCGCCATCCCTGCCAGGTTTTCCGGTTGGGAGGCGCAGATCAACAACCTTTCTCTCTGCAAAGAGCGACAGCTCATTTCCCTCTCTGGCCAACTCGCTCCAATTGAATTCCCTGGTTGCTACAAGAACTATACGCTCCTCATAACCCTCCCTCTTAAGTGCTGAGCGCACCTGGTCTGCTGCCTCCTGTAACAGCAGCGGCTCATCACCACTCAACAGATAAATTGGAGCAGTTTTTCCCTTCAGGTGGTTTGCAAGTGATTCCGGTTTGACCTTCATCGGCGACGCAGTGCGCGCAACAGATCACGAACCGCTTCACGAATCATAACCTCGCGCAGATACTTCTCCTCCTGCTCTTTCCCAAGCACCTCTGTACCACTATATTTGTAACTCTCTTTCTGCTTAAGATGGCCTTGATCAAGCAACGCTCCATCTACCGATCTAAGCTTCCAGTCAACCTGATAGTCAAGTGCATACTCACTTACCTTGCCGGTACTGCTGTCAACCGTTGCGACACGACGAGAAAATGTCTCATTGCTCAACTCCAGGATCGCAGTTGCATCTGACTCACCAGAGACAACCCCGCCATTGGTGCGGCGAACCCCCTCTCTGACAGAGCGGACCAACTCTACAGAGACCCCGGAACCATCAACCCAGGTTGCCTCCATCTCATCCGGCAGAATCACTGCACCACGCAGATGAAAGCCACACCCCTGCAACACAAGCAGGGTCAACAGCGTTGGGAGCAGAATTCTCTTTATCGATCTCATCATATTCACTTTACCACAAGATTAACCAACTTCCCCGGCACCACTATAATCTTAATTACCTCTTTTCCTTCGGTAAAACGGACTACATTCTCGTCCTCGACCGCCATCCTCTCTATCTCATCCTTGCTGGTATCAACCGCAACTTCCAGCTTCGCCCTCAGCTTTCCGTTAACCTGAACCACCATCTGAATACTATCCTTTACCATGGCGCGCTGATCATATTCTGGCCAGGCAACATTTACCGCTGCACCATCGTGCCCCAGAGCACTCCACAGCTTGTGGGAGATATGAGGAACCATTGGGGAGAGCAACAGGGCCACGGACTCAAGCGCCTCCTGCATCACCAGTCTGCCCTGTTCAGATTTATCGTTGTATCTGCCAATCTGATTAGTCAACTCCATAACTGCCGCTATAGCTGTATTGAATATCATACGCCTACCAATATCATCCCCCACCTTCTGAATCGTATGGTGAACTGCATGACGCATATCTTTTTGCTCTTTGGTCAAATTCTGATTGCCCTGCAACGTCTCAACTCCACTGCAGACACCAGCCTTGACGTGCGCATAGACAAGCTTCCACACTCTTTTCAGAAAACGGTAAGCACCTTCAACACCCGAGTCAGACCACTCAAGCGACTGCTCTGGTGGTGCTGCAAACATGATAAAGAGGCGCACGGTATCTGCACCATAACGGTCAATCAGGCCTTGCGGATCAACCGTGTTGCCCCTGGATTTGGACATCTTTGCCCCATCCTTCAAAACCATCCCCTGAGTCAGGAGGTTCTTGAAGGGTTCATCAGAGTGTAGCAGGCCCTCATCACGCAACAGCTTATGGTAGAAGCGAGAATAGAGCAGATGGAGGATAGCATGCTCTACACCCCCAACATATTGATCTACCGGTACCCAGTAATCCACTCTGGAATCGAGCATCTTCTCATTCTGGTCGCGACAACTGTAACGGGCGTAGTACCAGGATGACTCCATAAAGGTGTCAAAGGTATCGGTCTCTCGCTCTGCCGCACCACCACACTTGGGACAGGTGGTCTCATAAAACTCCGGCATCTTTTTGATAGGCGAGCCGATACCATCAAACCTCACGTCCTCAGGCAACACCACTGGCAACTGCTCTTCGGGTACAGCCACCGCCCCACAGGTTTTACAGTTCACGACAGGAATCGGACATCCCCAGTAACGCTGACGAGAAACCCCCCAGTCGCGCAGACGATAATTTACCTTTCTCTGCCCCTTCCCTGCAGCCTCAACATAATCGGCAATAGCATTCAGTGCCCCAGTAAAATCAAGGCCATCAAACTGATCTGAGTTATAGAGTTCTCCCTTGTCTGTATATGCCGACTCTGACACATCAGACCCATCCTCATCAGCCGGTCTAATAACCGGCTTGATCTCAATACCGTATTTAGTGGCAAACTCCCAATCCCTCTGGTCATGTGCAGGAACAGCCATAACAGCACCTGTGCCATAACTCATCAGTACAAAGTTGGCGACCCAGACCGGAATAGAATCACCTGTAACAGGATGGGATACAGTCACCCCAAGAGCCATACCCTTTTTCTCCATAGTCTCCATTGCAGCCTCGGATGTCTCCATCTTGCTGCACTCATCCAGAAACTGTTGTAGTTGCGGGCTGTTCTCTGCTGCCTGAACAGCTAGTTGGTGCTCAGCTGCGACAGCCACATAGGTGACCCCCATCAAGGTGTCAGGGCGAGTGGTGAATACAGTAAGTGGCTCACCTGCCGACCCAAACTGGAGCTCTAGCCCCTCGGAACGACCAATCCAGTTAGCCTGCATTGTTCTCACTGCCTCTGGCCACCCCTCAAGATTGTCCAGGCCATCCAGCAACTCATCACCGTAATCCGTTATCTTCATGAACCACTGCGGAATCTCTCTGCGCTCCACCACTGCCCCGGAGCGCCATCCTCTACCATCAATTACCTGCTCATTTGCCAGCACAGTCTGATCAACCGGATCCCAATTCACTACTGCATTCTTCTTGTACACCAACCCTTTTTCCATAAGGCGGGTAAACATCCACTGCTCCCAACGATAGTACTCCGGACGGCAGGTGGCGATCTCCCTGGACCAGTCATAACCATAACCGAGACGCTGCAACTGTCCGCGCATCTCATCCATATTCTGATAGGTCCACTCGGCAGGAGCGACCTTGTTCTTAATTGCTGCATTCTCGGCAGGAAGGCCGAAAGCATCCCAACCCATTGGCTGCAACACGCTCTTGCCCTGCATCCGCTGATATCGGGAGATCACATCACCAATAGTGTAGTTACGTACATGCCCCATATGGAGCTTGCCACTAGGATAGGGGAACATTGAAAGACAGTAAAACTTCTCCTTTACAGGATTCTCATCCGCCCTAAAGGTCTGAGTTTTCTCCCAGAACTGCTGTGCCTCCAGCTCAATCTCCTGCGGGTGATACTGCTCTTCCATGAATCCTCTTTCCATCACTCTTATTCAATGTTTTCGAAAGCGGTAATGTTACCCCACTCCACCTCCTGAATCGAAAAAAACCGGCAAATAGTGCTACGATATAGATACCAAAACTACTGATTCAGGAATACCTCATGCCCTCAAACAAAGAATCTCGACTTATCCAGCTCTACCACACCATGCGAGACCATCTTCAGGATGCAATCAACGAAAACAGGGAACATCTGCCATCGCTAAAACAGTTAATTGATGATGCAAAAGAGAAGATATCTGATCTTGACGAACTAACCAGGGAAGAGGTTGAACAGATAGGAGAGTACCTGGAGAGAGATCTGGAGGCGGCAGGAAGTTATCTGGCGGAGACTGGTGAAGACCTGGGGCGCTGGTTCCATATGGAAGAGACATTGATAGAGGATAGACTCAAAGATCTATTTGCCCAAATTGCAGACCCCACCCAGATTGCACTAACCCGTCTGGATGCAGCAGCACGTCATGCTCAAAACTACCATAGCGGTGAGGTCGTAGGGATGGGCAAACTGGAGTGTGTGCAGTGCGGGAAAACCATCAAGATTGATAAGACATCAGTTATTCCAGAATGTCCCCAGTGCAAGGGAACGGTATTCAAAATACGCAATCCATCAAACTGAAGTGGCCCCGGTTGTCTGTACAGCCAAACCAGATTTATAAGTGGATGTCTGCATCGTTACTGGCTGGTCTCGGAAGATTAATGCATCCATGAGATATAAGGAGTGTTGCCTCGCATGGGCTGAATTACTGCCTTAAGAACTCCTTGTTCTGACCTTGGTAGCTGCCTGGTCACCATACCGTTATGATCAATTACTGCGGTAATTCCAGTATTGGTTGTCCTTAACATGGGCCGTGCAGATTCCAGGGCACGCATGCGTGCAATCTGCAGATGCTGATAAGGGGCTAGCGAATCACCAAACCAGCCATCGTTACTTATTGTCACCAACAGGTCAGCCTCCGGAAGGTTGGAGAATGTCAGATCAGGGTAAGCAACCTCGTAACAGATTGTGGTTGATAGCTGATGCCCGTCAACATTAAGGGGGGGCTGTTCTGCGCCACCACTAGTGAAATCAGACAGAGGGATCTTGATAAAATCAAGAACAGGGCCAAGCAGACCTCGCATGGGAAGATATTCTCCGAATGGAACCAGATGGCGTTTGTAATATTCACCCTGCTCCTCTCCAAGCATGATCATGCCGTTCAGATATCCGCCACCATCTCTACTGCGTACCGGTATCCCGGCTAACAGTGAACTCCCCTCATTTTTCAGCTGTTGTCGAAGTGGATCAAGAAAGTTTTTCTCAATCTGATGACGAAATGCGGGTATAGCTGTCTCTGGCCACACCACAAGCCGCGCCTCCTCTGCCTGTTCAGTTGCAAGACGATAGAGCTCCAGTGTCTTATCTCTGTTTTCTGACAACCATTTCTCACTCTGCTTGATATTACCCTGTACCAGAGCCACAGATATCTGCTTGCCTGAAGGTTCTCCCCATTGAAGCTGACCGGCTCCCCAGCCCAAAGATAAAAGAACAGAGAGAATTGCTATATTTGCTAACCGCCCTTTTGAATACTTAATGGCCATCATCAAGACAACCGCAACGATCGATATAAAGAGTGATACCCCCAATGTTCCCACCAGTGGTGCCAACCCATAATAGAAGGTTCCCGGTGCTGTATGCCCCAACAGTAACCATGGGAAACCACCAAGTATGGTGCTACGAATCCACTCAAACAGCACCCACAAAATTGGAAGAAGCAGAGCTCGTCTGCCGAGAATGAAAAACAACCATCCAGCTACAACAGTAAAAAGTGCCATTGCTGTGACAAACAGTACGGTGATCAAAATGGAGAGAGGAAGATTAACTCCGCCAAACTGCTGAATACTTACCTGTATCCAGCTTGCCCCCACCCCAAAGAAGCCGATACCAAACAGGAACCCGGCAATAACTATAGAGCGCAGATTCCGACATTCACCCCAGATATAAAATATAAGAGCCAGTGAGAGGGGCGCAATCCAGTAGAGCCCAAATGGTGCGAACGCAAGAGGCAATACCGCTCCCGCAATTAGTGCTCCGCCTCTTGATTTGGTCCTGCTCACTTCTGTGAAACTGTAAATTCCCTGATACCACTCTGCGGCAGTACGTTGACCTGCAATAGATGAATCCTGCGGTTATCTGCACGCAACACCTTGAATCTAAATCTGCCAATCTCAATACTCTCACCACGTACCGGCATATATCCAAGATGACGAATAACCAGGCCTCCGACTGTATCTACATTCTTCTCCAGAATTGAGGAGGAAAAATATTCATTAAACTCTTCCAGGGTTGTTACTGCCTTTACTGTATGTCGTACTGCACTGTGACGATGGATAAGCCCCTCTTCCAGGTCGTGCTCATCCTCAATATCCCCCACAATCTGCTCAAGCACATCCTCAATTGTCGCCATGCCCGAGCCCCCGCCATACTCATCTACTACTATGGCAATATGGTTTCGACTGGATCTGAACTCTTTTAACAGCACATTAAGTCGCTTGCTCTCAGGAACGAAAACAGCTGGGCGAAGGTTTTCACGAAGGTTAAAGCCCCCCTCTTTCTCTCGCCAGTGCAGTACATCTTTGGCCAGAAGAATTCCAACCACCTCATCACGGCTCTCACCAATAACCGGAAAACGTGAGTGGGCTGACTTGATGATAACTGGAAGAAACTCCTCAGGAGAGTCTTCAAGCTCCACCACCACCATCTGTGCTCGTGGAATCATTACATCCCGCACTTGCATCTCCGAGAACTGAAGTGCCCCCTCCAGCATGGTTAGACTATCGGAGTCGAGAATCTGCCTCCAGTGGGCGGCTCTGAGAACCTCAATAATCTGCTGTTTGTTTGCCGGTTCCACACTACGCCCCCCCGAGAAGAGAGCCTTGAGTCTGGAACCGATGCCAGGTCGGTCTTTGGTCATGTGCTATTTTTTTATGATTAGAGTGGTGAGTATAATCAATATCAAAGGGTTACGCATAGCCCAAATCCATACTTATAAAGATCTTAGGGAAGCTCTGATTAAGTCACTTCGTGACTCAATCAGAACTCCCTCTCAAGTTATCCTATGGGGGAAGGATTATAGTTCAGTATGTTACAACAACACCTACTGAGCCATTCCCCCAAACCCCCATCCCATTACGCTTGTTCAAAGGTTCCTTAGATTGTGCAGCATGCATGTTTCTAAGTGGAGATTTAGGCATATGGATCTGGAAAACCAAGTTTCGCAAGAATCGCAATCTCATGGGCCTCCATTATCTCAGCCTTGGCAGATTCAATATGATCCATCCCCAGCAGATGCAACAGGCCATGAATCACCATATGTGCCCAGTGCGCCTCCAACTCCTTGCCCTGCTCCATGGCCTCCTGTTCAACCACTGAGGCACAGATAACAAGATCGCCCAATGGAAACTCAATTGGCAGATTATCTGATGCCTCAAAGGGAAAAGAGAGGACGTTGGTTGGATAAGAGTTGTCCCTATAACGACTATTTAGATCGGCGCTCTCCTCCTCATTGACCATACGAACTGTCAATTCACCGGAGGCTGATGACTCTATCTCATCTATTGCAACTGTTACCCAGCGAGACAGATCTGACTCTGTTGGAATATATTCAGCTTCTGTCGCAACCTGAACAACAACATCAATCACGACTGTCTGTCCTGCCATGCTCTGCTTCGTAGGCACGAACTATCTTCTGTACCAGTGGATGCCGCACCACATCAAAGGAGTGAAAAAAGGTAAACCCTACCCCATCCACATCCCTCAATACCTCAGTCACATGGCGCAGTCCAGACTGGGTTGTACGCGGCAGATCAACCTGGGTAACATCACCGGTAACCACAGCAGTAGATCCAAAACCTATCCTGGTCAAAAACATCTTCATCTGCTCTATCGTTGTGTTCTGTGCCTCATCCAAAATAATGAATGCATCACTCAGGGTGCGCCCACGCATAAATGCAAGCGGCGCAACCTCAATCACATTTCGCTCAATAAGCTTGGTGACCCGCTCAAACCCTAACATCTCATATAGAGCATCATAAAGTGGGCGCAGATATGGGTCTATCTTGTCCGACATATCTCCCGGCAGGAATCCCAACTTCTCTCCCGCCTCGACAGCTGGACGAACCAGGACCAGTCGTCTCACCTCCTCACGCTGGAGCGCATCTACTGCACAGGCAACGGCAAGATAACTTTTACCGGTACCTGCCGGACCAATTCCGAAAACAAGATCCTGGGTAACAACCTGATGCATGTAACGGCGTTGGCGTGGACCACGAGGACGAATTATCCGATTACGAGTCTTTATCACCACCTCGGGGATTGAACGTTCTGCCTCTGCACTCTCCTCGTCTTCCATCTCCCGATTATCCAGCTGCACCTCTTGCAACAACAGGTGTACAACATCGGGAGAAATCTCATGTTCTGTAGCCTCGTTATAGAGAGATTCCACAACCCTGACTGCAAGCTCAACAGAACGTTTATCTCCAACAATCCTGAACTGCTCTCCTCGATAATTTATCTCTACCCCAAGACTGGCCTCCACCTGCCGAAGGTGTCTATCTGACTCACCACACAGATTGGCTATCCGTTCTGTCTCAAACTCCTCAAAAACAACCTCACGTACTATCGGTGACACTAGTTTGTCTCCATCATCTGGCCGCGCAGAGAATTTGGCAGAGCCTCTGTTATCAATACATCAACAAACTCTCCTGTCAGAGTAAGTGGGCCATCAAAATTTACGACACGATTGTTCTCGGTACGTCCTGCCACCTGAGTACCGGGTCCTCTCCTTGCTGGTCCCTCTACCAATACCCTCTGGGTGGAACCAACCATCTCCCGGCTTATATCCATCGCAATCTGATTAAGTCTCTCCTGGAGGCGTGACAATCTCTTCTGTTTAATCTCGCGAGGAACATCATCAGGCAGATCTGAGGCGGGGGTTCCTGGACGCGGACTGTAGATAAAGCTGAATGATCTATCAAAACGCAACTCTGCAATCAGATCCATGGTTGCCATAAAATCCTCCTCGGTCTCGCCGGGAAAACCGACAATAAAGTCTGAGGATAGCCCAAGGTCAGGCCTGATCTCACGCAACTTGTGAATGGTGTCACGATATTCGTCAATAGAGTGACCTCGCTTCATCATCGCAAGAATATGGTCAGAGCCACTCTGCACCGGCAGGTGAAGATGACTTACCAGCGTTGGCACCTCTGCATAGGCCTCTATTAATGGTGCAGTCATCTCGATTGGATGTGATGTTGTGTAGCGAATACGCCCCAGCCCCTCCATGGCATCCAGGTAATGGATAAGAGTAGCCAGATCGGCAATCTCGCCATCCTCCATCTCACCGCGGTAGGCGTTTACATTCTGCCCAAGCAGGGTTATCTCCCGCACCCCCTGTGCAAGTAGTCCCGCCACCTCCGCCAGAACATCATCAAATGGACGGCTCACCTCCTCACCTCGGGTGTAGGGGACCACACAGAATGTACAGTACTTGCTACACCCCTCCATAATGCTCACATAGGCCGTTACCCCATTGGCCTGTGGCTCTGGCAGACGATCAAACTTCTCAATTTCCGGGAAAGAGACATCAACCACCGCCCTCTCTTTTGCTCTAACTGCATCCACCATCTCCGGTAGGCGGTGCAGTGTCTGCGGACCAAACACAAGATCCACAAAGGGAGCTCGCTTGCGAATCGCATCACCCTCCTGACTGGCAACACACCCTCCAACACCAATCAGAACATCGGGACGACTCTCTTTAAGTGGACGCCACTGGCCAAGCTGAGAAAAGACCTTCTCTTGTGCCTTTTCACGCACTGAGCAGGTATTCAGAAGTAGCAGATCAGCATCTTCCGGGGTTTCCGTACGTACATAGCCATGAGACTTCTCCAACAACTCCACCATACGGGCAGAGTCATAGTCATTCATCTGGCAACCAAAGGTTTTGATCAGAACTTTTTTGAGCATTAAACTGTATATAGCCTATTTAGTAATAGTCGAAATCTCTTTTTGACGAATTAGCTGCTCCCTGTTTTCGGGCTGTTTTTCAGAGTGAAGCCTGTCAGTGTTTGAGCGCAGCGAGTTATGACAGGCGCTGAAAAATGGTCTTAAAACAGGGGGAAAAGCAGCCTCTGAGGAGAGAAAGAGATTTCGACTATTACGTATGCAATTACCTATTAAGAAAAAAGGGATGGTGCAATTTTACACCATCCCCGTTTTGGTAGTGGAAAAAGAGGGTCAGAGATCGTAACCACGCTCCTCATGAGAGGCAATATCCAGCCCCTCTGTCTCTTCATCTGCCGAGACCCGAAGACCACCGGTTATCATCCCAACCAGCTTCAGGATGACCCAGGTTGCAACTGCTGTATAGAGAACCGTTGCAACGACACCAATAAACTGAACCCAAACCTGGCCGCCAATGGTTACGCCCTCGGCAAGGCCCTGACCACTGAACAGCCCCAACTGACTGGAGGCAAAAATACCTGCCATCAGAGTGCCAATAATTCCACCAACTCCATGAATCGGGAATACATCAAGTGAATCATCAATTTTCAGTACCCGCTTGATTACCAGTACCGCATTGAAGCAGACCGCTCCGGCAACAATACCAATCACCAGCGCACCAGCCGGTCCCACAAAACCAGATGCCGGGGTAATGGTGCCGAGACCAGCAATAATACCGGTTACCGTACCCAGTGCAGTTGGCTGACCAAATTTTTTCCACTCATAAAACATCCAGGTAATAGCGCCCGCGGCGGCCGATATATGGGTTGCCAGCATCGCCATTGCTGCATCCCCATTTGCCGCCAACGCACTTCCGCCGTTGAATCCAAACCATCCAACCCAGAGCATTCCTGCACCCATTACTGTCATAGTCATATTGTGTGGAGGCATTGCAGTGGTGGGAAAGCCCTTGCGTGGGCCGAGCACTATAGCCGCTACCAGTGCAGCAACACCAGCCGTGATGTGGACCACAGTACCACCTGCAAAGTCGAGCAGTCCCATCTGTCCCAGCCAGCCACCACCCCATACCCAATGGGTAATCGGTGAGTAGACAACCAGCAACCAGATTGCCGAGAAGAGCAGTACCGCAGAGAACTTCATACGCTCTGCAAAACCACCAACAATCAGCGCTGGGGTAATGACTGCGAAGGTCATCTGAAAGAGTGCAAAGAGAGACTCGGGAATATCACCACTTAAAGTCTCCTCCTGAATGCCCGCAAACATGATGTTAGAGAGCCCGCCAACAAAACCATTGCCCTCAGAGAAGGCGATGCTGTAGCCAACCACCAACCAGAGGATGGAGGAGATGCCAGCAATGGCAAAACACTGCATAAGAATAGAGAGCACATTCTTGGAGCGAACCAGGCCGCCATAGAAGAGTGCCAGACCCGGCAGGGTCATGAATAGTACCAGTGCTGTGGATGTCAGTATCCATGAGGTGTTGCCACCATCAAGTGTAGCCCCCTCAGCAAGTGCGACACCAGGAATAAGGGCCATAACAGTTGTAAAAATCTTTAACATTTCTAGCTTCCTTTCTATTACACAGCTTCAGGGCCAGACTCACCGGTACGAATTCTAATGGTCTCTTCCAGAGCAGAGACAAATATCTTTCCATCTCCAATCTTTCCAGTATTTGCTGTATCCCGAATTGCCTCGATCACCCGATCAAGCATCTCTGCCTTGATTGCAATCTCAAGCTTCACCTTGGGCAGAAAGTCAACCACATACTCTGCACCTCGATAGAGCTCTGTATGCCCCTTCTGGCGACCAAATCCTTTAACCTCAGTCACCGTTATTCCATTTACTCCAATCTCAGAGAGAGCCTCTCGTACATCGTCCAGTTTGAATGGCTTGATGATTGCTGTAACCATTTTCATATCAACTTGTCTCCTGTCACTTTGCAGATAGAATTTCTGCAATGCTGTTCAAAAATAATGTATTCCACATATAATGGACCATAGAAAGCAACTACTGTGCCACCTCAACATATTCAACCAGTTATCTACAGGGGGCTCAACAAACATATCATGCAATGCGCCACAATGGTGCATTATAATTACATCGCGCACCATTTTTGTCCTCTCCTCTCTCGCTGTACCCGACTCCATAGGACGCCATACAATATCCACCCTTACTGAATTGACGGGGTATACTCTATCCTCATGATTGATACACTATCCACGATGATCGAACACCAACACTGGATATTTCAGGTGTTTGCTGTTGTTCTTGTTGCACTCACCATTGATCTGATGCAACGAGTCACCCTTAGTCGACTTCATACAAAGGCCGAGAACAAAACCAAAAATCTCTGGGATGATGCCATTCTGAGGGCACTACGACGCCCACTAAGCATGCTGATATGGATTACTGGAATTGCATTCAGCGCAAAGATTGCTCAACATGAGGCCCCCGCTGTTATTTTTGAGGCTATTGATCCACTGCGTGACATTGGGGTCATCAGTGCATTGACATGGTTTCTTTTTCTCCTCTCAAAGGAGGGGCAATCAGCCTATATAGAGGGTCAGAAACGTGCTGGGGAGACGGTTGATGAGACTATGGTCGACTCAATCAGCAGGCTGTTGCGCAGCTCTATACTTATTACCGCTACACTGGTCATGCTACAGACCCTGGGATACAGCATCTCTGGTGTTCTCGCTTTTGGGGGCCTTAGTGGTGTAGTAGTCGGCTTTGCCGCCAAGGACCTGTTGGCAAACCTGTTTGGTGGCCTGATGATTCATCTTGATCGTCCCTTTGCAATCGGAGACTGGATTCGCTCGCCAGATCAGAATATTGAGGGCACAGTAGAGAAGATAGGATGGCGTTTAACCAAGGTTAGAACCTTTGACAAGCGCCCACTCTATATTCCAAATGCCACTTTCTCCAACATAAGTGTTGAGAATCCTCAGCGCATGTCACATCGCAGAATAAAGGAGACCATCGGCATCCGTTATGAAGATGCCGCAAAAATGGCTTCCATTATCCAGAAAGTTAAAACCATGCTGGAGCAGCATCCAGAGATCGACTCAACCCAGACCATGATCGTCAACTTCAACAGCTTTGCCCCATCATCTCTCGACTTTTTCATCTACACTTTCACAAAAACCACAAACTGGATACGCTTCCACGAAATCAAGCAGGATGTACTGTTGCAGATTGTCGGAATCATTGAGAATGAGGGTGCCGAAATTGCCTTTCCAACCTCAACTCTTCATGTGCCAGAACCGGTAACTCTGACAGAAAAATAATGGTGCCCCCTGTAGTGGAGCCACCTCTGCCAATCGAGTTCGACTCCTCACTACCTATAAACCAGAGGCGTGAAGAGATAGCCCAGGCTATCCACAAACACCAGGTTATTATCCTCTGCGGCGAAACCGGATCAGGCAAGACGACACAGCTCCCAAAGATCTGTCTCTCTATTGGGCGAGGGGAGAGACAGAGAATTGGACATACCCAGCCACGGCGCATTGCTGCGCGTGCAGTAGCCAACCGTATCTCTGAGGAGCTAAAGAGCAATATTGGAGAGCTTGTTGGGTTCAAGATCAGATTCAGTGATCACAGTAGCAAACGCAGCCGCATAAAGCTGATGACAGATGGAATTCTTCTCGCCGAAGTTCAATCTGATCCTCTGCTCAAACAGTACGACACCATAATTATTGATGAGGCACATGAACGAAGCCTCAATATCGACTTCCTGCTTGGATACCTGCGACAACTGCTCCCCAGAAGGCCCGACCTGAAACTGATCATAACCTCTGCCACCATAGATCCTCAGCGCTTCTCAAAACATTTCTCGAATGCGCCGATTATTGAGGTTTCAGGACGTACCTACCCGGTTGAGGTTCGTTATCGTCCTGGAGATGATGGTGAGGATGAAAATGAAATCAAAAAAAGTCGCGACAGAAGCAACCGGCAAAACAGCGCCATCCTCGAGGCCATCAATGAGCTCTCCAGAGAGGGGCCTGGAGATATCCTGATTTTCTTTAGTGGAGAGCGGGAGATAAGAGAGGCGAGTGAGTTTTTAAGTCGTTCCAAAATCTCTCAAACAGAGATACTCCCTCTCTTCTCCAGGCTCTCTGCCAAAGAACAGAACCGTATCTTTAGCGCACACTCCAGCCGTCGCATTATTTTATCAACCAATGTCGCTGAAACATCCCTGACTGTTCCAGGTGTCCGTTATGTGATAGACACGGGAAGCGCCAGGATTAGTCGTTATAGCCATCGTAGCGGCATTCAGAGACTACCTATTGAGAAGATCTCACAGGCCGCGGCCGATCAACGCAAGGGACGTTGTGGACGCGTCAGCAATGGAATCTGTATTCGCCTATATAGTGAAGATGATTTTGAGACACGCCCGCCCTTTACCGATGCTGAAATTCTGCGTACTCACCTGGCACCAGTCATCCTTCAGATGGCCGCTCTGCGACTGGGTCAACCAGACCAATTTCCATTTATCGACCCCCCTGATCTACGTCTGATTAGAGATGGGTACAGGTCTTTACACGAACTTGGAGCTGTAGATACAGACAGTCAAATCACTCCGCTGGGAAGAAAGATTGCACGCTTCCCGGTTGACCCGCAGATTGCACGCATGCTGCTCGCGGCAGATCGTGAAGGTAGCCTGAGCGAGATTCTTATCATTGCTGCAGCTCTGACCATTCAAGACCCTCGTGAACGCCCTCTGGATGCTCAACAGGCTGCAGATGAAAAACATGAACCGTTTGAGGATGAGAAGTCAGATTTTCTATTTTTTATTAATCTCTGGGAGTTCTTTCAACAACAACGTAACTCCCTCTCCAATAATCAGCTGAGAAAACTTTGCAAGACCAACTTTCTGTCATGGATGAGAATGCGGGAGTGGCGAGAGATACATGCTCAGCTAAGGCAGATATCCCTGGAGATGGGGCTCACTGAAAACAACCATCCAGCCGACTACGGGATGGTGCATCGTGCCCTATTGACCGGGCTATTGAGCCACATCGCAATGGGTGGTGAGAAACATCTCTATAGTGGTCCTCGCGGGATTCAGATGCGCATCTGGCCAGGATCAAGCCAATTCAAGAGCCATCTGAAATGGCTGGTAGCCGCAGAAAAGGTTGAAACCTCACAACTTTACGCCCGTACCGTTGCCCGGATTGAACCTGAGTGGATTGAACGAATTGGCAAACATATACTTAAGAAAAGTTATGCAGAACCCCACTGGGAGAAGAAACGGGGCCAGGTAGCGGCCTTTGAAACAGTGACCATATATGGGCTCCCCATTGTTGCAAGACGGAAAACCAACTATGGTCCTATCGATCCGGCAGAGTGCAGAAAGATCTTTATTCGCTCGGCACTTGTTGAAGGTGAACTCCATACTCGTGGCACATTCCTCAAAAAAAACCTTGGACTTATCGGAGAGATTGAGTCACTGGAGGCAAAATCACGTCGCCGGGACATCCTGGTGGATGAAGAGGTGCTTTATCAGTTCTATGAAGAGAGAATACCGGCAAAGGTACATAGCACTCCCACATTCGAAAAGTGGCGAAAAGAGGCTGAAAAGAGAGAGCCGTACCTGCTGCATCTAACACAAGAGAGCCTTATGCAACACAAGGCGGAATCAGCCAGTGATGCAGAACAATTCCCTGACCATATAACCATAGGTCATACCAGGCTTCCTCTCTCATACCATTTTGAACCAGACAGCCCCGAGGATGGCGTAACCCTCACTATCCCTGCTGAGATGCTCAAACAACTTAATCCTGAACAGTTTGATTGGCTGGTGCCGGGACTGCTAAGAGAGAGGGTTATCGCCATGATTCGCGCACTACCGAAAACGTGGCGCCGGAATTTTGTGCCTGCTCCAGATTTTGCTGATGCAGTTATTCCATCACTATCTCCATCAGAAGGGGCGCTTGGACCACAACTCTCATCCAGATTAAGAAAAATTACCGGGGTAACACTACCCAAAGATATCTGGAAAAAGACAACACTTCCGAACCATCTGAGAATGCGCTTCCAGGTTATTCAAGCTGATGGAGTAATCAATAAAACTGGACGCTCCTTAAGCCAGCTAAAAAGCGGAGATGGTGATAAGGGTCATGTCACCAAACCTGGCAAGACGGCAACAGCTACCGCCCACAACCCACCCCAGCCATATCCACTGGAGCGTAACAGAATAGAGAAGTGGGATTTTGGCGAGCTCCCAGACTCCGTTGAGGTGGAGCGTCATGGCATCATCATGACTCTATATCCAGCACTGGTTGCAGACAACAACCGAATATCACTGAAACTGCTGGAGACGGAAGAGCTGGCACATGCAGAAAACATCAATGGCATCTCTCAACTGTTCTTGCTGCAACAGCGTTCTGCCATGGATAAGATGATCAGAAACGATGTCGACCAACAGCAACTCTGTCTTCACTATCTTGCGCTTGGAAAGTGCAAATCCATACTTTATGAGTTACAACTGATAACAGCAAGAGAGGCGTTTTTTCTTGGCGACAAGAAAATTCCAACAAACGGTGAACTGTTCAAGACACGGTCTCAACAAGCTATTCAATTGGTGCCAAATATCCTGAGAGAGAACACAGCACTTGTACAAGATATCCTGAAAAGAGATCATGAATTGATGCGCCAACTCAAAGGGAGCATCTCACCTGTTCATCTGATGACCTACTCAAGGATAAAATCACATATCGAAAAACTGGTCTATCCAGGGTTTTTATCTGCCACCCCCAGAGAGTGGCTCCACCATATTCCACGTTATCTTGAGGCCTCAAAGAGAAGATTAGAGAAACTTGTGCAGAACCCACAACGCGACAGGAAATGGGAACAATCAATTGCCCCGTTATGGGATCCGTTTGAAAAGAAGCTGATCAACTGGGGCTCACTCCCCTCACAGACCAACGAAAACAGCCGTCAACACATTGAATACCGCTGGCTACTTGAGGAGTACAGGGTCTCCATATTCGCCCAGGAGCTGGGGACAAAAAAACCGGTCTCTGCAGACCGACTCAAAAAAATCTGGCAAACACTTTAATCAGTCATCGCCCCATGGAATCGGTTCTCGCTCTGTAGTTAAGAGCTTGGCCCCGGCATGCTCATTGGGAGCATGAATCATCTTGACCTGATAATTATCCGCAACCACAAGCTCCTCTCTTAACGCACGGGCACGATCACGAGCGTCACGATACTTCTCATGTTGCTCAATTACCTCAACCTGACGACTAGGAAACATCTTGAATAGAAAATACGGCATCTTCTTAAGGAACCTCTGAAAAAGCTTAACGGGATGGGGGTTTGGGGGAAGGTCTCTACAGGTGTTGTTGTAACATACTAAACCATAACCCCTTCCCCCATAGAATAACTTGTAAAGGAGATCTGATTGGGTCACGAAGTGACTTAATCAGAGCTTCCTTAACGAATAGAACCCATACCACCACCTTCAGTGATGGTATGGGTATGTGGCAATGACAGCTACCGAAACGTTACCGTTTCGCTTTTTTCTTCGCTGCCTTTTTCTTCTTGGCCGCCACCTTCTTCTTAGGAGCCGCCTTTTTCTTCTTGGCCGCTACCTTCTTCTTGGGAGCTGCCTTTTTCTTCTTGGCCGCTACCTTCTTCTTGGGAGCCGCCTTTTTCTTCTTGGCCGCTACCTTCTTTTTAGGGGC
>JACKQG010001087.1_pt1 | contig 38240 bp, 17 predicted proteins | sample 8237621 | NCBI WGS metagenome assembly JACKQG01 (sample SAMN15677084, study PRJNA649215) | marine metagenome | biome: marine; feature: Black Sea; material: saline water; isolation source: suspended particulate matter (SPM) from the Black Sea western gyre | collected 2013-06-09/2013-06-10 | depth... | reverse complement strand
ACCATTTGCCAGGGGCTTGTGCAATCGGGCGAAGGAGGGTTTTCCATGCTCCGCGATCTATGCCGACATCGGTGTATTCTTGTTGCCATTTGGACCGTAGTTCTGTCCGTTCCGGCCGTTGCCGACGAATCGGCAGCGATCGACGTTCCGCTGGTGGACGACAATCTCAGACAATTGGTCCAGGGCCGCGACTGGGAAGCGGCGATCGCGGCGGTCGATAAGGCCCTCGCGCAAGAAGACGCTCAACGGGATCGTCTCACCTACCTGAAGGGACGAATACTGCACTTCCAGGAGCAGTACGACGCGGCTATCGCGATCTTTGGCGAACTCCAGAAGCAATTCCCAAAGAGCCCCTGGGCACGACGGGCTCGGTTCGCATCGGGTGTAGCCCTGGCAAAGAAAGGCGATTTTCGTGGCGCCGAACTGATCTATCGGGCCGAGGCTGAGGCGCTGCTGTCGGCCGAGCGGAAGCAGGAGTTTGCCGACATCTACCTGGAATACGCCGATGCCTATTTTGACCCGCCGGACGAGGACACCAAGCCTGACTACGCACAGGCGCTTCAGTTCTACGAAAAGGCCCTGGATGCGGGCCCCAAGCCGGAGAAGCGGCTCGACGTCGAGTTGCTTGTAGCCCGCTGCCGCCAATTGTTGGGCGCGACGTCCGTGGCGGCCGAGTCGTACGACAAGTTCATCGAAGCGCATCCGGACAGCCCCCAGGCAATCGAGGCACGTTTCCGGTTAGGCGAATGCCACTTGGCGAACGACGCACGGAAACAGGCTCGGCGTGCCTGGCAGGATTTACTGGCCACACATGGCGAGTCGCCGTCCGAGTGGATTGCCGAAGCGAGCTTCGAGCTGTCACGCACGTGGGGCGTCCCCAACCCGGAAACGGAAGAGCAGATGAACTTGGGCGTGGCCGCCTTGACGAGTTTCCTTACGCGGTTCCTGACTCACAAACGTGCCGGACAGGCGCACTTGGACATCGCCGACAGCTATACGGCCCTGGGTCGATTCGAGGACGCCGTCAAACAACTCGAAAAGCTGCTGGCCGACAAACGCTATGAGACGCGCGAAGAAATCCCTAAAGCGCGCCAGCAGTTGGGCCAGGCGTTTCTGATGCAGGAGCGATACACGGATGCTCTGACCGCGTGGCGCGAGTACCTCGTGAAACATCCCAGCGATGCCGCGTGGAGTGATGTCCAGCGCAAGGTGATCGACACGGAGTATACGATCGCCGCCAGCAAGGCCGAGTCGAAACAGTATGAGGCCGCCCGGCAGCTACTGCGCGAATTCCTGGCAAAGTACCCGCTCGATGAACGCAGCCCGGAAATCATGTTTCTGTTCGGCCAGATGAACTACGAGGAGAAGAAATGGGACGCCGCGATCGACGACTGGCGGCGAGTCGTCTCGAAGTTCCCCAAGACGGACGAAGCGTCGCTCGCCCAATACAAAATTGGGCTTGTGATGGAACAGGAACTGGTCAAGCTGGATGAGGCCCTGGAGGAATATCGCAGGGTCACCTCGGGCCGCCACGCGCAACAAGCTCGGGAGGCCGTATCGCGGCTGGAGTCCAAGACAATGACCGTCGTCACGGAACGCGTGTTTCGCTCGGACGAGAAGCCGCGACTCAAGCTGACCACTCGCAACATCCCGTCGGTCACGGTTCGCGCTTACAAGGTCAACATGGAGTCTTACTTCCGCAAGATGCACTTGGCTGGCGAGGTAGAAACGCTGGACATCGCGTTGATCGATCCAGACGTCAGCTTCGAGTTCGAGATCCCCCAAGAAAAGTACCGGGAGTATCAAGAACTGGAAAGTGCGATCGAGATACCTCTGCCTGCCGACGCCGCTTGCGGAGCGATGGCCGTGACCGTCAGCAGCGAGACGCTGGAAGCAACCACCATGGTGATCCAGAGCGATCTGGACGTGATCGTCAAGGCGTCGCGAAACGAAATCTTTGTCTTTGCCCAAAACATGCTCACCGGAAAACCATGGCCCGGCGCGCGATTGTTGATCTCCGACGGCCAGCGAACATTCGCCGAGGCTGCTACGGGCGACGACGGCGTGTATCAAGCAGCCTACGATCAACTGAGCGACGCCGCCAACGTGCGCGTCCTGGCAATCGCCGACGGACATGTTGCGTCCAATGTCGTGGGGCTGGAGGGAGTCGGCGTGGCCCAGGGACTGGCCGACAAAGGCTACATCTACACCGACCGTCCCGCGTACCGCGCCGGACAGCCGGTGCGCGTACGCGGCTGTATTCGACAGGTCGTCGACGGCATGTATGTGGTGGAGAATCAGAAGCAGTTTGATCTGGAAGTCTTCGATCCGCGCGATCGGCTCGTCTGGCAGGAGAAAGTGACGCTCGGCGAATTCGGGACGTTCCACGCCCGCTTCCCTCTGCCTGCGACCAGTCCTCAAGGCGAATACCGCGTCCAGGTCCGCGATGAATCCAAACGTCAGTACCAAGGCAGGTTCCGCGTCCATCAGTACAAGCTGGAACCGGTCCGGCTGATGATCGACGTTGGGCGAGCAGTCTACTATCGCGGCGAGGAGATCGAGGGCACGATCCGCGCCGAGTACTACTACGGCGCTCCGCTGGCCAATCAAGAGATCGCCTATCAGTTGGCGGACGACCGGCAGTACACGGCAAAGACCGACGAACAAGGCGAGGTTCATTTCAAGCTTCAAACGCGAGAGTTCTACGAAGACCAGGTTCTGCTTTTCATCGCGAAGCTGCCTCAATGGAACGTGTATAGCAGGGCCAACTTCTATCTGGCCACTCAGGGCTACTTTATTGAACTAGCCACGGTGCGGGACGTCGTCGTCGCTGGGGAAACGTTCGAGGTCACGGTCACGACGAAAGATGCTGAGAGAAAGCCGGCGGGCCAGAAGTTGAATCTGAAGGTGCTGGAACTGACGACCGTCGAAGGCAAAGTGGGCGAGCGGCCTGTCGAGGAACATGCCATCGAGACGGCGATCGAAACCGGCGTAGCGCGCCAGACGCTGAAACTGGCGAAAGGTGGCCGGTATCGGCTGCGCGCCGAAGGCCAAGACCGCTGGGGAAATCCGGTCAGCAGCCAGATCGACGTACTGGTTTCGGATGACGAGGATCGTGTGCGTCTGCGCATTCTCGCGGACCAGCATACGTACAAAGTGGGCGACGGCGCAGAAGTGACGCTCCACTGGCGAGAGAAACCGGCCTTGGCCCTGGTCACGTTCCAGGCGGACCGCGTTTTGGATTACCGATTGGTGCAGTTGAAAACTGGCGCCAACAAGTTACCGGTCGCCATGACTTCGAAATTGGCTCCGAATTTCGAGCTGGAAGCCGCCGTCATGGTCGACGTACGATCAGAACCTGGCGACGCAGGCGGCAAAGACGGTGAGACCAAGTCCGCGCCGCCGCTCCGTCTCCACGAAGCCTCTAGCCCGTTCGCCGTGATGCGCGATCTGAAGGTATCGTTGTCGTACCAGCGGAAAGACGGCGCGAAGGGTCCGGTGAAACCCGGAGAGCCAGTGGAGGTGACCGTCACCACAACCGATCCGCAGGGCAAACCAGTCGCGGCCGAGGTGAGTCTGGCCATGGTCGAGCAGGCGTTGCTGGAGCTGTTCGAATGGCCCATGCCCCCGATCGACGAGTTCTTCCGGGCCGGACATCGCGAATCGGCGGTTCGTACAACATCCAGCATCACGTTTGACTATCGCCCGGCGACAACGTTCATCAATCCGCTGCTTCTGGCGGAAAAGGACCGCATCGAACTCGCTCGGCAAGAAATGGCCAGCCGTCAGAGGGCCTTCGCGGGCGGTGGTGGTGGAATGGGTGGGGGCGGTTTCGGCGGCGGGTTCTTTGGTGGGCCCACCAATCGTCCTGAAACGCCCGATGACGATTCGGACGGCGATCTCGATATCTTGGATGACATGAAGCCGGATACCTGGGATCCCGTCGGCGGTCCTGGAAAAATCAAGGCTTGGCCAACCCAGCTCAGTCTCGTCGTGTCGCAGACCCAGGAAGTCTGGAAGGAAGGGATGGTAGGCATCAAAGACGGGACGCCGGGTAAAGCCCTTCAGGAACCCGACGAGACCGCATACTGGAACCCTACGGTCGTCACCGACCAGCAAGGCAAAGCAACCGTCGTCGTCGACGTGCCACCGCAGTCGACCGCTTGGACGCTGGTCGCCAAAGCCATCACGGCTGAAACGCTGGCAGGCGAAACGACCGAGGACATGGTTGCCAAGAAAGACTTCTTCGGCCAATTGAAGCTACCGCTCGCGTTCACTGAAGGAGACCAGGCCGAGGTGATCGCGTCGGTGCACAACGATCGAATCGCCGAAGGGTCGATCGAGGTAACGTTGACCACGAAGATCGACGATCGCACCGTCGAACAAACCAAGGCGATCAAGGTCACGTCGAAGGGAATCGTCGACGTACCGTTCAAGGTCTCGGTCAACGGCCCGGACGAGCCGGCAGAGAAAAAGGAAACCACTGCCGCGGCCGAAACCAAGATCGTCTTTCAGCTTACTATCGCCGCCGGTGACCAGCGAGAGAGAGTCCAGCGCACGATCCCGCTGAAACCCTACGGCATCACCGCGTTCGCCACCACCGGCGGTTCGGCCGACGCAAGCACGACCGCTTGGGTGGAAGCCCCCGAGGCGACGCCTTTCCGTTCGCCACGTATGCAAATCATGGTTGGGCCCACGGTCGAGCGCAGCCTGTTGGACATCGTGCTGGCACCGGCACCGTTCTGCCAGCGCGAAATGGTCGGGATCAGCTCGAACACCGAGACACTAAGCAGCGACTTGATGGCTTCGCTTGGGATCCAGAAGCTACTTCGCCTGAGCCCCGATTCGGACGGACCGCAGGCCCAGTCGCTTGACGCGCGAATTCGCACAACGATCAGTTCGCTTACGAGCGCCCAGAACAACGACGGCGGTTGGGGATGGTCGGCCGGCTCTGCTAAGAGTGATCGCTACGTGACCGCTCGCGCCACCTGGTCGCTCAGCCTTGCACGCCGTGCTGGCTACGTCATTCCGGACGAAGGCTACAACAAATCGACTCAATATCTCGCGTCTCAGGTGGCCGCGGCGGCGGGCGGGGATCACGAAAGCAAAGCTATCCTGCTGCACGCTCTGTGCGAGGCAGGAAAGTCGGATTTCTCGCTGGCCAATCGGCTGTATCGCGAACGTCCTTCGCTGTCCACGCCCGCTTTGCTGCATCTCGCTTTGGCGTTCGTGGAAATGGACCGCAAAGAGACCGCCAGCGAGTTGCTGACGCTGGTTGACCGCCGAACGGGCGGCGAAGCCACGCTCGATCAAACGGCGGCCGTCCCGCTGGCTTGCAGCCAATCGCTGGTCGAACCGCGGGCACTGCACGCTTTGGCGCTACAGGCCGTCTCGCCTCAGGCCCCCAAAGCGAAAGAGCTGATCGACTGGCTGTTGGCAAACCGCAGCGGCCATCGATGGTCGCCGGACAAGGCGACGGGTCCCGCGGCGCTGGCACTTTGCCGGTGGTTTGCCGACAGCCGCTTTGAAGGCGAACGGTACAAGTTGACCGTCTGGGTCAATGACCACCAAGCGAAAATCCTGGACATGGACGGCGCCACGGTGACCCAAGTGATCGACGTGCCCCAAAACCTTCTGGCGGAAGGGAAGCAGCGTGTACGTTTCGACGTCGAGGGTCGCGGGCGTTACACGTACCAGGTTGTCCTCGCCGGTTTTGTCCCCGCCGACGATCTCAAGAACACGACCGATGCTTGGAAGGTGGAACGGATCTATACGCCAGCGCGACTGGTGCGTGACGGACGCGAGATCGCGCGAGGATTTGGCAACGTTCACAGCAGCACAAAGCGGTTCCGCAATCCGCTGACTCAGGTGCCGATGGGGCGCCGCGGCTTGGTCGAGTTGAAGATCGAACGCAACGTCGCCGCGACCGTGCCGAACGAACATCTGGAGTATCTGGTCGTGACCGAACCGATTCCCAGCGGTACGACCGTCATCGAACAGTCGGTTCGCGGCCCGTTCGAGCGGTTCGAAATCGAACCGGGCGCCATCACGTTCTACATCGGCGGCAGACGTAAGATCGGGTCGCTTCACTACGAACTCTACGGCTATCTCCCAGGCGATTACCGAGCCGCGCCCACCGTGGTCCGCAACGTTTATCGCCTGGAACAAATGGCTGTCTCGGAGTCTAAGCGATTGAAGATACTCCCGGCGGACGCCCAAAGCGAAGACCCCTACAAACTGACGCCACAAGAGTTGTACGAGTTGGGCACGTTGGCGTTCCGGCGTGATGATTGGCAGAGTGCCGCGTCGCTGCTGACGGAGCTGCTGGCGGACTGGAATTTGACCGCCGACCCCTACCGGCACACTGTCGAGATGCTGTTAGACATCTCGTTGGAGCTGAACAAGCCTGCCCAGATCGTCCGCTACTTTGAAATCGCACAAGAGAAGTGGCCCGACAAACAGATTCCAATTGCCAAGGTCGTCCAAATCGGCGTGGCCTATCACGAGATGGGCGAGTACGAACGGAGTTACCTTACGTTTCGGGCAACGGTCGAAGGCACATTCATGCGGGAAAGTGGCGTTGCGGGCGCCCTGGCTTCTCAAGGCGAACTGCTGCGGAGTATCGATGTGATGCAGCAGTTGCTGAGCGAGTACCCGCCCGAACCGTACGTAGCCGCAGCTCACTATTCGCTGGCTCAACAGGTGTATGCCAAGGCGGCGGATGCGGCCGACGATGCCAAGCTGCGAGAGGCGAAAGTCAATCGCGTCGACTTGATCGCTGCTGCGTGGCGTATGCTGGAAGACTTCCTGACCGAATACCCGCTTGACCCGGCGGCCGACCAAAGCGCTTTCTCAGCCGCCAGTGCATTGCTCGAACTGGAGAACTACGCCGAGGCGGCGGCGGCCTGCGAGCGGTACGCCGGACGATACGCCGACAGCGACCTGTTGGACGACTTCTGGTTTATGATCGGCTACAGCCGCTTTGCGTTGGGCCAACACGATGACGCCGGCAAGGTGTTGCGCAAGGTGGTCGCCAGCAAGCTCGTGGACAAGACGACGGGGCAGCCCACGGAAAGCGACAACAAGTGGCCTGCCGTTTACATCCTTGGGCAGATTCACCACAGCCTCGGTCAGGCAGCCGACGCGATCCGGGAGTATCGTTTGGTCGAGGATCGCTTCGCCGACGCGAAAAAGTCCATCGAGTACTTCCTCCGCAAAGCGATCCAATTGCCGGAGGTGACGACCGTCCGGCCAGGGCAGGCGGTCGATGTCGAATTGGAGTTCCGCAACGTCGCTTCGTGCGATCTGAAGGTGTACCGGATCGACTTGATGAAATTTGCATTGCTCCGACAGAGCCTCGGCGGCATCAGCCGAATCAACTTGGCCGGCATCGAGCCTCATCAGCAGGCCACGATCGAACTGGGCGACGGCAAGGACTACCGTGACCGCACGCACAAGCTGTCGCTCGATTTGAACGAAGAGGGAGCCTATCTGGTCGTGTGCCGCGGCGACAGCCTTTTCGCCAGCGGACTCGTGCTGCTCACGCCGCTGGAGGTGGAAGTCCAGCACGACGCGGCCTCGCGCGAGGTGCGCACCACCGTGAAAGACGCGACGACGGGAAAATACGTTCACCAGGCGGACGTGAAGGTAATCGGCGTTGGCAACTCCGACTTCGTTTCTGGCGAGACCGATCGTCGCGGGCTGCTCGTGGCCCAAGGAATCGTAGGCAGCCCGACCGTAATCGCTCGGGCCGGTGCGGGCAAGTATGCCTTCTATCGGGATGCGGCGGTTGCCATGGCAGCCGCGACGGGTGAATTGAGTTCCCAGTTTCCCGTCCAGATACCGGCCATCGCGGGGCCCATGATTGCCGCGACGCAGCAATCTGCAGGACAAATTGGCCAATCCGTCGGCGTTGTTGTCGCGGGCCCGGGCGCTGGCCAAATGGATCGGCGCATCGAAGCCGCTCTCAACTCGCCCACTGCGCTTGCGCTCCAGGAGACGCCGCTCGATGACGTGGTCCAGATCATCCAGCGGCAACATCGCGTCCCCATCCGACTGGATCGACGTGCTTTGGACGACGTGGGAATCGGTACGGACACGCCAATCACATTCACTGGCCGCGGCCTGTCCTTGCGCTCGGCCATCGAGTTGATTCTGCGCGAGTTGGAGCTTACCTACCAGGTGAAGAACGAATCGCTGGTCATTACGACGCCCGAGGAGGCCGAATGTGAACTGACGACCGTCGTCTACCCGGTGTCCGATCTGGTCCGCTTCCGCGATTCCGATGACGCGGATTATGATACTCTGATCGATATGATCACCACGACCGTGGCGCCTCAGGCGTGGGATACCGTCGGTGGACCGGGGTCGATCGAAGGCATGCAGTACCAGGACACGGATGTGATCATTCTGTCGCAGACGCAGGACGTACACCGTCATATTGGGTCGCTTCTTGAGAAGCTGCGATCGGTCGCCCAGAGTAAAAGCCCGGACGGCAAACCTCCGTTAAGGGAAAGGCCCAAGTCGCACGGTACAGGCGATCCGTTTGGAGCGGGTGGCATGGGCATGGGTGGTATGGGAGGCATGGGCGGCGGCTTCTTCGGAGGCGGAGACGCCGGAGTTCCTGCTGGCGATCCTTTTGGCCCGACAACACGCCAACACGCTGGCTCCGAGGACACTGCCGCTGGGCTATTGAAGGGCCTTCAGGAAACCAAACGACGCCTCCAAGGCCGCGAAGTCGAAAAGCTCAAAGGCATGTACAACCAAGGCATGGGCGGAATGGGCGGCAGCCTCCCCGGCGGCTATTTCTAGCCTGCTGACATCCGACCGTTTAACCCCGAGCCGGAGGCGACGGTCGTTTGTGGGCAACTGGATTAGCAGCGACCGTCGCCTCCAGCTCGGAGTTAAACTAGCCATCCTTGTCCCAGAGGGGTATCGCCCGTAGCCGATGGTAGTCGCAACAGGTAGGATGGACATTCCTGTCCGTCGCCTGACAAATGACGGACAGGAATGTCCATCCTACCGTTGTGCATAGAAACGGGTGACCGTGCGCTTGTCAGCGTTATCAAGTGTTGGTGTGACGGCTGCAGCCGCTTCATTTCCTTGATTGCCGGGAGACTCGCCGATGCGTTTTGCTCTCCGACGTTTCACATACGTCTCGATGCTGACGGTTGGCCTATGTGCCACACCCGATTCGCACGCTCAACCTCCGGCGCAAGCGTCGAAGACGCCGGCACTTGAAGAAGCCGTCAACCGGTTCCGCGTCCGCGATTTCGATGGGGCGTTGGCCGCTTTTCGACAGGCCGTCAAAGAGAAACCCGACAATCCACCCGCCGAAGTGTTCATGGCCGATATGTTCAAAACGGTCAACGATTCGGCGGCGGCGCGAGGCTGGCTGGAACGGGCCGTTTTCGAGCACTCGAACGACCCGCAAGCGTACCTTGCTCTTGGCGACGTAAACCTGCGCGAACGCCGATTGGTCGAGGCGTTCATGTTGTTTTCCAGTGGCGCGAGGCGTGCTGAAGCAATGCCGACGGAAGACGCCCGCAAGAAGCGTCTGCAAGAACAAGCCTACCGCGGCTTGGCGGCCGTGGCGGAAGCGAGAAGCGATTGGCCCACCGCTCAGCGCTATTTGGACGCCATCCTACGAGCGGCCCCGCAGGACGCACTCCTCAGTCAACGGCTGGGCCGGGCAGTCTTCTTTCAGGGGAAGCCCGACGACGCGCTGACGCACTTCGAAACGGCTTTCGCCCTCGACAAGAAGCTGCTTACCCCTGAAGCGCTCATGGGGCAACTGTACGAACAGAAAGGCGACCGCGAGAACGCGGCCCGTTACATGGCACTGGCCGTGAAGGCTAATCCGAACGACGTGAATACCTGCTTGGCAGTCGCTCATTGGGCGTTGGCTGCGGGCAATCTCTCCGTGGCAAAACAGCAAGTGGAAGTCGCACGGAAGATGGATGCCGAGTCGCTTGCCGCTTTGTCAACTAGCGGGACCGTGGCCCTCTACATGAAGGACTATGCACAAGCTCAGCGGCACTACGAGGCGGTGCTCGCCAAAGCACCGACCGATTTTGCCGCCACGAACGGCTTGGCCCTGGCGTTGTGCGAACGGGAGGAGCCCGAAAACAAGAACCGCGCGTTGGAATATGCCCAAAGCACTCTCCGCAACTACCCTCGTTCGACCGAGGCCGCGGCCACGTTGGGTTGGGTCCTCTATCGCCTGGGGCGACTCGAGGAGGCGGATCGCGTGTTCGGACAAGTGGTCCTGGCGGGCGATCTGAGCTCCAACGCGGCCTACTACATTGCCCGCGCGGCAGTTCAGCAGGGCCGAAACGAACAGGCGAAACGGTTGCTTGAAGTTGCCCTCGAGGCAAGAGCCTATTTCGTCAAACGGCCAGATGCAGAAGCCCTCCTGAAGCAGTTGAGAGAGTAGCGTCATTCACGGAATTGTCGATGGTTCTTCGTTGGAGTTCACGCTTTAGCGTGGGAAGAGGAAGAGGCACGCTAAAGCGTGAACTCCAACGACTGCCGCATGGGATTTTCTGGTGTTTCTGGAGGTCTATCGACGACTCTCCGACGAGTACCACTCAGGCGTGCCGAACCAATCGTGCATCTCCTTCGTGAACGGTGCGACGATTTCCGGCAGTTCGGGCCATTGGCCGAGATCGCCCGTTTCAACGAGCCATGTGTCCAACGCCGCGCGAAGGCGGACGAGTGCGTCGCGATGAGCCGGATCATCCGATTCCGCCAGGTTGCGAATCTCGTGAGGATCGACTGCTGTATCGTAGAGTTGCTCTGTAGGCAATGGCTTCATCAAATCGGACGCTGGACCGGTGAGCTTGCCCTCAGCGTGCAGCTTGCGCATCAGCGGTTTCACGAGGCAGCACTTCTCCTTGTAACGATTAAGCGTCTGGAAACCGGCGCCAGGAGTGAAGTTCCGGACGTAGTGATAACGTCTGTCACGCACGGAGCGGAGGCGCACCACGGTTTCGTCGATCCGGTCGCGGGCGCTGAATGCGTAAGTGCGCGGCGGGTCGGCACGTCGGCCAAGGAACAAGCGGCTTTGCATCCCAGCCGGCCGCGGCACGCCAGCGATCCAAAGCGTCGCGGCTGTCAAGTCGAGCAGGCTGATGACTTGATCGTTCACGGTGCCGGGTCGATACTGCGGTGGCGCGGGATAGTCTCTTGGCCAGTGCAGGATCATCGGTACGTGCAGCCCGCTGTCCCAGCACCAGTGGATGCCGCGCGCTTCCAGCCGGCCGTTGTCGGCGAAGAAGAGGACAACGGTATTGTCCGCCAGCCCGTCTTTCTTCAGTTGCTCCAGAATCCAGCCGACACGCACATCCACGCCGGTGACGGAGTTCAGGTAGCGTGCCCATTCCTGTCGTGTGATCGGGTGGTCCGGGTAATACGGCGGCGGCGAGACGTTGTCCGGTGTGGCAACCTGTGGATGCCACTCCTCGCCCACCCACTTAACTCGCGGCTTCTCGGCGGATTTGCGGTCGTAGATGTCGTATTCCGCCTCGGGCGTGTTGATTTGGGCGAAGAACGGCTGGCGATTTTTCAGTGCGGACCAATCGTCCGACTGGTAGACCGGGCCTTCATTGACGAAGTTCAAGTCCAGCTTGCCCGTGCCGACCACTCGATCGCCAATGTGCGTGATGTTGGCGGTGGTGTAACCCGCGTCCTGCAACCGATGCGTCAGCGAGCGAACGCCCGGCGGCAAGCGGAAATCGTCGTCCCGATGCGATCGCATGTGATGCATGTCGGTCGACGTCTGATACATGCCGGTCATGAACGCCGAACGACTTGGAGCACACACTGGTGACGTGGAAAACACGTTCGCGTAACGCACTCCGTTGGCGGCCAGGGCGTCGACGTTAGGCGTGCGCACATTCTTCGCGCCGTAGCACCCGAAGTCGAGTGCATAGTTTTCGGCGACAATCCAAAGGATGTTCGGGGGTTTCTGTGTCGTGTCGTCGTTGGCCTCCGCAGCGATGACTTCGGTGCCGAGAAGCAGCAACATGGCAACGCATATAAGGCAGGTCCCAGTAAACAACATACCACGGTGGACCGACCACAGCCTGAACGCGTGAAGGGGACAGTCCCATTTTCGCTCCGCAAAGCCTGCGCGAAAATCGGGACAGTCCCCGGCCATCGCGGAGCGTCTGATCGTCCATATCTTCATTGTGATTTTCCTTTCGTGAACAACAATGGAATTGCGGACTGATTCATGGTTTGCGTTCCGGTGGACTAGGCTTCTCATTATGGCATGACGTCCTTTGCCCAATCGTCGTGAAGCTTTCGCAGGCGTGCGACCATTTCCGGTTTCTGCTTAGCGTAGTCAACGACCTCGGGTTCTTCATCCGCAAGATTGTGCAGGGACGCCTGCGGGCGGTCATCTCGGCCGATGAGCTTCCAATCACCCTCGCGCACGGACCAATTCTTGTGCCATTGGAAGTGGAGGACCCGGTGTGGCGTGGCGGCAGTGTCCGTTTTGATGACAGGTAATAGGCTGTGTCCGTCAAGGTGTGCCTCAGGCTTCTCAACGCCACAAAGGTCGAGCACAGTCGGGTACCAGTCCATCGCTGTAATAGCCTGTTCTCGGACTTCCCCCTGGGGCAATTTCGCTGGAAAGCTGATGATTGCCGGCACGCGCACGCCGCCTTCAAGAAACGAGCCTTTCTGGCCAATCCATTTGCCCGTATTACCGCCCCCGTGTGCGCCGTAGAAATGGCCTTTGGGGTAACCGCTCTTGTGGTTGTCCACGCGGATGCGGTTCGTATTTTCCATCGAATGGCCGTTGTCACTCATGAAGATGATGATGGTGTTTTCGCGGAGCTTCAACTCTTCCAACTTGTCGACAATCTGACCGATGAAGTGATCCGTGGTGGTCACAATAGCCGCATATGGCCTGCGTGGGCCGGTCAGGTTCTCGTACAGCTTCTCGTGCTGTTCGAGCGCCTGCTCGGGGTAATGCGGAATATTGAAAGCCACGTACAGGAAGAATGGCCGGTCCCTGTTCTCGTCGATAAATTTCAGCGAACGATCAACCATCAGTGATGGAAAATACTCGCCCTTCGCCCAAACCTCGGTAGTGCCCTCGTACAGGTCGTGGAAGCCCTGGCCGTGAAGGAAATAGTGATTGTAGTTGTCGATGAAACCGTCTCGGATTCCGAAGAACTCGTCGAAACCCTGCTTCTTCGGCCCAAAGTCTCGATGTGACCCGAGATGCCATTTGCCGAACAAGGCCGTGCGATAACCGGCCGGACGGAGCGCTTCGGCCAGTGTCACTTCCTCCAACGCCATGTTGATCCCGTCCGGCCCGTTCATATTCCCCTGCGTCCAATGGTTCACCCCGCCACGTTGCGGATGACGTCCGGTCATCAACGCCGCTCGCGCCGGGCAGCAGACCGTGTGGGCATACGCCTGTGTGAAACGCACGCCCGTGGCCGCCAGCTTGTCGATGTTCGGTGTGTGCAGATCATTGGAGCCGTAACAGTTGGCGTCCAGCGTGCCCTGGTCGTCGGTGAAAAGGAAAACAACGTTGGGCGGATTGGCAGCGATCGCCGAGGGGACGTCAAATAGTCCCCAACCAACCACGGTGACGAGCAATAGTGTTCTCAACATGAAACGATTCCTTGTGTGGTACAGATACAGTTATACTATCGTGGATGGAACAATGAGAGACCGGGCAGATCATCTTCATGGGAGATCCAGCAATGCGAAGGTGCTTTTTTGCGAATTGCTGGGCGGTGGCTCTGGCTGCGGCGACGTTTGCCTTCGGCCAAGATCGCACCGGCCAGGAAGTGAATGATACGAAGACTGCCGAAAAGCTGGCTCGTGAAGCCTTTGAAGAGGTCTTCGAGATCCCTGATGACGCCATAGTCGCGGTGTTGGAGAAGAACGGCATGCACGGACGTTTCGAAGTGAAAGTGCTGTTGAATCGCATGCCGGACGGCTGTTTCGGTACGGAGAGAAAGCCCACGGCGTGGGTCAAGGCAAACGGCGACGTCAAGCTGTGCGTATGGCGGCTCGATGCGCCGGGAAAGGACCTTCCGGAGCCTTCGGCGATTGCCCAGGCCTTTATCTTTGGAAAGAAAAAGGACCCCGACACGGCAATTGTGCTGATCCGACGGTGGCTGGAAGCTAATCGCGAGCGCGACGATTACTCCGTGCATTTCGATGACGCCTACGCTCGTCTGACGTGGGTGTACCGCGAAGCTCAGAGGACCGACGAGATGGTAGAGACATTGGAGAGCGAACTGGCGAAAGCGAAAAACCCAAAGGCTCGCTATGCCATCTATCAGGAACTGGCACGCTGGTACGCCAGCGAAAAGCAGATCGAGAAAGCGGTCGAGTGTTGGGAATTGGCTCGCGACAGTATGAAGGACGGCACGCATGCTTGGTTCGTAACACGACGAGCTTTGCCGTTTCGGGAAATCGGCAAGTTGTGGCTCAGCGTCGGAAAGGAAAACCAAGCGGTCAAGTACTTGGAAGCGTTTCGTGACACGGAATATGTCAAGGGCACGCTCGAAGTTGAAACGGCAGAATTGCTCGGAGACATCTACGAGCGGCGCAAGGAATGGGGAAAAGCGGCGGCCTTGTACAAGAGCGTCCTTACCTACGACCCGTCGCGGGCGGCCAGTCCGCAGTATGTCGAGCGATTGCTGGACGGATTCCGTGCCCGCTTGCAGCGGTTGCCGGACAACAAGAAAACGGATTGACTCTACTTCGGTGCCTCGTGCTTGTTCCGCGAGTCGTCCCCGAGTGCTTCCATAGTCGCCGCTACCACTTTCTTGGCAAGCAACAGGGAACCTTCCTCCGTGAAGTGAACATTGCCTGGCGCGGTCGTCATGGTCTTCATGTGGGGCACCATCAACGCGTGCAGATCGTTGATCGGGATGCCATGCTCTTTCATCACTTCTGCGGCGACGCGGTTGTAAACCACGTCGTCGCCAACCTTGCGACCGGCTTCCTCTTCGGGAACCGGTGTCGTCGAAGCCCAGATCAGTTTGGCATCGGTCTTCTTCAGAATGGCAACGATCTTCTGTAGGTTCTCGCGGTATTGATCCGGCGTGTGAGTGAGCTTGCCGTGAACCTTGTCACGTCGTCCCTGAGTTTTCGATTCCGGATTGCGATAACACAGATCCCACAGCCCCCAATTGAAATGGATCACATCCCATCGGCCCTTTTTCGGATTCAGCCACTTGGGCAAACCGGCCAGCCCCATGCCAGTGTGTCCTGCATTTCCCCGAACGCGATGCACTTCCGCCTTGCCTTTCAACAAGTCGATCACCGGTCGCGTATAGCCAATCGAAATCGAATCGCCGATCAGCAATACTCGTGGCAGTGCGGAATCGTCCGGTGGATCTTGCTGCCCGGCAGGACAGGTCGAAGTCGATAGGAATCCGGCAAAAACAACCGAAAGAAGGGCAGATCGTAACAGCGTCAACATGGTTTCACCTTTGGCAGTTCTGGAATTGAACGAAATTTCTATTTCGACCGGTCCTCCCGACTCGAAGCCTTCTGCTTCAGCCGATCCAGTTCCGGCTCCAAGTCGCGGAGCCAGCGGCGGCAGGCGCTTGGCCATTCGGATGTGGGATACGAGATCGGGTCGATCCCGCCTCCGTGGCCGCCGGTCGCGTACACGTGACACTCGGCGGGGATTCGGGCTTCGCGAACGTCGAGGTAGAAGTTCAACATTCCGCGCGTGAAACGATCGTTTCGTGCGATGGCCATGAACATGGGCGGCGTGACGTTGCGCCGGAGGTCCTTCACCAACGGATCGACGTCGTTCGAGTCACTGGGTTCGGTCAAATATGCCGGGTAGACCAGTAGTGCGAAATCGGGACGGCAGTTCTGCTGGTCAACTTCGTCGATCGGCTTGTACGCATCGGTGGCGAAGTTTGTGCAAAGCGTCGCGCAGAGATGGCCACCGGCCGAGAACCCACAGATTCCCACTTTGTAAGGATCGATGTTCCATTCGTCGGCCCTTGCCCGGACGATACGCATTGAACGCTGCAGGTCCTGAAGGGCGTGATGGTGTTTGGGGAAATCGCCCTCGCGCCGCGGGACACGATACTTGAGCAGGATACCCGTGATTCCCTGTTCGTTCAGCCATTGGCAGATCCGTGTCCCCTCGTGTTCCGCTGCCAGCCCGTTGTACGCGCCGCCCGGGCACACGATCACCGCTTTGCCCGTTGCTTCCTCTTCCGAGGGCTGAACGACCGTCAATGTCGGTCGCGTCACGTTGCGGATGTTCAGCGCATTGCCGCCGCGCGATCGGGCTGTGACAAGTTCGGAGCCCGGTTCCAGCGTTTCATCCGGTCCGATGCCGTCCGGCCATACGGGGACAACCGGGCAGTCGCGGCCGAGGATCTGGCGGAGCCGCTGGTCGCCAAGGGTGAGGTCACCGCTGGTCGCGACGTCAGGCAGCGACTTGGCCTTGTAGGCAAGTGGTTGTGGTCGCGAGGGTGCGTCGACAACTCCGTGATCGCCCAGGAACCGATAGCACTCGCCCGCCCACTCGCCAAACGGGTGTTTTTCGATCGCGCCGCCGTGGCCACCTTCAGGGTAGATGTGCAGTTCGGCCGACACGTCTGCCTCTAGTAGCGCCAAGTAATATTCGATCGAACCGATCGTGAACTTGTCGGGCCGAGTGATGCCGATCAATATCGGCGGGGTGGCGTCTTTCGAGATGCGATCGTAGTGCAGCTTCGCGTCGCGTTCGCGCGACATAATCGGGTACGTCAGATAGGCGGGATACAGCAACACAACGAAATCCGGTCGGCAACTGACGCGATCCGAATCGTCGATCGGCTCGTACCATCGTTCCTTGTGATTAATCGCCAGCGACGCGGCGAGATGTCCTCCTGCGGAAAACCCGCCGATCCCGATCTTGTCCGGGGCAATCTCCCACTCCGCCGCCCGGGCACGCAGTATCCCAATGGCCCGCTGCGCATCCTGTAGCGGCTGATGGTTCATCGCGTAGTCATGGTGTCGCTTGGGTACGCGATATTTCAGCAACACAACGGTGATACCACGCTGGTTCATCCATTTCGCGGTCTCTACGACGGGCCCACAGCCCAGACTTCCGTATCCGCCGCCCGGACACAGGACCAATGCCGCGCCCGTGTTTTTGTCGGCCGGCGGCGAAACGATTGTCATCGACGGGCTGGTGACATTCGAGATGATCAGCAGGCCGTCGCGATCGCGATAAGTGGTCTTGAACACTTCGTCGCCCAACTGCTTCGGTTCATCCGGCACTTTGCCATCGGGCCACAGTCGAACAACGGGGCAATCGCGACCGATGGCTTCGCGAAATCGCTGTTCCCCGATCGTCAGATCCGCCGCATGGGCAGATGAAGTGACCAGCAGAGAGACAAGGAGCAGAATCCGTTGTGATGCTTTCATGAGACCTTTCTTTTCGCCGGTCATGGCAACTTGACGGGCCCGCCTTTGCGAACGGCGAAGTCCATCCCGACATGCCACGAATCATGGTTAGCTTTCCAGTAGGTCCCGTCTGCCGGACGGGACCTTCGAGTTGGAGTTCACGCTTCAGCGTGTTTTCCGGCACGCTGAAGCGTAAACTCCAACGATAGACCTCGGCTCCACTTCGCTCGGCTGAGCTGTTGCTGGAAGACAAGGTCCCGTCCGGCAGACGGGACCTACTGGGAACCAGGCCGCTTGCTCGCCGTCTAGACCTTGTCAGCCGTTGGGCAGACGAAGCCTTTGCGGTATTCGCGGGTGACCATTGCCGTGGCTTCGGGCGAATCGGGAAACACTTCTTCTTCGGGATCGAACTTCAGCAGCGGTCCCATGGAAATCGGATACTTGGCCAGATCGACGCCATTGTCGGCCAAGTGCGTTAGCGTGCGCTGTAGGGTAGCATCGTTGTCGTCCAGGCTCTTGATGCCGGCTAGGGCACTCTTGGCTTCCTCGGGCGATACCTTGTTGTCCTCGCCCAGGTAGTAAGAAATGTTGGCCAAGTGGGCCAGCGCCGCCGACAGGTGGCCTTCCCACGCGTCGGAGTTCAATTCGTCGGCGTTGCGGCTGATGCATGCGCTGATGAAGTTTTTGAAATGGTCTCCGCCGCCGCCGAACTCCTTGATCACGTTGAAGTCCTTGTCGTAGGCGATGCACTTCGTGTAGGTTTTCTGAACGAGGTATCCCTCGCTGCCGTAGAAGACGACGCCGATTTTGTTGCCGCTTGTACTCTGGAAGAGCTTGTTCAACTCTTCGTCGGCCGAATCGTTAACCGACAGTCCGCGAGTCTCGAACACCATGCACTTGTCGCCGTAATCGTAGATTCCGACTTCGGTGTTAGCCGTATCGCCCGCGTCTACGTAGCTGCCGTCGCCGCGTTCGGCTTGATATCCGAGTCGGCCGCCGTAGGCGATCACGCTGCTGGGATGCGTGTCGACACCAAGTCCCCAACGGGCGATATCAGTCTGATGCGGCCCTTGGTTACCCGAATCGCCATTGCCGTACATTCGTTGCCAATGCCAGTCGTAGTGGAACCGCCCGCGAGTGAGTTTCGGATCGGTGAACGGAGCCGGGCCGGACCAGAGGTTGAAGTCGACTTCGGCTGGAATCGTATAATCACCTTTCGAGCCGATGGACTTGCGCCGCTTGTAGCACAGCCCGCGCGCCAGCTTCACTTCGCCGATCCCGCCGTCCTCGATGAATTTCACGGCATCTTGAATGGCCGGGTTTGATCGGCATTGCGTACCGACTTGGCACATACGGCCGTACTTGCGCGCCGCAGCAACCAATGCGGCACCTTCAGCGATGTCGTGGGAAATGGGCTTCTCGACATAGACGTCTTTGCCCGCCTGCATCGCCCAGACGCCGGTCAACGCGTGCCAGTGGTTCGGCGTTGCCGTGCTGACGATGTTGACCGCATCGTCGTCGAACGCCTCTCGCATATCGCGAACAAATTTCGGTTTGACGCCCTGCTGCTTCTTGGCCACCTGTTCGCAGCGGTTCTGACCCACTTTCTCGTCGGCGTCGACAATGTACAGAATGGTCGTCCGCGAATCGCCCTGGAAAGCACCAATGTGGCTGCCGCCACGCCCGCGGACGCCAACCACGGCTACGCCCAGCGTCTCGTTCGCACCTTGGGCCCTGGCAATGTACGGAGCGGCAGACACGGCGGCGGCTGCAAGCGAATTACGGATAAAGCGACGTCGAGTGATCTTGGTCATGGAATACTCCTTCGTGGGGCAGCAACTCTGGACGGTCGCACACGATTGTAATTGAAAGCGGGCGAGTGTGTGAGACGTGGGCTGTCTCAACTCTGCAATTCTTGCCTGCGACTCGGGACCATCGCTGTCCAGGTCATGGTAGACATCGTTTGCGTTTGCGTCTATTGTGACTGCGCCCCAACCGCTTCGTTCCACGGGAATACGGATACATGTACACAAATCAATTCGCAGTTCTTCTGGCCCTCGTATTCCTCTCCGTTGCCAGCGCGGGAGACAACGCGCAAGTCATCTGGCGCGAAGCCGAGACGTTCAGCAACACCGGCCGATGGTCTAATGACCCACAACACATCGACCTGATGGGTTCGCCCTACCTGCTAGCCACCGGCGTGGGCAAGCCGGTGGCCGACGCGACGACCACGGTGAATATCCGAACCGCGGATAAGTACCGTCTATGGGTGCGGTGCCGCGATTGGCTGCCTAGTCACAGTCCTGGGCAGTTCCAGGTGATGGTGGGCGGCAAGGCATGTACGACGACATTCGGCCGAGCGGATTCGGACAAGTGGCAGTGGATCGACGGCGGCACGTTTGATCTGGCAGCCGGCGATGTAGAAGTTCGTTTGCATGATCTCACCGGCTGGTGGGGGCGTTGCGACGCGGTGGTCCTGGCAACAGAGGATTTCGAACCTGCCAGCGATCTCGCCGGGCTCGCGGCTCAACGGTTGGAGTATTGCGGCGTGAGTGCGTCGGTCAAAGCAAAGGGGCCATACGACGTGGTGGTTGTCGGCGGAGGACCCGCGGGGATCGGAGCGGCGCTCGCGGCTGCACGACATGGATGCACAGTCGCGTTGATCCAGGACCGACCCGTTCTGGGTGGAAACAGCTCATCTGAAATCGAGGTCCCGCCCATGGGATACATCGGCAAACCGCCGGATCGGGTCAATGTGTCCGGTATCGCCAAAGAGATCTTTCCAAAACAGGGTTGGCAGAGCTTTGCCGACTCGGCAAAGATCGAACGGATCGTGCGAGCCGAGCGGAATATCTCGCTGTTTCTCAATACACGCGCAACGGGCGTCGAGATGGCCGGCGACGACCGGATCCAATCCGTCCTGACATTGAACGTGCATACGAGTCAACGGATGTCATTTGCCGCGCCGCGGTTCGTCGACTGCACAGGACATGGATGGATCGGTTACTACGCAGGTGCCGAGTATCGCATGGGGCAAGAGGGGCGTGACGAATTCAACGAATCTCTGGCACCGGTCGAGCCGGGCAAGCGGACGATGGGCAACAGCCTATACAAAGCTGTTTTCAAGGACCACAAATCGTCGCGTATTCCGTTCGAGTGCCCTGACTGGGCATACCAATGGAACAAGGATACTGACTTCGAGGGCCGAGGAACTCACAGGCGGACGCGCGACATTATTCGCCCCGAGAACTTTGACGTTCCATCCCGCGGCCAAGGCCGGAACCCGGCGGACGACATCAATGGGGCAATCTCTCATGCCTGGTGGGTCGAATATGGCGGCATGCTGAATACGATTGATGACGCTGAGAGGATCCGCGACGAGTTGTTTCGAATCTCCATCGGGCTGTGGAATTATGCCAAGAACCATAACCCAGCGACCAAGGCCAAAAACTCAACCCGCGAGTTGGTCTGGTTGAACTATGTTCCTGGAGTGCGAGAAAGCCGGCGGCTAGTTGGCGACTATATCATGAGCCAAAGGGAATACGACGAGCAAATCGTTCATCCAGACACCATCGCATTCACGGACTGGGGACCCGACGTTCATCATCCGGAAGGTTATTGGGTCAAGGGAAACGATTGTATTCACGTCTATCAAGGCCAGCGGACCAGCATCCCCTACCGGACTCTGTATTCGAAAAATATCGAAAACTTCTTCATGGCAGGCCGGTGTCACTCGGCGACGCACATCGCCCTTGGTGGCACACGCGTCATGCGCCCCATGTGTGCAACCGGCCAAGCGGCGGGAACCGCGGCAGCCATCGCCCACAAGCATGCCACGACACCCCGGGGCGTTTATGAGAGTCATGTGAAAGAACTGCAGCAGACGCTCTTGAAAGACGGCTGCTATTTGTTAGGCGTCAAGAACGCCGACAGCAACGACCTGGCCTTGGACGCCACGGCATCCGCCTCCAGCGAAGCCGCCGGAACCGCCGCGGCGAAGGTAATCAACGGATGGAACCGCATTGTGGGAAAAGACCGCAACGCTTGGGCGGCCAACCCGGAAACGTCCGGCCCGCAGTGGGTGCAACTGGAACTGCCAAAAACAGCCAAGGTCGATACCGTGCATGTGACTTTCGAAAGAGAGTGCACGGCTTGTCAAGTGCAGGTCATGAGGGACAACGCTTGGAGGGCTGTGGCAAGCATCGAAACAGACTCGGCGCGCCGTACGGTGCGCCACTTCTCCCCGGTGAAGACTGACACGCTACGCCTGCTGTTCGACGATCCTTCGCAACAAATCGCCGTTTGCGAGATACGTCTGTATTGCGAACGGACACAAACTGAGAAGTAGTTCAGGCGGCCGCAACCAAAACATCCGGATTCTGAACAGGAGGAAACAGAGTCAGCAGAGGCTGAAACTATGCTCTGTTCTCTCTGTTGCCTCCTGTTCAAGAATTGCGCGCAGGGTGAGCGCAGTTTGATCGTTTGCAGTGCAAAGAAAGAAACCTCCGCGTTGCGGGTTCGTCCTGGCCATAGGTGATCGCGAACGATCCAGGGTCACCGTGTCAGGCGATCTCCGGCACGACAAAGGGCTCACGATACTCGCGACGGGAGAGTTCATTCGCTTGCTCGGAAAACTCACCGACAAACTTGTCCGAGTCCGAATCCATCGTCACCCAGGGCCCCAGCACGGCCGGCGTCTTCCCTAGATCGATCCCATTGGCGGCAAGATGATCACCGAAACGCTCGAAGGCATCCGACCACTCCGGATTCCCGCGAGTTGCTTCGATCATGGCGTCCGGCTTCGACTCCGTGCCTAACCGATATGAGACGTTGGCCATGTGGCACAGGGCGGTTGAACGATGGCCGTCCAGGATCTCGGCGTTCAAATCGCCAGCTTTCCGGCTGCGCATTGCCTGGACGAAGTTCAACTGATGCGGACTTGTCTGCTGTTCAGGCTCGCGACGGTCCGTGAAAGCCGTGATCTCGCGGCCCTTGTCGTCGTACACGGCGCCCGCCCGAGTGCCAGCGTAGAAGCCTCCTTCGCATTGAATCATGATCCCTGTGGAAATCGAACGGAACTTGTCCATCGCTTTGGAGCCTGACTTCTCCGGCAGGCCGCGGACTTCGCAGATGATCGGAGCCGGCTCGTAATCCAACAGGGCGATCTGCGTATTGGGTGTCTGGCCGTCGTCGCCGAAAGTGAACCGTCCCCCGATGCTCATCGCCCGGCGCGGAAGCCCGTTTTGGCCCAGGAGCCAGCGGCAGCGATCGAGATAATGGACCCCGTTGTTACCAATCTCGCCGTTCCCTGTGGCCCAGATCCAGTGCCAGTCGTAGTGGAACACCTCCCGCATCAGTTCCGTCTGCGGAGCTGGGCCGAGCCACAGGTTGTAGTCGACCGACGGCGGCACCGGTTGCGGGCCGTTCACTTTTCCGATGCTCGTCCGCCGCCGGTAAATGACTGCACGGGCGTAGAGGATCTTGCCCAACTGCCCGCTCTTGATGAACTCGACGGCCTGCCGAGAAATATCCGAGGAACGCGTCTGCGTGCCGACTTGCACGATCCGCTTGTACTTTCTGGCTGCGGCCACCATCTGCCGACCTTCCCAGATGCTGTGCGAGGCCGGTTTCTCCACGTACACGTCTTTGCCCGCCTGGCAGGCCCAGACGGTGGCCAAGGCGTGCCAGTGATTGGGCGTGGCGATGAACACGGCGTCGATGTCAGGATTCTCAAATACATCGCGCATGTCGGTGTACGATTTGACGCGTTGCTGCCAAGTGGCGAACCTCTGCTTTTCCCGATCAAGTATCTGCGTGTCCACGTCGCATAAAGCCACCATCCTGACGTTGGGGACCTGTCGCAATCGGTCGATTAGCTGATGGCCACGGGCTCCGACACCGGGACCGCCGAGCTGCCCTAGCCCGACCACAGCGACACGGATGTCGTCATTCGCACCGATTGGCCTGGAGAACGGCGCCGTCGCCGTGCTGCGATCGCCCAACGCGAACGCCAAACCTCCCGCCAAGGAGCTCTGCATGAATCTTCTGCGTGTGAATCGCGTCATTCTATCTCTCCCAAATGGATCTCATTTTCAAACGGCCGCGGTGATACGAAACACCAAGTCAACTTCTTCCGCGCGGGTTGAATCACTCGCCGCCAGGACGACAGCAACAGTGGCTGGCTGCAAGGATATTGCTGTTCTGATGGACACGAACCTATTCGACACTATCCCTCGCCTATCCACAAGTTTACACTACCGAGGAGTGCGCCAGCGAGATGGCGTACGAAACATCGAACGGCGATCCCAGTCAAGAAGACGGAGGGGCTGCATGCGGCTGCCGTCATCCAACAAGAGGAGCTTCCTAGAGGAACCGAACATCATGCGAACCACGTTTTCCTGCACCCTATTGGTGTTGACGATCGCTGCCGTCACGACAGCGACCGCGGACCCGCTCGAAGAGATCACGCGAACGATCGAAGGCAAAGCACGCCGTGCATCGAGCGGCTTGTTCGATCCCGAATCGAATCGAGACGCCTATCATATCGGGCCCGGCGAGACCGTCACGCTCACGACGCTCGAAGGCGCCGGCGAGATCCGGCACATGTGGTTTACGATCGCCGGCCGCGACCGGCGCTATCCCCGCACGCTGGTCCTGCGGATCTACTGGGACGGCGCCGAGGTGCCGTCGGTGGAAACGCCGATCGGCGACTTTTTTGCCGCCGGAAACGGAATGCGCGCCAATGTGAATACGCTGCCCATCCAAGTCACCTCGTACGGGCGTGCCCAGAACTGCTATTGGCGCATGCCCTTTCGCAAGCGGGCCCGGATTGAAATGACCAACGAGGGCCAGAACCAACTGACCGTCTATTGGCAGTTTGATTGGATGGAGTTGCCTCGGGCCGCTGACGACATGCTGTACTTTCATGCCCGCTACCGGCAGGAGTTCCCGGCCAAGCCGTTTTCGTCCTACGTTATTTTCGAAGGCCGCGGTCAGGGGCACTATGTGGGCACCGTCTTCTCCATCCAATGCAGTTACGGAAGCTGGTTCGGCGAATCGGACGACCGTTTCTATATCGACGGTGAACGGGAGCCGTCTATCGTGGGCACGGGTTGCGAAGACTATTTCAACGACGCCTGGAACTTCCGCGAGTTTACCAACGCCAATACGGGCGTGACGATCAAAGAACCCAACGGCGAAGACTGCCGATTCACGGCCTACCGGTGGCACGTCCGGGCGCCGGTGACGTTCAACAAATCGTTGAAGGTCGATATCGAACGTCGTAGTTTCGCCCGCGTGACAAATCCGGAAACGGGCGAATCGGTCACCCACGATTTCAAGTACCGGCCCGACTTCTGCTCGTCGGTGGCGTTCTGGTACCAGAAGACGATCGCCGAGCCCTTTGATCGCTTTCCGCCGGTGGAAGAACGCGTTAACCCCGAGATCTTCCTGGAAACGGCGTACATGGTCGACCAGATCACAACATCGGACGGATTGACGGCCAAACGCCGCAGCAACCGCGTCTGCAATCTGAAGCGAGGGTTGCAAGTTGACAACACGCGTATCGGAGGATGGTTCGAGGTACCGTGCTGCGTCGAGGACGAGGGAAAGTACTCGGTCTCCGTGTTCCAATGCCTCTACCGAACCGGAGGCGTCTGGAAGGTCACACTCGTTGGCCCCGACGGCGAGATCCTGCTGGATCCGGCCATGGACTTCTACGACCCCTACCTGGCGTGGAAAGAAAACCGGCCGGAAAACTTCTTGTATGGAACGTGGTTCGAGAACAAGGTCGGGATTCACAAGCTGGTTCCCGGCGACTACACGTTTCGCTTCGAGTGTGCCGGTTCCCATCCGCTGGCCAGGGCGGAAGACTCCGACGGACCCGGCTTGAGTTGCCGGTTGGACGGCATCTCGTTGCGCAAGTTCCCCTGGGATGATCTCTACGGACAGATGCAGCACTACCTGGCCGAAGAGAAGGAACGGTTCGCAGGAATGGTCGTTCAGGCAAAGAAAGCCGTCGCGAACCTCGACGCGGCCGTCGAAAGGTTCTGCCAAGACACGAACGAGTATCCGAGGAGCCTCGACGAGCTTGTCCGGCGTCCCGAACGATTTTCTGCAACCGCCGGCAACTGGCCCTACGTGACTGGCATTCCAGCCGATCCCTGGGAGCAAAGCTATCGGTACTCGCATCCTGGAAACTTCAATCCCGGTGGTTTCGACGTCTATTCCGTTCACGGCAACAGCCGAGAACCATCCGCGTGGATTGGCAACTGGCCCAGCCCGTACCATATCCAAGGCGCTTTGGAGGGCGAAGACTTGGGGGTCAAAGCAAAAAGCGACGGTGTCACGGTCTCGAAACAGACCGTCGGCGTCGCATCGTTTCCGCCGCTTTCGCGGGGCCGTTTGCTCTTTATTCGACTCCAGCAGAAAGGCGATTCGATCGACTTCGAACTCCCGCCGTCGATCAAGCCCGGCCGGTACCGATTGCGACTACGATTGGTAACATCCTGGAACTATGCCGTCGCCCGAGCCAGTTTCAACGGCACGCCGCTCGGAAAGCCCGAAGACACGTACTCGCCCAAGATCGACACGAGGACCGTCGCATTGGGTCCGGTCGATGTCAAGCCAAATGTAAACACCCTCCGGCTCGAGGCCGTGGACCGGAATCCTGCTTCGACCGGATACTACGCCGGCATCGACGCTTTGGAACTGATTGACGAAAGCGCTATTTCACCTTGAAATCGCGCAGACTCCGGACGGTCTTGCCACCACTGTCATCGAGTTCGGCTTGCAGTGTGTATTCGCCGGCTTCGTCAGGCAGCGGCACCGTGAAATTGAGGACCTCGCGTGCCAGCGGCGCGACCTCCGCAGTCGTCGTCTCCAATAACTTGCGCCCGTGTTTGTGTACCAGATACACTCGCACTTCCCCCCGCCAGTCTTCGTACAGGTCGTTGATGACATACACCTTGAACTGCTGAGACGAACCGGCGGGGACCTCTTCGGCCCAGAAGTCGAGCATGATGCCAACCGGGTTGAACGACTCGCGAACGTACTCGGCGAACTGCGGTTCGAACTCCAGACGCTTCACGTCGAGCCAATGGTCGCTGGTGGCGCCGCCTTCGGGTCGTGGTTTGTCTCCGGGCCGCGAGTATCCCAATCCACAAAAGTGCACAACGCCCGCACACTGGCGATGAGCACGCCAGAATTCCGTCATCGCAGCGAGATAACGCGCGTAGATCCTGCGGCGCTCGTCGACGGTCGATTTTGAACCGAGCAGGTGCTCGTAGACCTTTTCGGTCAGGCAGGTCGGGTCGCCGTCGCGGGTCAACCAGAGCCAGCCGTATTCGTTGATGATGATGGGCACGTCGAGCTTGCGCTGTGCGGCGTTCAGATTGGGTGTTCCGGAATGGGTCGCCAATTCGCTCATCCGGAACGGCTTACCACCGAAGAAGTCGCGAATGAACAGGTACGGATGCGACTCGACACAGTCGTGTGGTGATTGCGGTTCGGCCCAACCGTTTTCCCAGGGCCGGTTCGAAAGGTCCAAATGGCGCACGGCCCCGATCGCCTTTCCCGTTTCGGGTGTAGAGCTTTCGTTCTGCCCGTCCCAAATCACCACGCACGGATGATTCCATCGTTCGCGCATCCAAGCGGTGTACTCGGGAACGATCTTCTCGGCCACTGGCCATTCAGGACACTTGTTCCGCTCGCCACCCAACAACCAGATAGGAAATTCGTCCTGGATCAAGATGCCTTCCTCGTCGGCAATCTCATACCAGAATTCCGGCGGAAATCCGATGCAGTAGCGCAGCGAATTCCAGTGCATGGATTTGTATTGCCGATGGAGCTTGCGCACCCAGTCGGGCCGCCATGGCAGATCCGCGCGCTCGGCGTCTTCGAAAAACCGATAGAGAGTCACGTTGCTGCCGCGCAAGTAGTAGGGCTTGCCGTTCAGCATGGCACGCTTGGTCTCCGGATCGAAGCGGAACGATCGCATACCAAAACGTACGCGGGCGGTATCGGCGCCGGTACTCAAGGTGAGGTTGTAGAGGAACGGATCTTCCGGCGACCACAACCGGCAGCCTCGAATCGGAATCGACAATTCCGCTTTCACTGGATCGCTGCCGTTCGACGATAGGGTCGCCTTTGCCTCGCCCACCACTTCGGAAGTCCCCGCCGCAGTGACCTTGCCGGTGACGACCGCACCGACGGAGTTGTCGCCGCAGTCGACCTCCGCCACGACGCGCAACTGTTTCGTTTCGATGTCCGGCACGACTTGCACATTGCGAATGTACGGTTTGCCGGTGAGGATCAATTCGACCGAGTCGTAGATTCCCGGGATGTAAAGGTACTTCTCGAAGTCCCAGCCGGTCGGCATGTCCTGCGGCATTGATTCGCGGTCGGTGCCAAGGCGGATTACCAGTTCGTTTTCCTGGCCATTGCCGCGTAACGCCGCATTGACATCGAGGTAGGCGGGCGTGAAGCAGGGAAGATGCTCGCCCACGAGTTGGCCGTTCATCCATACCTTTGATCCATACTTGGCTTTGTGGATTTTCAGGATGGCCACTTCGGGGATCTTGCCATCAACCTTGAAGGTGCGCCGATACCAGAAAGCCGCTCGCTTGGGGCTCTTCTTGCCCACGTCCGTGAACTCTGGTTGTGCCATGTCCACCAGACCCGGCACCGGCACGCTGTGGCTGTACGTTTCGGGCGGAGTCGCCAGATCGCCTTGCTCGACTTGCCACGAGCCGTTCAGATTGATGACCGTTCGAGGTGCGGCGGGCTTCAGGGACGCCTGCGTGGGCGTTGTGCAAAATGCCAGCAGGCCAACGTACATGACAGGAATCAATCGCAGTGGCACCGTGTTCATGGTTTTCACCTTTCTATTTGTTCTAAGACGTTTGTCTGATATGTGGCAGACGATTGACCTGCGCGGGGCCTACTTGCCCGAGAGCGCGATGTACTCGCTCAGAATCTCGACGTTGCGGCTGAAAACGGCGCTGGAAATGTAGCGGAAGGATTCGCTGAAGTCAGGCTGCCCAACCAGACGTTCTCCCGCGTACGTCGTGATCCAACGCCCGCCGGCGTCCAAGCCGCGGATGATCGCTCGGACGTTGTCCTCCAGCTCTTTGGCCGCGGGGGCCGGCGCTGGATCGGCGCCACTCTTGGCCACAAGGTACGCACGTACGATCGAATCGAAGCGGGCCGGCTGCTTCCAGCCGTAGTGACCGGGCACGGCAGAGTCGTCGTAGGTGAGCTGATACCTCGCGTCCATGTACAAAGGCCTGTTCGTCTTCAACTCGTAATACCGGGCGATCGTCCCGTCCGGCAGGAGGCACTTCTTGAAGTACTCCAGAGCGCGGGGGATCGGTTCCAGGTACTTCTCGTTGCCCGTGTACCGCGCGATCTTGATCAGCGTCTCCATGACGTCCTGAGACTCCCAGCCCGTGATTGCCGGCGGCTCGAACTTCCGCGCCCACATGGGAACCGTTTCGTAGTTGTACTGCTGGCACCAGCCGGGCTGCGGATCAGGCATCTGCGCCAAAATAAGGAAGGCGCCGAGCCGTTCGAGCGCTGCCTTGTGTTTCTCGTCCTTGTATACCCGGTGCGCATCGATCAGGGCGTCGGCAACAGTTCCCGCCACATTGTCGTTCAGGGTGTAATAGTCCCAGTAGTTCTTGACCCTGCCTTCGGTCCGCCAATCGTAATCCGGGTACCGGGCTTCGAGCACCGGTTTCGGTTCGACGGGGCCGCGCCAGCCCTGCGGAAAAGCTCCGTTAGGAAACTGCGAGCCGAGTAACGCGTCGAGTCCGTACTGTGCCGCCTCGTGGATATCGGCGTGCTCGAAGTCCAGCGCGCGGTCAGCGCGGACTAGCATTTGGAGGGCTGCCTGAGTTTGGCCGTCGTCCAGCGAAGAGAAGTCCCAACTGCCGCCTCTTCGCTTTCGGTATTTGCCCAGGCGTTTGGCCGGTCCGAAATGGATAACCTGCGTCCAGCCGCCGGACTCCAATTGTCCTGCGACCAGGGCCTCGGCCGCTTCGCGGCCGGCGTCCAAGTAGAAACTGTCCCCCGTAGCCGCATAGGCTTCGAGATAGGCCATCCCGACGGCAGGCGTTCCTGGAGGTTGCACAAAGATCGTATCAAAGGACGCCTTCCCCTCGCCCCATCGCTGCTGGAGATCCAGGCTGTAGTAGTAGACGTAACCTCGATGGCTGGCCACCTCGTCGTGGTAGAACGCCGCGGCTTTCTTCATTGCCCGCATCGCCGCCTGCCGAAGATCCGAGTCAACCTGCTGCGCGAGCAGAGGATCCGTGGCCAATGCACTGGGCAAGATGCGATCGCCTTCGTATTTCGCACGGTGGCCTCCGCGAGTTCCCCGTCCGTCGCGGGCCGCGGCCTCCGCACGAATCTCCTGTCGCAGTTGGGCCACTTCGCGTTCGAGCTGCAGAAGGATCTGGTAAAGCTCTGCTTCCCGTCGCGTCTGCGGTCGGAAACCGTCCACAGCACTCCTGTCGCTCTCCTCGCTACCGGCGACGACGGCCACAGGCAAGCCGTCGGCGCCCGGAGCCAACAGTCCGACTGTCAACAGCCAACAGGCAACGACTTTGGTGGTTGTCAGTGACATGATCTGCACACTCCTACTGAAACCGCGGGCAAGCGCCGTTTGTTGTCCAAAAGCCATGGCTCGATGGTACAATGCGCCCAAGAGTCGTGCAATTCAGGTAGGCCGGAACCAACACAGGATCGCACACATGAAGACCATCCTCCTTTTCACATTGGCATTGGCACCGGGGCTAGCACGGGCGGCGGAACCCGAGGCTGTCACCCGGCAATTGGCCCGACCGGTGCTCATTCGCAACGAGCATAACACTCTGTTGCGGCTGACCGTCAACGCCGGGGAAAAACCGTTCGTGCAGATCCAGTCCATCACGATATCGCTGAAGGGTGCGAGTGATCTCGAATCGCTTCAGTTCTATTTCACGGGTGATGGAACAGGATTCTCCAGCGAAAAGCCCTTCGGCGAACGAGTGCAACCGGAAGAGATGATTGCGTTCAGGGGCCACACGCGACTGAACGCCGGGGCGAATTACTTCTGGCTGTCATGCCGCGTGCGGGCCGATGCGGACTTGTCGCACAAGGTCGATGCGTCAGTGACCGCCGTTGAAACAACGGCCGGGCGTTTCGTGCCGCGCGACAAGACGCCGCAGGTGCGCAAGCGCATCGGCATCGCGCTGCGGCGGCATTGGGACGACGGAGTGCACACGTACCGCATCCCGGCGCTGGCCACGACGCCGAAGGGCACACTGCTGTGCGTGTACGACATGCGGCGGCGGATAGGGCGCGATTTGCAGGAGGACATCGACATCGGCCTGTTGCGCAGCGCGGACGGCGGGCGTACTTGGGGCGCCCAGACCGTGATCATGGACATGGGTACGTACGGCGGGATGCCGCAGGAAGTGAACGGTGTCAGCGACCCGGGCATCATCGTGGACCCGGCGACGGGCGAGGTTTTCTGCTTTGCCGTGTGGATGAACGGCCGGGCCGGCACGCACCAATGGAACAAGGGCGGATCGGAGCCGGGCTTCGAGATTGGCAAGAGCGCTCAGTTCATGATGGTGCGATCAACGGACGACGGGCAGACTTGGACGAAGCCGAAAAACATGACGCGAGCGTGGAAAGATCCAGAGTGGATCCTATACGCGCCCTCGCCGCAGCAGGGCATCGCTTTGAAGGACGGCACCCTGGTGATGCCCACGCAGGGTCGCGACGCGCGGGACCAGCATTTCTCCAACCTGCTGATCAGCCGTGACCACGGGAAGACGTGGGCGGTCAGCCCGGCGGTATCGTTCGGCAACACCGAGTGCCAGGCGGTGCAATTGGCCGATGGCTCGATCATGCTGAACTGCCGTACGGGAAGCCCCACAAAGTTCCGCACTGTTGCCGTGACGCGCGACCTCGGCCAAACATGGACGCCGCACCCGACCAACCGCGAGGCCCTCATCGAGCCAAACTGCAACGGCAGCTTATACCGGTCCGACTATACCGAGGACGGCCAAACGAAGTCCGTGCTGCTGTTTGCCAATCCACACTCGCAGGAGGGCCGGTCGCACCACAGCATCCAGGTAAGTTTCGACGAGGGAAAGACGTGGCCGGAAAAGCACCGGCTGCTGCTCGACGAAGGCTGCGGCGCGGGCTACCCTAGCCTGAGCCGCGTCGATGAAAGGCATGTCGGGATCGTCTACGAGGGCAGCGGGTCGCACTTGGTGTTCGAGAAGATTCCGATTGATGAGTTGCTGAAGCGATGAGCTCGTTTTAGTTTCGCGAGTTCAGCGTCATGAAACGCCAATCCGAAAGGTAAGCCCATGGTCCGTTTTGTTGCGGTTCTGCTTGTCGTGGTTTCCAGCGCATCGGCTGCTCCGCCTGCGCGTTTTGGGCGGATCGATGTGTACAGCGTCGACGGCGCGTTCGATGTGCGTGACGTTCGCGCTAATCCAGGTGCACAGATCTTGGACGTCGGGTGGCGAGGCGAGGGGATGGCCGATACCGGAGCAACAGCCCAGGCCCGCGCCCGAGAGACTTGGCGCGAGGTTTGGATCGAAGTCGTGCCTGAACGTGACGGCAAGCTGCAGATTAACTTCCAGGGAGAATACTATCGCAAGCAGAGCGACGATGACGTGCGCCTGGTCTGGGTCGACCAGATTCAGTTCAGCGGCGCCGAAGTCGTCAATGCAGACCTTGAAGATTTGCAGGGAAACGGCGTGCCGCGCGGGTGGCGATTCTCCGGGGCGGTTTCGCCCGAGGCCCTCAGTCGCGATGGAAGCGTTGCGGCCAGCGGCCGAGTGTGCATGGCAGTATGGCACGGAGCCCAATTGCGTCAAACAGTTGATGTGCGAGCCGGACAGCCGGTCCGAGTGACGGCGAAATTCCGCGCAGTCGGTCCGGAGGAGGAGTCGCCCGAGACGGCCAGGCACAAAGCCCGGTTCGCCGGCCTCCTGGAACTTCAATCCCAGACGATCACCGTCAAATTGGCCACACCCGAGGATGCACAGCTCGCGAAGATTCGTCCATTGCCCCTGTACGACGGAGCGGAATGGGCCGTAACGAGCCGCTGGGATGACAACACGTGGACAAACCTGAAAACGCGGGCTGTGCTGCTGGAGCATGGCCATCGCGGCACGTTTTTCCTGAATGATCCGAAACGCAATTTCTACGGCAATGACTACGGGCTTTTAACGGAGCGATCTGTGAACGAGATGGGAAAGGTGCTGACCAGTGGCGGAACGACGATCGGCGGTCATTCGCTGACGCACCCGATGATGAGCTATCAGAATCGCAATCGGATGTTCGAGGAAGTGTTAGGATGCCGAATTGCGTTGGAGGCCGCCTTTGACAATCTGGTCAACGCCTACGCGTTCAGCTTCTGCAATTATCGCAACTCGATTGAAGGAGCAGGCGTGCAACGCGACATCGCGATGGTGCTCGCTCGTGCTGGGTACTTGCAGGTCGCCAACCATCGGTTTGCCGAAGATGGATGTTGGCCGTGGGCCGTTGCGGGGCTTTTGCCACCCGACGGGCGGCCCATCGACCGGGCGTTCTCCGGGTTTCTCGCCGACGAGGATCTGTACAACGACAACCCGGCCGTCACGTACAGCATGCATAGCTGGTACGACACGCCCGAAGAATGGTCGGGCTTTGAGGCAGACCTGGACCGATACGGCAACCGGCCGGAGTGGTGGTACTGCAATCAGAACGAGTACGGCGCTTATCGAGCCCAGTACCGCGCCGCCGCCCGAGGCAAGGTCGAAGTCGAAGGCACGATACTCCGCTACCATTTTCAGCGGCCCAGCCTCCTGGATCTGAACGACCCGATTCCCCTGACATTCGAGATTGCGGGCGTCGAGCCGGACAGCGTTAAGTCGATCGAATGCTCCAGTGCGAGAATTGATCAAGCGGAGGCTCAGGATGGCAAGATCCAATTTCACGTCGGCCATCCGGCGGAGCTAAGCCTGCCGGTACAGATTGATCATGTCGCAACCGCAATTGGCGAACTGGCGGCGTCGACCGAATTCCCAGCGTTTCGCGGCGCATTTAAGCGCGATGGAAAGACGTTGACTTTGCGGCTGGAGAACGCGGGGACGCCGCCAATCGTAATCCGACGAGTGGCCTATCGAGTCCCCTTGAGATACAGCCACGGTATAATCCGCCGCCCTGGCACCGCACTGACGACGGAAACTCCTTTCTCGGACCGCGTCGAACTCCAGGAGGAACGCGAGGATTCAAGGTATCGGGCAGGTGACCAGTTCTTCGCCGCGCAGGTTGACTTCAGGCACAACGGCGAAACCGGACGCGTCTACTTCACGACGCGAGAGACGTGTTCACTCGCGGACGCCTCTTATCCCCAGCAAGGTTTTGTCGTGCTCGGCCCCGTCCCGCGGGCCGAGATCGACTTGGAAACACGAAACCTCAAGGCTTTGCTTGATCAGGGATGGACTGATTCGGATGGCCAGAAGCTCAAGTTCATACCAATCGACCCGAAGATTGCCCGTTCGCTGAGCGCGGAAGTCATCCCCGTACGTGGTCGATGGGACAACCATGGCCTGAGCGCCTGCATTTACCTGCTTCGAAGCCGCGTTCACTCGCCGGATGAACGGCAGGTGCGTTTTCTCCGCAGCATCAGCACCGTGCCCGCTGTGTGGATCAACGGGAACTCTGCCGGGGATACTTGTTCGTTGCAAGTCGGAGACAACGAACTGCTGATCGCCTACGAGCCGCCTGTCAACCAGAGATTCTCGCCGGAACATGCAGGCCCCATGTTCCGCATCGTCGATGCTGAGAGCAGACAGCGCCTCGATGACATTCGCTATCAACCATGAAAGACTATCGCATGATGTCAAGCACGGTCTGCATCACTTCGACGCCTCTCGTCTGGGCCTTCTTGTAGGACGTCTTGGGCCCCGTGTACTGATACAGGTTGGCGACGGTGTTCCACTCGACGATCGAATTGAAAGTCGCCAGCCGTTGCCACATGGGGTGGTCTCGCTTAATCGGACTTCGCGGCGGGATTCCACTCAGACTCTCCAGCCCACGCGCCTGCTTTTCGGCAAGATCGCGCCTGCCAGCGTCTGAGTACAGCGAGGGATCGAAAACGTAAACCGACGGAATGCGATGATTGGGCAGACGGAGAAAGTGGAAATCAATGAAGGCGACCGGCGGCTTTTTCTTCAGATACTTCCACAAAACCTCCGCTTCGTGCGGTCCGGGACGACCAGCGGCGATGTCCCGGAAGCCCAACATGGCAATCTCGCCTTTGCTGTTGACGTTACACATTCCCCGCACCACACCATCCGGATTCGTGATAGGGATGAAGGCGAGATCGAAGTCGGCCAAGTGGTCTGAACGTCCGGTAACGATCTCCTCCGCCATCGACAGGATCGCCCACGCTCCGGGTTCGCCGGGTTGCAGCGAGGAAGCGAACACCACGCGAGGCCTTCCCGGATGTCCGGCTTCGAGGCTTAGAATGGGACGATCATCGAGCGAGCGCCCGATTTCGACCACTCGTGCCCGTCCGTCAGACGCCTTGGCTAGTTGCTTCAGTTTCGCGACAGCCAGCGTGTACGGATAGACCGCGGTGGTTGAAACGACCTTGCGTTCGCCAGGAGCGAAGTCGATCGACAGGTGTACCCGATCTTTGCCGTCGCGTTGTTTGCTTGCTGGAATCGGCTCCCATTGAAGGTTCGCCGCCGGTCTGACCATGTAGTGTTTCCTCAGGAAGTAATCGAAGCCATGCTCGATCAGCCATGCGGGAATCACGACGTCCAAGTCGATCTGACGTCCCTCTTGGTGATCATTGGTGATGGCCACATATAGCGAGTAGTTGCTGATCGGCCCGGTCATCTGGACTTCGATCGGGATGGGATCCTCTCTCGGGGCCAGCGCAAAGTGATCCTTACCGATTCGCTCAATAAAGGCGGCATTGCCGCATTCCACGTCTGCCTTCACTGTCCAGCCATCGGATTTCAGCGTCGGACTCTGGGGGCGCGGCATTTTCGCGGGCAAACGGCGGATACGGATGTTTCGATACCAGACGCGGTAACCGTGGTCCTGTAGGGCAATGTGCCCCTTGCGGTTCGCGGCAAACTCCTTGCTGTCGTGGAATTTGCTGTCGGCCACGCACTTGTTCCACTCGTCGCTGTGTAGCTCAATCTCAAGCACCTTCGACTCGTTCAACCAGTGCTCCAGATGGTTGTTGTCCAACACGATTCGGCCGTGGTTCCACTGACCGGTGGGCTTCAACTGCTTGCCCTCTGCGACTACCACATCGTACATAGACGCCGCCAATACTTCCGGGCTGAGACTCCAGTTGGCGTCGTCCAAGATTTGATACTCCGGACCGCTTAGAAACGGAGCTGCGTCACCACGTCGCACGAGGTACATGACGCCACTGTTCGCGGATTTCGAGACTCTCCATTCGAAAACGAGTTCGAAGTTGTCGAACTGTTCGTCGCTGATCAGATTCGTGCCTCGGACGAACCCGATTGGGTTCTTCAGATACAACGCACCGTCTTCGACCACCCAACTCTTGTCAGGCTTCCATTTTCCGTGGTACACGCTCCACCCGTCGAGCGACTTGCCGTCGAACAACGAAATCCATTCTCCCGCGTCGTCGCCACGCGTTGCGGGCGAGGCATTCAAGAATGTTAGGGTCATCAACGTCAGAATGAATAGACGATTCATAATCCGATTCCCGCTCGTCAGGAGCCACCGATTCTACGGCCAGTACTTGGATTCGGTCCGGGCCGTCTTGAGGTAGTTTTCGATTCTCGCGATCACATCCGGATGTCCGGCCGCAACGTCGTGTTCTTCGCCCAGATCTTTGGTCACGTCGTACAAAACAAGTGGCTGCCCTTGTTTCAGCCGGATGGCTTTCCACTTGTCGTAGCGTACGGCCTGCTGAAAGCCGCGTTCGAAGAACTCCCCGTAGAGGAACTCGTGCGTCTTCTGTTGTTTGCCGAGCAACGTGGGAACGACCGATATTCCATCGACGTCCTCGGGTGGGTCGACCCCGGCCAGTTCCGCGGCAGTCGGCAAAAAGTCCCAGAACGCCCAAACATGATCGTTCACCGACCCCGCGGTTACGCGACCGGGCCAGCGGACGATCATGGGTACGCGAATGCCGCCGTCGGTTAGGTCGCGTTTGTAGCCCCGCAGGCAGCCTGAGCTGTTGAGAATTGCTGCGTACTGATCGACCTCGTTGCTGCGACGGAAATAGTAGATTTCGGCGCCGTTGTCGCTGGTGAAGAAGACGACGGTGTCGCGTTCAATCCCCAGCGACTCGAGTTGCGTCACAATGCGACCAACATCGCGGTCCATTCGAGTGACCATGGCGGCGTAGTTCTTGACACTCTGTGGCCAGGGGCGATCCGAGTAGGGTTCGTCGCTGGGGATTTCATAGCGCCCGTGTGGGATCGTGTAGGCGACGTACAGGAAGAATGGCCCTCCAGCACTACTCTCCTCGATGAACCGGAGAGCAAACTCTGTGAGTTGATCGTGGACCCACTCCCCCTGGTGACCGCCGCGATTGCCGTCCAGAATGCGAACGTCTTGGTTCTCCCAGATGAATTCGGGGTAATAGCCGTGAGCATGTCGTTGGTTGAGGAATCCCAGCCACTGGTCGAATCCTTGAATGTTTGGAATACCGGTCGTCCCACGTTCGCCCAATCCCCATTTGCCACAAATCCCTGTGGCGTAACCGGCTCCTTTCAACAGCTTGGCAACCGTGACGTCATCAGGCTCGAGTGGCACAAGAATGGACTTGCGACTTTCAGGCAATCGAGCGGAGTTGCCACGTACGCGGCAATGCCCCGTATGCTTGCCGGTCATCAATACGCAGCGAGTGGGAGCACAAACGGTGCTACCCGCGTAACACTGGGTAAACCGCATCCCCTCGCCTGCCAGCCGATCGATGCACGGGGTACGGATCTCCTTTTGACCGTAACAGCCCAGGTCGCCGTAGCCCAGATCATCCGCCATGATCCAAATGATGTTCGGCCTGACGGCACGAGAATCCGTCACCTCGGCCAAGCAGTTCGAGGAAACTCCTACGAGACACGTGACAACAATCAACACCAGTCGGTACATCGGCATCTCTCCTCGGTCCGAGATCGAATCACGTCGGATGGTCCATGCAGAAAAAACTGTTCAACCCATTATTGTTGTTCACGGCGGGTGCTACAACGCGCTTGCGCGTTATCGCCGGTTCTCCGCAGGTGGTCTCCCTTTAGAACGCTCCGGCAAGGATCTCATCGAACCGCGCCGGATCCGATTCGCGAGTATGGCACAACAGGCGGCATTCTCGTACATTGTTTTCAGTACCGATTACTTGAACGACTGACCACAAGTGCCGCCAATGAGAACCAAACCTCGAGAACGCACAAACAGGACCGTCGGGCTGCTTCTCACCGCGGGAATCCTCCTTGCGCCGCAAGCACTGCCTGCCCAGGAACAGCAGCCCGCCTGGCCGCAGTATCAGCATGATGCCGCCCGCAGCGGCTACACGCCGACAGGGCCCAAACCCCCGTTCAAGGAGGCGTGGAGCTTTGATTTCCTGGAACAGAAAAGCAAAATCCATCCGGTGGTGCAGGCGATCGTCTACCAGGGAAAGGTCTTCGTCCCTTCACGCAACGGCAGGATCTTTGCCGTCGACGCCGTGACGGGCAAACTGGTCTGGAAAAAGGAAGGTATCGGGCCAGCCCTGCATTCCGTGGGCTGCGCTGACGATAAGGTCTTCTGCGGGAGTCTTGACGGACACGTTTACGCCCTCAATGCCGCGGACGGCATCCCGA
>JACKQG010001086.1_pt1 | contig 38263 bp, 32 predicted proteins | sample 8237621 | NCBI WGS metagenome assembly JACKQG01 (sample SAMN15677084, study PRJNA649215) | marine metagenome | biome: marine; feature: Black Sea; material: saline water; isolation source: suspended particulate matter (SPM) from the Black Sea western gyre | collected 2013-06-09/2013-06-10 | depth... | reverse complement strand
TTTTCAGCCCACAACAGGCCCGAATGAGCATCGATAATCGACCGATTAATTGAGAGCCCCATTCCCATGCCTTCAGGTTTGGTGGTATAGAAGGGCTCTATAATCTGATTGAAATTATCCTCAAGAATACCGATACCGGAATCCCTGATTCCCACTTTGACCCACTGTTCGTCCTCTTTAATTGTCGAGATGATGATCTTTCGAGGGGCATCATCGACGTCCGTCATGGCTTCTGAGGCATTCAGAATAAAATTGATAATCACCTGTTGTATGTGAATTCTGTCTCCCAGCAGCGGGGGAAGGCTTCTGCCCAGTGTTGTCTCTATGGAGACGTTCCTTATAATCGCTTCACTTTTTATCAGCGATACTACCTCTTGAACCAGATCGTTAATGTTTACTTCTACCCTCTCAAATTCGCCTTTTCTGAACAGCGAACGAAGCCGTTGTATGACCTGGCCGGCGCGCCTGTCGTCCGCAACAATATCACTGAGTATATCACGCACCTCATCGAGATCCGGTGCATCGCCGGCAATAAGCCTAAGAGCTGCCTGGGCGTTGCTCATGATTGCCGTCAGGGGTTGATTGAGTTCATGGGCCAACGACGCGGAAAGTTCACCCATGGACGCCACTCGCCCCAAATGAGCCATCTCTTCCCGACGCTTCTGGGCCTCTTCCTTGGCCTGTCTGAGTTCGGTGATATCTTCCAAAATCCCATCATAGTATCTTGCTTTACCATTGTCATCTTTTACCGCCACCGCCGATACAGAACCAACAAATGGTGCCCCGTCGCTTCTTTTAAGCATGATCTCTTCATTGCTGACAGTTCCGTCCTTGAGCATTTTTTTACTGAATCTGTCTCGATCATGCGGGTTTTGATAAAGATCGTAAGCATAAAACGAAAGTAACGCTTCCTTATTGTCAAATCCAAACATTTTGGTATAGGCGGCATTAACCTCAATATAATTGCCTTTAGGTCCCGGGGTAGTCCTGAACACCCCAACACTAAGATTGTCTGTTAAGGTCCTATACTTCTCTTCACTTCCACAAAGTGCCTCTTCGGCCCGCTCGCGCTCCACTATTTCTTTCTGGAGCTCATCGACCGATTTCGTCAGGTCAGCGGTTCGTTCCTCAACTCGTTTTTCCAGATCACTATGGGCTTTCCTCAGTGCTTTTTCGGCTTTTTTCCTTTGATCTATTTCACTATTTGCTTTCTTATAAAGGATAAATACGGCCAATCCTATAAATGCACACCATATCAGGATCAGATAGCCGCTTATCTTTATTAAAGGTCTGGATACTCGCTTGAGAATCGACTTTATGTCGCTCAAGAAGATAAGATTCCACCCCGGGTAATTGTCCATTGCTAACTTATGGAAGAGATATTTATTTCCCAAACTGTCAATCGCATGCGTCTCATCGATCATATTCAGGCCGGTCCAATTCCACGGCCCTTCTCCGAATTGCCTATACCTTTTAATCTGGGTGATTTCTTCGGGAGAAAGTTTTGACAAGGTATGTAGAATCAATTCATTGCGGTTGGAGATGAAAACAATACCATGTGGGTCTGTGAGCATCACGATGCCTTCGTAATCCTTGACGAACTCTCTTTCCATAGGATCAATAGGGGCCTTGATGACAGCAACCCCTACGGGTGTATCCTGCCCATCTTCATAAACCGAGTGACTGTAGTAGATCCCTCTTCTGCCTGATGTCACTCCGAGGGCCATGTAACCCAAATAGATGAAAGGATCTCCCTTGATGGCGTGCTGGAAATAAGGACGGAAGGCATAATTCTGCCCCACAAAACTGTCAGATGCATTTCGATTACTTGAGGCTATGGTGTTTCCATCACGGTCAATCAAATAACAGACATCCGCTTTATAGATATTTTTAAAATGATCGAGAATGGAATTGACTCTTAAAAGAGAGTCTTCATCTTTTTTAGAAAGGGCTTGCGGCAGTTCCTGCAGCCCGGCCAAAGCTCTAACCGAATTCAAGTTTTCATACAGAAAGAAAGAGAGATGACTTTTAATCGTCTCCGTGTGAAAGGCAGCCTGTCTGTCAGCTTCCTCAAATGCAGAATTTTTCACAGATGAATAGTAAAGATACCCTCCTGTCCCTGCTGAAAGAAAGGCCATTAAAGAGAGGACAATGAGAATTATACGAAGTTTCATATCTTGACACCTCCCCTATGAGATGCAGAAGGTTCTTCCCATAAGTTCAGGTTAAATTCGAAATTGGCTCGTGTCCGTCCATAAATGGTCTTTTTGCCCAATCTCTGCGTTATGCTCAAAAAATAATCCTCGGAATATCAACTATATGCCTGTGGTTATTTTTTTCGCATGCCTTGATCTTGAACAAAAATCCTCATTTATGGACGGACACTAGCTCATTCGCCGGAATTTCCAATGATATTTGCAATTAAGATTAAATAGCATGACGGAATCAGAAACTTCAATTATTTTTTATCTTGGAAGAAGAGCTGAAAGGATTGATCCGACGTGGAATAGATGCTCTCGAGCGGCTATAGCATCACCGGCAAGGCAACGCAAATTTTGGAGCGCGGCTGCAATGGCTTCATTCAGAAACCATTTGACATGAACAATTTGTCACAAAAAGCAAGAAATATATTGGACAAAGATTAAAAGATCATTTATCGTCAAAATGTATGCAGGCAAATCGGCCGTGAGTTTTCACGGGTTTAGCGTTCTCCGTTCATAGTTCTATCACCGCCATGCGTTGCATGAGCACGAGAGCGAAGGCCGGCAAGCGGATTGACCAATACTCATATTTTCGATGCCTCCCTGAACCCGTGAACGGTAACAATCGACCTGTTCAGTCTATTTGACTGGCTGAAAGGAGTGTGTTCAAGATGAAAACAATTATTCTGGTCAGACATGCCAAATCGAGCTGGAAAAATGGAAGTTTGGACGACTTTGACAGACCTTTGAATAAAAGAGGCAAAATGAATGCACCGTTTATGGGGGAAAAATTGCAAGAGCGACGAATTATGCCCGACCTTATTCTGTCAAGTCCTGCAAAAAGAGCCAGAAAAACGGCCGTAGCTGTTGCCAAAGCCATCGGCTATCCGAAAAAGAAGATTATCTTTGATGAAAAAATTTATCATGCCAGCGCATGGTATCTTTTCGAAATGGTGAGAGCTCTGGATGATGATTATGAAACGATTATGCTGTTCGGGCATAACCCTGGTTTCAATGACTTTGCTGACATACTGCTGAAAAAAAACCCGGTAGACAACATCCCTACCACCGGAGTTTACTGCATCAGGTTTAATGTGGATCGTTGGGAAAACGTGCGAGACGGTAAAGGTGAATCCGTCTTTTTTGATTATCCGAGGCAGTACCAGGATGAATGAGTTTAGCCGGATTTAGGACCAAAGCATGCATAATCATTTAAAATTTAACTTGCCTGACGGGTATGATGAAAAGCAGTTGATTAGCGGACTGGCCGATTATTATGGGATCAAAAAAGAGCGACCCGCGCGCAAGAGTATGGTGATCTACGATACATTTGACTGGCGCTTATTTGACAAATCGTTGGTCTTGTATGCATCCGGAAATAAACTATTTTTACGCAAGCTGTTTAAAAACGAAATTGTCCACGTCACTGAAATTACCTCTCCGCCGGTTTTTATATGGGATTTCTCCGATAGCAAATTAAAAGAACAATTGGCACCGATCATAAAAATGCGGGCTCTCTTCAAGCTCGTTGAAGTACATTCCCGTTCAACGCCATGGTGCCTTTTGAATCAGGATGAAAAAACCGTGGTCCGCTTGGTTTACGAAGAAATTCGGCCATCCCGTGGTAAAAACGCGCCGGTATTGGCTGTTTATTTGTGGTTGAACCCGGTTAAAGGATATCAGAAAGATTCTCGCAACCTGACCAAACGACTCAAGGAGAGTGGATTTGCAGCCTGCAAAAAAGAAGATATTTACTTTAAAGCCCTTGAGGCCGTAGAAAAACAACCAGGCAGTTACTCTTCAAAGTTGAAAATACGGCTTGATCCCGATATGCGCTCTGATGAAGCCGCCAAAATCATTTTACGCTTTTTGTTGCAGGTAATGAAAATCAATCAAAACAAGATTGAGAAAGACCTGGATACGGAATTTTTACATGATTTCCGGGTCGCTATTCGGCGCACGCGCTCTGCTTTGAGTCAGATTAAATCTGTGTTTCCGCAAGAGACCATCGGTCGATTTAAAAAAGATTTTGTTTTTGTGGGTAAACTCTCCAACCAGTTGCGCGATTTGGACGTCTATCTGCTAAAGGAGGACACCTACAAAGGGATGCTTCCTTCGGGCTTGCGTGATGACATTAATCCTTTATTTGGCTACTTACGGAAAAAACGATCAAAGGCGCTCAAAAAGGTCATCAGCGGTTTGGAGTCTAAAAAATTTGCGCAAATTATGCAGGATTGGGAGTCGTTTTTACATGAACCGCAGCAGAATTCGCCGACCGCATCTAATGCCGACCTCCCGATCATTCGTCTGGCACGGAAAAGAATCTATCAACAATATCGGAGTATTGTAAAATCCGGCAACCTGATTCTTAAAAAAACCGAGGACGAAAAACTGCATGCATTGAGGATTGAATGTAAAAAACTGCGATACCTGATGGAGTTTTTCTCCAGTCTGTTTGCACGCCAAACAATCGATAGCCTGATCGAACAATTAAAGAAATTGCAGGATAATTTAGGGGACTTTAATGATCTTTGTGTTCAGCAAGACTATCTGATGGACATTGCCGGGGAAATACCCGCAATCGATCCGAATTCCCAAAAAGTGCTTGTGGCCATCGGCAGTCTGATCGGAACATTGGATAGAAACAAACAGATCGTGAAAAATGCGTTTGCCAAAACTTATACCAACTTTGCAGCGCCCCCCAATAAGAGGCTGTTTCAAGACCTTTTTGCATCAAAAACGAAAGCGGCGACGGCATGACAACCCTGGCACTCTACAGCAATAAAGGGGGAGTGGGCAAAACGGCAGCAGCAGTAAACCTGTCCTATTTGGCAGCGCAGGCAGGCGCGAAAACCCTGATCTGTGATCTCGATCCTCAAAGCTCGGCAACCTATTATTTTCGGATCAAACCCAAACTCAAGTTCGGCACAGAAGGGTTTATTAAAGGAGGTATGCAGTTAAAAAAAAACATTAAAGGCACTGATTATGACAACCTGGATCTGCTGCCGGCCGATTTCACTCATCGCAATTTAGATACCGCTTTTGGCAAACTCAAGCGCTCAAAGCAGCGGTTGAGGAAAATACTGAAGCCTCTTAAGGCTGAATATGATCTGATCATTCTTGACTGTCCGGTCACCATCAGTATCCTGGCCGAAAATATATTCAATGCTGTTGATTACACTCTTGTTCCACTTATTCCCACAACGCTGTCGGTGCGGACGCATCGACAGTTACTCTCTTTCTGTAAAAAGAACAAATATGATGTTAGTAAAATTTATACCTTTTTTTCGATGGTCGACCGGCGTAAAAAAATGCACCACGCCCTCATGGCGATGGCGTTTAAGGAGTTTAACGGTGTTTTACGAAGCCTTATTCCATATTTGTCACAGATCGAAAGAATGGGGATTGAACGCGAACCGGTTGCGGCCTTTGCGCCGGCTTCAGTGGCTTCAAAAGCATATCAAAACCTGTGGAGTAAAATTCAAAAAAACATACTTTCGACCACCGGCCTTTGAGGTTCGAATAATCTAAAATTCAAGTTTCGCACCCTGATTTAAATCAAAATCCTTAGCGCCCAAGGGTTGGATGATATTTTTTAAAAGGCAAAATATAAACAGAGCGTTTTCGCTTTGTTGACGGCGCCTGGACATCAAATATCATTTTATCATACTGAATAGAATACAAAACTTCGACAAACGCTGCCGTTGCGCCTGGCCTGGTTGGATTGTGAGAACATAACTTTTTGCGCAGTTGTCGAGATATTTTACCTTTTAAAAAACACCATCCAACCTTTACGAGTAAAGCGCATCGTTAAAGTCTGGTGTGCGAAACTTGAGTTAAAAGCAATATTGCTAAATTTTATGAGGTGGCAATGGCCCTGGAAATTGAAAGAAAATTCCTGGTAAACAACAGTGCCTGGCGTAAAGAGCAAGGAGTGATGTATCGCCAGGGTTATTTAAACAGCATTAAAGAAAGAACTGTGCGTGTGCGCATTATTGGTGACAAAGGATATTTAACCGTCAAGGGTATCTCTCGGGGAGCTGTCCGGGCTGAGTACGAATATGAAATCCCCGGGGTAGAAGCTGAAGCCATGCTGGATGACCTGTGCGAAAAACCTCTCATCGAAAAGATGAGGTGCAAAATCGCCTACAAAGGATTCGTCTGGGAGGTCGACGAGTTTTGCGGTGAAAACCAAGGATTGATCGTGGCCGAGGTGGAGCTTGAAAGTGAAGACCAAAAATTCGAAAAACCTGAATGGATCGGTGAGGAAGTGACTGGAGACCCGAGGTACTTCAATGCAAATCTGATTCACCATCCTTACTGCAGGTGGTAAGATGAGAAAGCCGAAAAGAAAGAAATGATAAATTGATACGGTTCAATTAGATAACACCATTGCCCTCTACAGAGAGGGCGACGCTGAAAGGGGATTATTATGAAACAGAATGATCTAACCCAGTTGAAGCATGTCGGAGTCACTCGCATGCAATTGCTAAACGATTTTGGCATTACAACCATAAAGCAGCTTTATGAAATGCCGTTGGAAAAACTGGCCGAGATCAAATCGATCGGCGCACATTATGCCAAGCTGATCAAGATCTCTGTGACTGAATATTATAGGGAAAAACAGAAAAAATTGCCCGGTGAGACCATATCTGCCAAAGAAAGAAAAATCGAGGAGATCAACCGGGATTTGCAGAAAAAGATTAAATGGCTTAATAAGAGTTTAAGCCGGGTAAATGAAGATTTAAAGCCTTTGTGGGAAAAGAAATATCTGGAATTATATATTGATTTTAAGAAACGATCGACCAAGCTGAAAGCCCGCCTTAAAACACTGGGTAAAAGTCAAGAGGACCTTCCCAAAAAGGTCAAGAAAAATATCATTAAGAAAACCGATGCCCTTACTTTAACATTGAAAAAAATCGGGAAAAAACCGAAAAAAAAGAAATACAAAGAATTAACCAAGAAAATTCAATCATTTTCCAAAATGATAAGGGATATTACTTCCTGAATGTCGGCAAGCCCGCTTCCGTTAATCCATAAATAAGGCCTCTCGCTGACACAGCCGCAGTTACGACCGCTCTGCCTAATGAAAAAAATACTTGTACTGGGTGATATTCACGCCAATTATCCGGCATTAAAAGCGATACAAAGCTATGTCCGGGCATACCGGTTCGATCGGATTATTAACACGGGTGACTTTACTGTTTACAGTACATTTCCCAACGAAACGATCCAGTGGTTCCGGAAAAGGAAAAAATCTGTCTGCATATTGGGGAATACGGACAGGCGCATATTGAGAATCTTAAAAGGTAAGAAATTAAAAAGGCCCAAAAAAGAAGAAAAGCGGGTCATGTACTTCTGGACATCTGAAAACTTACTTCCGGAAAATGTTAAGTACTTGAAATCATTACCCAGACAAGCCGATTTTACCATAGACAATATCCATGTCGGCCTATTCCATGGAACCCTCGATGATAAGGATGAAATCCTGTTTCCAAGCACCCCTGAAACCCGCTTTCGTGAACTGGCAAAGAGTTCTCGCTACCAAGTTCATATCATGGGCCATTCTCATACACCCTATTATAAAATTATCGATGGGGTTCATTTTATCAATCCGGGCAGTGCGGGACGCATGTTTGACGGAGATCCGCGGGCGTCTTTTGCCATTCTTAAGATTTTTTCAGGCAAAATAGCCGTAGAACATTTGCGCATCCCCTATCCGGTGGAAGAGGTGATCACGGGGTTGAAAAAGAGCCGTCTGCCGGATGTTTATGCAAAAATGTACCGTACAGGAAAGAAATTAAATTAACAGGAACGATTAACGTGGAAACGGTGTAGGGTGCCGTCCGTTGGCCCGAGCTTCTCATAAATTTCGGATCAGTGACTTACGGTCTCAAAGATATCGTAAAAAGTTTTTTCTCCGATAAGAGAATCCACCTTGCCTTGAATATCTCTTTTCTCCTTGCTGTGAAACCATTTCTTCCAGTCGTCGGCCGTCTCCCACCTGCTTATGACCAAAAACTCATCGGGGTCATCAAGGTTTCTTAATGTTTCACTGGAAATATATCCGGCTTGCTCTTTTGCCCGGGAGCGTAATTCCGCGAGAAGCGGCAGGAGGTCTTCCGGCTTATTGACTTGCCATTTACGCTTGATCATAATTTGAACAGGCATCTATCTCTCCTTTTGAATTAAGATCATTTTGCTTGGTTGAACCGAGCCGCACCAGACATCATCGTTATTGCTTGAGCGAAAAGCCATGTTCACGCAAAATCCGAATTTTGTATTTTTGACCGAAAATACAGAGTTTTCGGTCAATCACCAGTTATCCGGGCAGTTCAACGCCCGTCATGAGATGATCTTCCATGAACCTGATTTCATCAATGCCCGATACCACGATCTCAGGATCGGGTTGGAGTTCTTCTTGGGAGATCTTACCTTTATACTCGACATTGGACAGAATATGCCTGAGACAGTTGAGCCTTGCCTTTTTCTTGTTATCGGAACGGATAATCGTCCAGGGAGAAATCGTTCGGTTGGTTTCATTGAGCATCTGGAACTTTCTTACAGTGTAATCATCCCATTTTTCCTGAGCCTCTCTGTCAACCGGCGATATTTTATACTGCTTCAATGGGTCCGTCTCTCTCGCATTAAACCGGCGCAACTGCTCCTCTTTAGAAACAGAGAAAAAGAACTTGAACAGAATAATTCCGTTCTTAACCAGCATGGACTCAAGCATTGGGGTGTCTTTTAAAAAGCGCTTATTTTCTTCATCGGTACAGAAACCCATTGTTGGCTCTACCATGGCGCGATTGTACCAGCTGCGGTCGAACAGTACAATTTCTCCGCCGGAGGGGAGTTGATGGATATACCTTTGAAAATACCACTGGGTTCGTTCCCTGTCGCTGGGCTTTAAAAGAGCAACAACCCGGGCACCCCGTGGGTTCAAATGTTCGAGAATCCTTTTGATCGTGCCGCCTTTTCCAGCGGCATCCCGCCCTTCAAATAACAACAAAATGCGGTCCTCGTTGGCAATGACATGTTTTTGCCATTTTAAAAGTTCGATCTGAAGCCTGTTCAGCTCTTCTTCATATTCAAGGGTGAATTTTTTTACCCAAACGGCCTGGCGGGTTTTTGTTTTTTTCTTATTTAAATTTTTAAAACTGGTGTGTTCGGTCAAGCTCTTCTTTAGCTTTTTTTCTTTTTTCTTGCCTTTCTCCTTTGATTTCTTTTTCTTTTTTTCTTTTGCCATCTGGCCCCCTTATTTATACAAAAATCATTTAAGCTTTAAAATGATCGATAATCATGCCAGGAATCTACCATGTTTTTTGCGCTGCTTTTTCATTTCTTTTAATTCTTTGTCGCCCGGTATAACGATAGCCGAATCCGGTATGAAATTGAGTTTACGGCTTCTTCCTTTATATCGTCCAGAATTAAGAATCAACTTCATGGTTTCCCGTCGGGCCAGATGCTTATTGTCCGATCGAATCACCCACCATGGCGATTTTTTTGTATGGGTTTTTTTCAATAACATAAATTTTTTTATGGTAAATTCATTCCATAATTCCTGGGCCTGCAGGTCCACTTCGGAAAGTTTCCATTGCCGTAGAGGATCGTTCTTTCTCCTTTTAAATCGCCTATTCTGTTCGTCCTTGGTCACCGAAAAATAGAGCTTAATCAGTATGGTTTTGCCGGCATCTTCGAGGAAATTTTGTTCGTAAATAATGACCTTCTTCATAAATCGCTTATATTGAGCCTTGGTACAAAATCCCATCACCGACTCAACCAAGGCTCTGTTGTACCAGCTCCTGTCAAACAAAACGATCTCTCCGGCATGGGGGAAGTGCTCGATATAGCGTTTGATATGGAGCTCGGTTTTTTGTTGCTCATTTGGTTTGCCCAGGGCAACCACCCGATACCTTTTCTCATTCATATAGCGTACTATCCGGCGAATCGTTCCGCCTTTGCCGGAGGCATCTCGGCCGTCGAAAAGAACGACCATTTTTTTTCCTGTATTTTCCAGATGGCGCTGCATCTTGATCAATTCCGCCTGGTAAGGTTGCAACTCTTCTGCACAGTAATGTTTTTCCAATGCTCCCTTGATGATTCCTTCTTTTTCTTTCTTTTTGGAAAGCTTCGGGATCTTTAGAACCTGCTTTTTAGAATCGGCGTATTTGAATTTCGAATCGACTTTGTTCTCAGCGCCTTTATGTTGCGCCGTGGGACCATTTATCCGCTTTACCGATCTCTTTTCTTTTCTATTCTGTTTGTCATGGCCGGCCGAACTGGATTTCGATTCGGATTTCTTCACCATACCTTTCCCAGGTGCTTTCAAATCGCCGACTCTTTTTCCCCGTATCTTTTGCTTGTCTTCCTTCTTGTTTTTCATGGCTGATCCCAGACTTATAGTTCAATATCTTTTCGAATATTAATCGTATCTGTCAGCCGCTGATCGCCTTTCTCAATGATGAATTCCGGTATTAGCAGGTCAGATGAAATAGGCCGATACATTTTCCAACGGGAGTGCTCCAGGCATGGGTCGTCTTAGAGATCGCCATCAGCTTTGACAGGCAGCCTTTTTAAAGGCTGTTTTATTTCTTTTTTTTGTCTTTCTTTTTCTCTTTTTTCTTTTTCTCCGCCTTTGCCTTTTTTTCTTTCTTTTTCTTTTTCTCCTTTTTATCCTTTTTCTTGGCTTTTATCTTTTCCTTGTCTTTCTTTTTTTTCTTTTTCTCCGCCTTTGCCTTTTTTTCTTTCTTTTTCTCTACTGTTACCTCTTTGCCATTTTTTTCTTCTTTGGCTTCCTCTTCGAGCTTAGCTTCCTCAACCTTCTTTTCTTTTGCCATGGGTCTCTCCTTTCTGTTTGAACTTTCAATTCCTCATAGTTTGCTGTGGGGTTAGAAAATGTAGGGATTCGTTGCTCTATTGAGATTAATAAAGCATGCCTTTTAGAAAACAAAAACCATATTTACTTAATATAGCAAAAACAATTCTATCTTAATGACACGGGTTTGTGCAACCACTTTTTCTTATTCGCCACCCTGCCGCATTTTTTACATACGAATTTCGGATCACTGACGATGGTTATAAATTTATCAAATTTTTCGGATATATCATCTTCCTTCCACTTGCACAGACGTTTTTCCTTTATAGCCATTCTGTTCTCCCTCTTCCGAAACGAATGCAAGCCCGATACCCGGACCGATTCTCATTGACGTCTGTCGCGGTGAAAGCTTGCCGGGTCGCGGGTGAGATCTGTCCGAAAAAAATCCACAGCCCCCGCCGCCACTGCCTTTGTCTTTGTCGTGCCTTTTACTCTTTCTTAGTATCTTGGTGTCTTCGTGGCAATAAAAAAAGTTTTGCTGTTTACTTTAAAACCAGATTAACAATTTCCGGTAATTCATCGATGGCATAAATTTTAAGATCTTTTTTGATGTCGGGGTGTATATCCTGGATATCCGCTTCATTTTTGGCCGGAAAAATTACCGTCTTTACCCCGGCGCGATGTGCCGCCAAAACCTTTTCTTTGACACCACCTACCGGCAGGATTCTACCGCTCAGTGTCAATTCACCGGTCAGCGCCACATTCCTTCTGACCGGGCGATCGGTCAGCAGAGAGATCAGCGCAACAGCGATGGTCACACCCGCAGAGGGGCCGTCTTTGGGAATGGCCCCGGCCGGAACGTGAATATGGATATCATGCTGATCAAAGATATCTTCAGAGATGTTGAATAATTCGGTATGGCTGCGGATGTAGCTCATGGCCGCCTGGGCGGATTCTTTCATCACATCGCCCAGAGAACCGGTCAGGGTCAGATTATTGTTCCCTTTCATTTTTGCAGCTTCGATGAATATGATCTGTCCGCCGGCTTCGGTCCATGCCAGACCGGTGGCAACACCGATCCTGTCTTTGCCTTCCGTAACTTCAAAATGAAATTTTCTGGGGCCCAGAAGCTGTTCCACCACCTCGGGAGTGATGCTGTTTGACGTGTCTTTGCTTTTACCGGCCAAGGTGTTTCTGGCAATTTTGCGGCAGACCGCAGCGATCTGTCGTTGCAGATTTCTAAGTCCTGCTTCCCGCGTATATCCTCTGATGATCTTGCGAATTGCTTCGGAAGTAAACACCGGAGGGTCATCCGCAAGGCCGGCTTCTTCTACTTCCCTGGAGATTAAATAGTTAAAGGCGATATTCTCTTTTTCTTCTTCGGTATACCCTGAAAGGTTGATAACCTCCAGGCGATCCAGCAGCGGTCCGGGAATCGGGTCGATGGTGTTGGCCGTAGCAATAAACATCACCCGGGATAGATCAAAAGGAACATCAAGATAATGATCAACAAAATGCGTATTCTGCTCGGGATCTAAAACTTCCAGCAACGCCGCGGCCGGATCGCCTTTGAAGTCCTGACCGATTTTATCGATTTCATCCAGCATAATAACCGGATTTCTTGTTTCGGCCCGGCGCACTTCCTGTATAATTCTACCGGGCAAAGCACCCACGTAGCTTTTACGATGTCCCCTGATTTCCGCTTCGTCCTTCATACCGGCCAAAGACATGCGCACGAATTTTCGTTCCAGACTCCGGGCGATGGATTTCCCTAAAGAAGTCTTGCCGGTACCGGGAGGACCGGCAAAGCAAAGCACGGGGCCTTTGGGTTCCAGGCGATCTTTTTTCTTGAACAACGCCTTGGAGATAGTGGCCCGGATTTCATTCAGCTTCAACGGTTTGGCCAGAAAGTGATAGGAACCTTTTTTCATGGCTTCTATCGCCGTCGGTACCGTGGCGTATCCGGTGATTATAATGACCTCGGTACCGGGATCCTTGGCTTTGGCGTGATCCAGAACATCCATGCCGTCGACCTTTTCCATTTTGAGGTCCGTCACAACGACATCAAAGGCGTTCTCTTTAAGAAGGTCCAGCGCTTCTATACCGCTGCCGGCAGTTGCGACCAAATACCCGTCTTTTGTAAAAACATGCTCCAGGTTCCGGCGGGTCATTTTTTCGTCATCCACAACCAGGATGTTATACTGGCGGGTCATCTTCAATATGCGAACCGCCAGATGTTCCAGAATACGATCCTTGATGTCGGACAGTCCAAAATGTTCTTTGTCTAAAATTGACTCGGCCCGCCTGATATCAAGGTTATCTTCGGTCATTCTTATCCAGGGAAGACTAACCAGATAATCGATATAATTAATACCGATGGTATATTCCCCGCTGGAAGGGCTGGTTTTCGCAAGTCTTGCGATCTCTTTGAAAGCAATTTTTCCCACCGCTTCCGGCATGCTTGCGTTTATCACCGCTTGCTTCAATTCTTCTATTTCAGATAGCAGTTCTTTGTCCGGTCCTTTTTTAAACAAGCCCATAGTCTGCTCCTATCAGGGTTTTGCTCCCACTATAAAACAGATCCGACGTTTTTCGCAACGATATTCTCCCTGAAGACCGTTCCCGGATGTCCCCAATGCCACAATCGAAAAATGTTGCGATATGCAACGTGGCTGTACCGTTTCTGTAATATATCATAACACCTTTAATTTAAATTAAATATTTGCCGAGATGCAAAAACCATTGCAAATTGCAACGCTTGGGGCGAGTATCTTTGCCAACCTGTGTTTTATATAAATAACAATATTTTTAATGTGTTATAGCGGTTTGTCCATGATGGCACGCAACTTGCTACTACTCAGCATAAAGGCAAAGTTAACAAACACTTTTCAAAGGAGGAATTAACATGTTTAGTTTCAAGAACCTGATCAATACTGTTGACCGGTGGATGGCGGCGATTACTTTTGCCCAAGCCGGCGAAAGCGAAACCGCTCTGGACATCTTGCACGATAAACCGGAGAGGGAAAAGCAGCAACGAACCGAAATTAGAACCCCGAGCCGCGAAGAGCAACGGCCGGACTTGAGAGTGTAGAGGGATAAAAGCATGCAGAAAGTTCTGTTAGCCATAGATGGAATCAGTCCCGACCACAAGATATTTGACTATGCAGTGCAACTTTGCAAGCGGATTAAGGCTGAATTGAGTGTTTTTCAGGTTATCAACCCGCGCAGGTACAATGAATATCTTAAAACCATACGTAAAAGTGCTGGGTTTGCCCGCAAATATTTCGAAAACACCATGGTGGCGGCGACATTTGCCGAAGCCGGCGAACATGAAACCGCTAAGGAAATAATGTCAGCGGCGTTAGAGAATATCAACCGGCTGTTGCCGGAATCGGAAAAAGCAGGCGTTCAGTGTCATTTTGCCGTTAAAACGGGAAATCCGGCTAAAGAGATAATTAATTATGTCAATCGCCATCGTGACGTTGTGCTTACCATTTATGATTCATCTCTGGAAGATCGCAAGGGAACGCGGGGAGTGAAAAAACAGCAAGGGGTGTCCAGAAAAATAATGCAAAAACTTGCTGTTCCGCTTGTGGTGGTCCAGCATTAAAGACGATAAAATTTTTTATAAAAAATTGATATTATAAGGAGGAGAAAAAAATGGCAGGTATTTTGGAAAAACTAAAGCAAAAGGTTCTTGGGGTCAGTGGTAAAATGGACCAGTATCAGGAAGCGATTACGTTTGCCGAAGCAGGAGAATCGGATCATGCCCGGGAAGTATTGCAAATGCAACCCGAATCCAAAAAGACTGAAAAACTTTTAGTCGTTGGGCAGGAGGGTACTTTCTCGCGAGAGATGATCGATTATGCTCTGGATATGGCCAAACGAATGTCCTATGAGATCGTGGCGTTAAATACTGCGCCGTTTTCCTGCGATACGTTTAAATTGTTTTCTTCATCTCGCGATCAGCTTTGCACGGATTTTCAAGAGCTTGCAACCAAGAACGCCGATGTTTTTCAAAAAGAGGCAGCCCGGGAAGGAATCTCCTTTTCCCATATGATCAAGTTCAGTGAAATTGATGAGGCCATTGAATCCGTTTGCAAAGAGTTGGGTCAGGTCGCTTTTGTGGTTTCTGAATCCCAAGAACAACAGGCTGACAGCCGCATAGAACAAGGTGAGAGATTGCAGCAAAAACTCTTTGTTTATTCAGTAATATAACATTTGGGGCACGTATTTTTAAAACGAAAGTCCGGTTGCTTTTTTTAAGCTTTAGAAGAAGCAGATCGGACTTTCTGTTTTTTGGGGGCACAAATCTGTTTTACAAGTTACTCAAAAACCACTTTCATGTTGCCAAAAAGCAACTTTTATGTACTATATACCCTTTTCAAAAGCAAAGGGCTTAATTAAAGACATCATAAGTTATAGCGTACCATGGTGTAATATTTTGGACAAAACGCCCCATCTCTAATCAAAAAGTTGGGTTCAAAGGTTCAACGTTCAAAGGTTCAGGGGTTAACGCAGAACTCTGAACGCAGAACCCTGAACCTCACAACCCAGACCGGCCTGGCGTCCAATTTATGTGCAATCCCATGGTATCTATAGGTCTATGGCTATTTATATAAGTTGAATAATAAGGAGGATGGCATGGATGCACATTTCTTTTTTGGGCTGGCTTTAGTCGGTTTTATATTTTTTCTCTGCTATTGGTTCAGGAATGAAAAGAAGGGGAAATGAAAACCATCGTGTCATCGCCGGACTATCAATTATTGGGGTGTGCACATTATAAGTTGTTGATTTTGAGCGTATTATGGATGGGATGGGCGCTAATCAACTTGATTCAGAGGGGAAAGGGGTATTATAGATGACACCTGAGATGATTTTGACCATGATCGTACTGGTTTTTGCGATTGTTCTTTTTATTTTTGAGTGGGTAAGGGTCGATGTTGTCGGTATTATCATGATGGTTATGCTGCCGTTGATCGGGCTTGTATCGCCCAAAGAGGCCTTTGTCGGCCTGAGCAGTAACGCCGTCTGCTCCATCATTGCCGTCATTATCATCGGAGCCGGGCTGGATAAGACCGGGGTGATGAACAAAGTGGCCGGGCCCATCATCAAGCTGGCCGGCAACAGTGAAAAGAAAGTGATTACACTGATATCCGGCACCGTTGGAATAATCTCCAGTATGATGCAGAATATCGGGGCGGCGGCATTGTTTCTGCCCGCGGCCCAACGCATCGCCAAGAGAATGGGGGTTCCCATATCACGCATCCTGATGCCTATGGGATTTTGCGCCATCATCGGCGGCACCATCACCCTAGTGGGAGCCAGTCCCACCATTTTGTTGAACGATCTGATGATATTGGGCGGTGAAAAACTGGAACCCTTCGGGCTCTTTACCCAGACGCCCATCGGTATCTGCTTACTCTTCTCGGCGATTATATACTTTCTCGTTTTCGGCAAATTGGTCCTGCCGGCGGCGGAAGGCGCAGACGACGAAGGCGTCACCGCCATGTTGATGGACGAGTATCAGGGGGTTGAAAATATGTTTGAACTGCACGTTCCCGACAGTTTTCAAGGTCCCAGAAGCCTGGAGGAGTTGGCCGTCAGACTAAAATTTTTGGTGACCGTGGTCGCCGTCAATTTTGCCGAAAAAAAACAGAAAAACTTTACTCCGCGCAGTACCGATATGATTTCAGCCGGCGATGACCTTGCCGTGATCGGTAAAGAAAGAAAGGTCCGCAAACTGGCCGAGGAATACGGCTGGGAGATCAAGGACGGCCTGGACGAGTTTGCCGAAGGCCTTTCCATGACCAATGCCGGCATGGCAGAGACGGTTGTTTCGCCCCGATCGGAATTGATCGGCAAAACCATGAGTGAAGTCAATTTTAAGGAACACTACGAAGTAAACCCTGTAGCCCTGTATACCGGCAACAAGGTTTTTTACAGCGGCCTTACCCATATCCGGCTGAGAATGGGCGATACCCTGCTGCTGTACGGACCCTGGGAAAAATTTCATATTCTAAGGAACAAACCGCAGCCGCGGGCACTCTCTTTTGCCACGGCCCTGGAAGGCGAAATTATGCGGCCGGAAAAGGCCAAACTGGCCATTGCGTGGCTGGCGGTGGCCCTGCTGCAGATTTTAGTCTTCAAGACCCAGCTTTCGGTGGCGTTAATGTCAGGGGCTCTGGGGATGATCATCACCGGGGTCCTTTCCGTGGATGAAGCATACTACGCCGTGGACTGGATGACCGTTTTTCTGCTGGCCGGACTGATTCCCCTGGGCATGGCCTTTGAGAAAACCGGAACGGCGGCCTTTATTGCCAAGTTTGTTTTAGGATTAATAGGTCAGCCTTCACCCATTGTGCTTTTGGCTGCAGTCGGCATTATGACCTCCTTTTTCACCCTGGTGGTCTCCAATGTGGGCGCCACGGTCCTGCTGGTTCCTCTGTGCATGAACATGGCGGTCATGGCCGGCGGAGATCCCCGTATGGCTGCTCTGGTCGTGGGATTGTCGGCCTCCAATACGTTTGTTTTGCCGACCCACCAGGTAAACGCCTTGATCATGAGACCGGGCGGCTATCGTACGGTGGATTATGCCAAGGCGGGTATTATTATGACGGTGCTCTTTTTGGCCGTGGAACTGACCATTCTCTATTTCTTTTACGGTATTCAATAAATATGTTATGCTGATATTCATAAAATATGCCACAGGATTGTAACAAACCAAAACCGCGGATGTCGTTATGAAACATCCGCCACAGGAACCCGGGCTGTATGAAAATCAGTATCAGACAAAAAATCATTCTATCATTTGCGATATTTATCGGCATCAGCGCCATCATATGGTTTCGAAGCTATTACAGCCAGTACGTTCTCCATCAAAAACTCCAGATCATAGAAAGAAAAAACAGTCTATTTAACACTATCCTGGAAGCCCGCCGATACGAAAAAAACTTTTTTTTGTCTCTGGACAAAAAGAATATTGATCAAGCACTCGATTATATTCATGAAGCCGAGGATATTTTAAGTAATATTACATCTGAATACGGCAAGTATACACTGGCTAAAAATCTCCCCGAACGGTTGATCGAACTGAAAGCATATAAAAAATCGCTCTTAGAGCTATTGGAGCTGCAAAACAACGGTACCTTATTGATCCCCCGGGAAACCACCATATTTATTCAGCAGCAGGGCCACAAAATAACCACCGAACTGGAAAAAATCGTTAAAAAAGAGGGCCAGTTCACTCAAGATCTGGTTGGAAAAACCAAAACGATTCATTATATCGCCCTGGTACCCGTTTTTATTCTATCCATACTGATCGCCCTTTTCTTAATCTTTAATGTCAACCGGCCCTTAAAAGCGATTGAAAATGCCATAAAAAAAATCTCCAAAGGCGATTTCAAGAACATCCCCGACATATCCACAGGAGATGAATTTGAATATCTGGTCGACAGCCTGAACAATATGATCAATGAACTGAACAAGCGCAATGAAGAACTCGTTCAGGCCAGAAAGCTGGAGTCTCTGGGGAGATTAACCTCCGGGGTGGCCCATGAATTGAATAACCCGCTCAATAATATTTCCACGTCCGTCCAGATCCTGCTGGAAGAAATAGAAGAAAATAATCTGGAATACAAAATGGAGCTTTTGACCGGCACGGAAAAAGAGGTGGATCGGGCCCGAAATATCGTTCGAGCGCTGCTGGAATTCTCTCGAGAACGCGCTCTCAAAATTAAAACAATCAATTTTCTTGACCTGGTCAATGAAGCCGTCCATGCGATCAAAAGACAAGTTCCGGCCCATGTCAAACTTAAGGTGCAGGTGCCGGAGGATATTCAGATAGATTTAGATCCCGGCCGCATGCAAAGCGTCCTGATCAACCTCATGCTTAACGCGGTCCAGGCCATGGAATCAGGGGGGACTTTGAGCGTCAGTGCTAAACAGAATAATAAAGAAGAGTTTAGTTTCCAGGTTCAGGATACCGGTTGTGGTATCTCCGAAGAGAATATATCAAAAATATTCGACCCATTTTTTTCCACAAAAGAGGTAGGCAAAGGTTCGGGATTGGGGCTTTCTATCATTTACGGTATTATTGAGCTGCACGGAGGCCGCATACAAGTCACCAGCAAGGAAGGTGAAGGCGCAACATTTACTATATTTTTGCCAACCCGTATTTAAAGCCTGACAGTCAGGCAATTTAAGACACAAGAGGATAGTGTTGGGGCAGGTTAAAGAAAAAATTATTGTTGTAGAAGACGAGGAGATCTCCCGCAAAAACCTGGAGCATATCCTTTTAAAAGAAGGATATGATGTCATAGCGGTGGACAGCGGTGCCAAGGCGCTTGATTTGCTTAAATCACAAAGTTTTGATCTGGTCATCACGGATCTAAAAATGAAACAGGTGGACGGTATGCAGGTCTTGCGAAAAACCAAAGAGCTTCAGCCCTATACCGAAGTGATCATGATTACCGGGTACGCCACCGTGGAGTCGTCAGTACAAGCCATGCGGGAAGGTGCCTATTACTACATCGCCAAACCGTATAAAATCGACGAAGTCCGTAAGATTGCCCGGGAAGCGCTTCTAAAGCGCAAGCTTTGGCTGGAAAATATGGAACTTCGGGATATCCTCAAAAAGCATCAGCAGATTCCTTTTATCGTGGGTAGAAGCGAGGCCATGGTGACTGTAAAGAATACCATTCGTCAAATCGCGCCCGCGGATATCAATGTCCTGATATTAGGTGAAAGCGGGACCGGCAAGGAGCTGGTAGCCAGAGCCATCCATAATCTTAGTCCCCGTTCCGAAAATAAGTTCATCGCTTTTAATTGCGGCTCTTTTACCGAAGAACTCATGGCCAATGAGCTTTTCGGCCATGAAAAAGATGCCTTCACCGGGGCCACCAAAGTCAAAGCCGGGTTGATTAAGATGGCCGACGGAGGGACCGTTTTTTTAGATGAAATCGGCGATATGCCGTTGAGCATGCAGGTCAAACTGCTGCGCGTCATTCAGGAAAGAGAGGTCTTGCCGGTTGGCGGAGAGAATCCTGTGCCTGTGGATGTACGCTTTATCGCTGCCACCCATCGCGATCTCAAGGAAGATGTGGAAAAAGGGCATTTCCGCCAGGATCTTTATTACCGTCTCAATGTGATTACTATTAATGCGCCTCCCTTGACGGATCGCAACGGAGATATTCCCTTGCTGGTCCACCATTTTCTGGCCCAAAAAAGTCAGGCCATGGGCAAGGAAATCCACAACATCGACAGAGAGTGTCTGGATTTACTCTGCCAATACAGCTGGCCCGGCAATGTCAGGGAGCTGGAGAATGTCATTGAAAGAGCTGTGGCTCTGGAAAACGGCACCTGCATCCGCCCGGACGACCTTCCGGAAAATTTCCATAATCTTTCCATTGAAATCTACCGCCGGGCTTCTTCCGAAATTCCCACCCTGGAAGAGCAGGAAAAAAAATATATCCAGTGGGTACTCGAAAAGTGCGCGGGCAATAAAACCAAAGCAGCCAAAATTATGGGTATTGATCGGGTTTCCCTGTGGAGAAAAATCAAGCGGTACGGGATTGAGCCCCAAGATTCCTGACCTTAATCTTTTGTACCTGCAAAAAGAACAGATTAAAACGCAAGTCTGAATTGACAATAGTGCCGGGTTAAATTAGGAGAAAAAATGCTAAGCAGATTGCCGTTTCTTCCCAAGACAATTCGCAGCCAGGTAATCATGGCTTTCTCGGCATGCTTCCTTTTTATGGCGATTATGATTACCGTTAATTACGGCAATTTCCACCGTCTCACCGGGGCGATGCAGTTCTTTGAGCTATCCGGAGACATCAACAACACCATCACGGAAATGCGGCGTTATGAAAAGAATTACTTCCTTTCCCGGGAGGCGTTCAGTTATGAGGAGAACCTGACATTCACCAATCGCCTGACCATGATGCTCTCCAGAGAGAAAACCAACCTTATTGATGCTATCGGGGATAAGAACTACAGACGCTTCTTAAGATATGTCGGTGAGTACACCCAGCTTATGGAGGAGTTGAGAAAGACTCCCTGGAAGGAGGGCTGCTGCCTCGAACTCCAGTCCAAAATCCGCAGAATGAGTCAGGACCTCCTTCTCTTTGCCGACCAGTTAGTCAGCACCGAACGTCGGGAGGTCAACCGCCGGCTGCAGCGAATGGTGCCATTACCGGTAATTAACCTGGGGATCTTGATACTCCTTTTAGTCTTTGTCGTCTTTTTTATCACTGACGTAATCATCCGTCCCCTAGCGCGTATTACCAGGGAGTCCGAACAGATTACCAGGGGGGCGTATCTGAGAATTACCCCCTTTGGAAAGCCTGGAAATGAGATCCACCGGCTGGTTTCCGCGGTCAACCATATGATGGGCGAGTTGGAGAGCCGCCAGGAACAACTGGTGCAGTCTCGCAAGATCGCCGCCGTAGGAACCTTAACCTCGGGAATAGCCCACGAACTCAACAATCCTATCAATAACATATCCCTGATATTAGAGTCCCTGGTCGAAGACGGAATGACAATGGGCAGAGACGAGCGGCTGCGTCTTTTCCAGGAAGCCATGGCTCAGACCGACCGGGCCAGCGAAACCGTAAAGAACCTGCTCGAGTTTTCCCGCGCCAGCCATCCTAAAATGGAAAATATCTCCATTGATGAAATCGTGGACAAAACAGTACGTCTTGTCAAGAATGAACTGCACCTGCACAACATCAAGTTCTCTAAAAAGATAGAGGACGGAATCCCTACGATGAACCTTGACCGCAGCGGTATTCAGCAGGTCCTGCTTAACCTGTTCATTAACAGCATCCAGGCCATGCCCGGGGGCGGAGAACTCAAGGTATTGACGCGACTCAGCGATTCCTTGAAAGAAGTGCGGATAGATGTTGAGGATACCGGCGAGGGGATTCCCGCCGACCAATTGAACAGCATTTTTGATCCTTTCTTCACAACCAAGAAGGAAGGTGAAGGCACCGGTTTGGGGCTCTCGGTCAGCTACAGCATTATAAAAAAGCATGGGGGACGAATCGAAGTCGAGAGTACACTCGGCCAGGGTACGCGTTTTTCAATCTATATCCCTGCAGGAATTAAAAATGAGTGGTGATGACGAGAAGAAAACCCACCGGGTCGCTGTTGTCGACGACGAAGCTATTGTCTGCCGGGAAATCAAGCGAGGGCTGGAAAAGGACCGTTATCTGGTAGAAACATTTCTGGCCGGAGAACCGGCCCTCAATAGGCTGAGCCAAATTCCCTTCGATTTAGTGCTGTGTGATTTGATGCTTCGGGATCAGAGCGGCCTGGACGTGCTCAAGACCATAAAAGACCGCTTTCCTCAGACCGAGGTCATCATCATTACCGGCTACAGTTCCATAGATACGGCCATTGAAGCTATACAGGCCGGAGCGTTCCATTACGTGACCAAACCGGTCAAAATGAATGAAATCAGGGCACTGGCCGCAAGGGCCATCGAAAAAGTGTGCCTGGTGAAGGAAAAGGAGGCTCTGAAAAAAGCCCTCGATTCCCAATCTCGCCACCCGAGGATCATCGGGCAGAGCCATCTGATGCAAGAGGTCTTCCATCTGATTGATAAAGTGGCACCCCTGCTTTGCAATGTGCTGATACATGGTGAAAGCGGGATCGGCAAGGAGCTGGTCGCACGCGCCATCCATCTCCAGGGGTCGCGGCGGGATCAGCCTTTCATGTCGTTCAACTGTGGCGGTTTTACCGAAGAACTCATTGCTAATGAACTTTTCGGTCACGAAAAGGGGGCCTTCACCGGAGCCGCAGGCACCAAAATCGGACTTTTGGAGGCGGCCCATATGGGTACCGTATTCCTGGATGAAATAAGCGCAATGCCGACAAGCATGCAGGTCAAGCTGCTGCGGTTTATCCAGGAAAGGAACTTGCTGCGGGTTGGTAGTGTAAAACCAATTCAGGTGGACGCTCGCATCATTGCCGCCAGCAACCAGGACCTTGCCGAAGCAGTGACCAACCAAACATTCCGGGAAGACCTTTTCTACCGTCTCAACGTTGTCTGTATCACTCTGCCTCCACTGCGAGACAGAAAAGAAGATGTTCCTCTGCTTGTGCGTCACTTTCTGGCCAAATACACCCAGGCTTTTTCTAAAAAAGTAAAAGGGTTGGCGCCGAATACCATGGAGGTGCTATTAAACTACCCCTTCCCCGGCAACGTGCGTGAACTGGAAAACATTATCGAACGCGCCGTCGCCCTGGCCGATGAATCCATCATAAGCCCCCACGATTTGCCGCCGGATCTGCAACGGTTTGCCGCTAACAGTTCAGAAGACTGGCCTTCCCTGGAAAAAAAGGAACGTGAGTATATCCGGCAGGTGTTGATTAAAACCAATTATCAAAAAGGGCTCGCCGCTCAAATCCTCAAAATTCCCCGAACAACCCTCTGGCGCAAGATGAAACGCCTGGGGTTGAGCTAAGGGTTCGCGCAAAACTCCACCATAACTCCTTTTGATTTTCAATTTGAAACATATGCTATAACGTCCTGGCATTGCTCTCAATAGATTGATATTGCACCAAATAGCATGATTTTACGCTCAACAAACTGCAAGATCCGTGTCACGCTACGAGAGCTTCGGTTTCATACTGAAACAAAACCGTATGGACCAATTGGACTGCATTAAGATAACACTTTGATATTTCAATAAAATCATATTTTGGCACATTTCTTGATATGCATAGAGTTGTGATCAGAAACAAGACCTTTGAAGAAACAATCACCTAAATTAAAAAGGCGAAAAAAATGCCGATTATTATGATTTCCAGCCAGCCCCACAGCGGGTGCGAAGCCCTGGCCGAAAGTCTGGCCAACAAGACAGGCTGGCCGTTAACAAGCCGCAAAGAGTTGGTCGAAAAGGCCCGAGAGCATGGAATTAAAGTGGGCCGACTCGAGCTTTCAATGATCAAATCTCCGGAAATGCACGAAAAGCTGGCCCGGGAGAAAGAACTTTATCTGGCTTTCATTACGGCGGCTACCTGCGAACAGGCGCCCGCGGGGAACCTTGTATATGAAGGCCGGGTGGGTCACTTGCTCTTGCCGGGGGTGGGCCACCGGCTGCGGGTGGCGGTGGAGGTTCCCAAGGAAACTCGGGTCAAAAATGCCATGCAGGCGCTGAATCTGCCCCAGGACAAGGCCATGGCCTATCTGGATCAAATCGACGAAGATATCGCCAAGTGGGCGCGATACGTTCACGGGCATGATCTGAATGAATTGGGGCAATATGACCTTGTCATCAATCTGCACAACATGAGCATGGAAAACGCATCCGAGATTTTGCACTCCATGGCCGCCTTACCCGGATTCCAGCCGACAGCGGCCAGCCTGAAAGCAATGACCGACCATCACCTGACCGCCCGGGCCAAACTGCGCCTGGCCGATGACGAGCGCACCCGCAAGGCCGAGCTGAGAGTCAAGGCCGACAGCGGCATTATCACCGTTACCTACATGCCTCAGCAGGCAGACATTGCCGGCGACATCCCCAAAGTGCTCCGGGATCTGGAGCACTGCCGGGAAGTCCGCTGCACCATGGCTGAAACAAACATTCTATGGATTCAAGAGGTTTTTGATCCCGAATCCGAGAATTTCAAGCAGATCAACCGGCTGGCGCAAAGGTGGGGTGCCGCCGTGGAGCTTTTGCGTCTGGCGCCGCAAGAGACCGCCGAGCATGAAGCCGCCCAAGCGCTGCCGGCCGCAGCTGTCTCCCAAAAGCCTGCAGTAGAAATATATACCGGCGGTGTCGAAGATGACGACGCACTGCCGGCCGCAGATGATTCCGGCCTGAGTCGAACCCTGGAAGAACTGGTCGCCAGAGGTCGCTCCGGTGGGAGTTATACCGTGTACGGTTCCCAGGACGAACTTCTGGAGACAGTCAAAGGCAACGACAAAAGTGCATTGGTAATCATCGGCGATATTTTCCTTTCAAAGGGGCATGAAGCCCGACAACGTCAGACGCGCGAGTTGGCCCTGGCCGTTCGACAGCGACTGAAAACACCGGTGATCACCGCCGACGAGTTGCAGGCCCGTTTTCTTTTCGGCAAGCGCCAGGTTGTAAAATTTGTAGCCTTTGCTGCCCTGGTGGCATGCATTTATACCATTGTCTTTTCTACTCAAGGCCCGATTCTCGATTTTATGGGCGGTGATATTCATCAAAAATACAAGTGGCTGACATCGGTGGTAGTTTTTCTCTTTGTTCCTTTGATCGCCTATACATACGGCACGGTTACCGGTTTGATACTCAAAATGATCGGCATTGACTAAGTTGTTTCGTAACCGTTCACGGGTTCAAAGGTTCAGGGTTCAGGGTTCAGAGGTTCAGGGTTAATGAAGGTTGCCAAAAGAAAAGCAACCCTGAACGGTTCACCCCGTTAAATAGGGTTCCCTTCGGGAAATTTAACAGGGTGAACCCGCCAAAGGCGGACAAGCTCTGAACCTGTGAATGCATACGTTTTTTCAAGCAGGAGGCCAGAATGCACAATATGTTTTTTCTTCATTACATCGACATTAATTTCATCACCGCCTTACAGGTGGTCCTGTTGGGATTCATCGGCGGTGTTCTCAGCGGCTTCATCGGCAGCGGCGGTGCCTTTTTCATGACACCGGGAATGATGAATTTAGGGGTAAACGGGGTCGTGGCGGTTGCCAGTAACATTACCCACAAGTTCGGCAAGGCCATGGTCGGCTCCAGCAAACACGGCGAAGCAGGCAATGTAGATAAGAAACTGGCGGTGTTCTTACTGGCAACCGCCATCTGCGGCATCCAGTTGGCGGTCTCGATCAACAACCTGCTGTTTAAAGGCGGCTCGGGTCATGGCGCGGCCAAGGGTGCCGGGGCCAACCTTTATATCAGTCTGGTTTTCGCTGTTATCCTGACATTTGTTTCCGTGTCCATGCTGCGGGATGTGATCAAGACTGCGCGTGAAGCCGAAGCCGGTGCCGGGCCATCCATGAAAATTGCCGAGTTCATGCGCCGGCTCAATCTGCCGCCGATAATTTACTTCAAGGTGGCCGATGTGAAGGTCAGCCTCTGGATTATCTTGGCCGTCGGAACCGCCACCGGGTACCTGGCCGGTACCATCGGCGTAGGGGGCTTCATCGGCGTGCCGGCCATGATCTATGTTTTCGGCGTACCGACCGCCGTGGCCGCCGGCACGGAACTTTATCTGGCTATGTTCATGGGCGCATACGGCGCCTTGAGTTATGCCTACCTGGGATTTGTGGACATCCGTCTGACCATGCTGCTTTACCTGGGTTCACTTGTCGGAATTTACCTGGGGGTTTACGGCGTCAAAGTGGTCAATGAAATGTATATCCGCCTGGTGACCAGCATCATTATTATTTTGTGTGTGATCAGCCGGGTTATCGCCATTCCCATGTATGTGCGCCAGTTGGGCTGGGTTGCCATGGATCCGGGATGGGATCGCTATTTTAATCTGGTCAGCAAGTTTTTCCTTTTTGCCAGCGGCATCACCGGTTGCCTTGTCATCCTGTTTCACGTCATCCGGGCCTACCGGCAAAGAAGAGGCCTTCATAAAACGCTTCAGGTGGTTCACGAACCCGCATCCCCGGAGCCCGAAGCCGCCGGCACATGAGAGACGCGCCATTACGAACATAACCATAATGAGCAAGATGACCACAATTAATAAGGAGTAAAACATGGACAACCAATACGACATTCTTATCCTGGATGACGAGCCCGTCGTGGGGCAGCGCCTTAAGCCGGCCCTTGAGAAGGAGGGTCACCGGGTGGAAATTTTCGTCAATCCTTACCGGGCCTTAGAGCGCGTAGGTGAAAAGGAGTTCGATATTGTTGTGACGGATATCCGCATGGAAGATATCGACGGCATCCAGATTCTGGAACGCGTCAGAACCCTGTCCGAGCGGACTAAAGTCGTTATGATTACCGGTTATGCTACCATAGAAGTCGCCCGGGAGTCTCTGGCAAAAGGGGCTTTTGATTTCATTGCCAAACCTTTTAAGCTGGGCGAGATACGCGCAGTCATCCAAAAAGCCGTTGATGCGCTGAGAACCGAAGATCAAGGCAAGCCGGTATAAAGCCTTTGTGTAACCGTTTACAGGTTCAGAGGGTCAGGGTTCAAAGGTTCAGAAATTTGAACCGTTAATTAGCCGGCTTTGAATAGAGAAGGCATGAGAATAAAACGATTTGAAGATATTGAGGCATGGCAGTTGACCCGGGAGTTAACTCGCAAGGTCTATGGCCTGACATTGAGTTGTAACGTTAAGTAATGTCAAGATGTTATAACCTTTGAACCTAGAACCCTGAACCTATAACCGATCAGTTTAGGTAGGATAAAAATCATGATTAAGACTATCGTTTCTTTAGAAACCAACCTGGCATCCAGTATCGCTCTCAGGTATGCCTGCCGTTTGGCGAACTTAATAGAAACAGAGCTGCATACCATATATGTGAAGGAACCGGACGCGGAAAGTTCGTCTCCGGGGTCGGGATGGGTGCGTAAAACCTGGGAGGATGCCGTGCTGACCTCGGAGCAAACCGATATCCGCCGGATGGTCAAAGCCGAAAGGGCGTCATACCCAAGATTGGGACCTCCGAAAATGTCGGTCGGAGACCGTGAAAAAGAAATTCTCTATGAACTTCAAAGCGGATTCTATGACCTTTTCGTGGAAGGAGCGCTGCACACCTTCAATTCTGCGCCCTTTTACAGTAAAATGCATTCCTGGTTTTACCGCAACACACCTTGTCCAATCCTTTTGGTAAAAAACCTGGTGCGCTTGGAAAAGGTCCTGCTTGTTCTGAGCAGTGATGTAAATTATGCCAAACTTATAGCCACATTTTTAAAATTTTTTAAAGGGGTTGAGGTTGAGCTGGACCTGGTCTATTGCGATTTTAACGAACATGCAAAATCGGCCCGACCGAAGGGGGAAGATGCGGATACCATATTACGGAACGCAGAAAAAATTCTCTCTGAAAATGAGATGCCGCCCGCACACTGCCGTGTCGTTCAAAATTCCTCGGACAAGGCTGCCGAGCTTATGCAAGGTTACGGCCTGGTGGCGTCATCAATATACCGCCAGACCAGCAAAAAAAGTCCGTTGCTGGAGGTGCTGAGCCGCACACCCTATCCCCTTTTCCTGTGCTGGCAGTAAGCATAAAAAAAATATGCGCAGTTACTAACCGGAGGTCAACATGAGAATCCTTGTTGCATTGGATCAACACTCTTACAGCAATCGTGCCGTCAGGGAAGCAGCCAAACTGGCCATGAACACATGGGCGGACGTCACCTTGCTGGGGATTTGTCCTAAAACTGCTCCCAAGAGGCAGCCATCAAAAACAGAGTCCGCTCAGGTAGTCCTGGAACATCCTATCACCAACGCCCTTGGCAACCATCGCCAGGAGTTTTTGGGCTATTTTCAGGGTAAGGATTCACCCTATAATACACAAAAAAGTAAAAACGAATTTGTCGAGGTTAAAAGGCATGTGTGGGAAGAGTTGTTCACTGATCGCGGCGCCATAAAGGATCTAAAAATACGCATAAGGCAGGGTAACCCGGCCAAAGCGATTTTGGCCGAATCCTACGAAGAAGGCATCGATCTGGTTGTAATCGGATGTGACAAAGATAAAAAATGCCTGTGGGAAAACGCTGCCAACGTACCGCAGAAAATTGCCAATGATGCCCCCTGTTCGGTCCTGGTCGTCAAAGAAGAGGCAACTGCAAACAAGATCGTATGCTGTCTGGATCATGATACAGTCAGTCAAAACTCCCTCGAAATGATCAATCAGATGGTTACGTTTCACAAAGCGGAACTCGAGATTATCGGGCTGACGGAAGGTGCAAGGCTCAAGGTCGATGTAGAAAAAAAAGTGGATGCAATCTTACAATATTATACGGCAAGGCAGCTTATGCCATTGATACAACTGGTCGAACCCTCTGCTTTTGAATCTTTCGTGTCCCGGGAAGCCCAACGAAGCTTGATGGCTCTGTGGATGGGAGAAAAATCCATATTGGAAAAAATCTTTCCCCCCAAGAAAGTGGGCAAACTCGTCAGAACCAGTCAATCTTCGGTACTGATCCTGAGATAGCCGAAGGTCCCGCATTACGGGAAGCAGAGACCCAAAGCTTTGCCTTAAATTTTTGCATATGGAGTAATGGAGTAATGCCATCGCAATATTAAGAAACTGATCCTTTGCGGTGTTAAATAAAGCCGGGCCCTTTAAGCCCTGATGTTCTGCTGAGAGATATTCCCATGGCTGAAAAACCAACATATGAAGAACTGGAACAAAGATTAAAGGAATTGGAAAAAGAACTCGGCCGGCGCATGCGGACAAAAGAGGCGTTGCGCCAATCCGAGGAGACGGCGCGAGCGCTCCTTAATGCCACTTCCGATTCGGCCATTCTTATAGATACCCAAGGCACCATCATTGCCATAAACGAAGTCGCGGTTCATCGGCTTGGCAAGATCAAAAACAAAGTTGTCAGGATGAACCTTTTTGATATGTTTCCGCCCGGGGTGGCTAAAGAAAGAAAGGCGCGAGCCGCTGAGGTTGTTCGTTCGGGTGAGCCTGCACATTTTGAGGACCACATAGAAGAACTTGTGTTTAACAACACCTTCTACCCTGTATTCGACAGAAAGGGAAGCGTCGAGAAGCTGGCTGTTTACAGCAGAGACATTACAGATCAAAAGCGGGCACAGGAGGCGCTTAGAGAAAGTGAGGAGATATTTCGGAACCTGGCTTCTACGGCCTATGATGCCATGATAATGATGGACAGTCAGGGGAACATATCATTCTGGAATGAAGCCGCCGCAAGAATCTTCGGTTACACCAAAAAGGAAGCGACAGGAAAGAACCTGCACCGGCTGCTGGCTCCGGAAAAATATGTGCAAGATTTCAACGAGAGATTCAGCCAATTTAAAGCAACAGGCCAAGGCGATGGAATTGGCAAGACTCTTGAACTGTCAGCCATAAGAAAGGATGGAACCGAATTTCCAATGGAACTTTCGCTCTCTTCTTTTCAACACCGCAGACAATGGAATGCCTTAGGCATCATTCGGGATATTACCCGTCGTAAGCTGGCCGAAGAAGAACACCTGCAAAAAGAAAAATTGCAAAGCATTTTAGAGATGACCGGGGCTGTGTGCCATGAGTTAAGCCAGCCGCTGCAGAATCTTATCTTATCTTCCGATGCCTTGAGTGCTGCTATCTCAGAAGATCATCCGCTGTATAAACATGCTACGGAAATTACAGGGCAAGCCGACAGGATTGGGGAAATAACAAAAAAACTCATGGGGATCACGAAATATGAGACCAAGGACTATATCGAAGGCATAAAAATTATAGATATTGACAAATCCTCAAACAAATTGAAGGGGAGTGACCTTTAAGTTGAACTTCTCATCATCCTGATTCGTTCATTGCCATAATTTCAATCGAGCTGATATTTCTTTCGCTTGCGCCACAAGGTGGCCGGATCGATACCCAGAACCTGTGCCGCTTCTTCTATGGATGCGGTATGCAGCAGCACGTCTTTGATGTGTGATTTTTCCACTTCAGTCATGGTCTGCTTTTTTTGGCTGCTTTGGGCTGCGGACGTGTAGTTTGCGATGTGCGGCGGAAGGTCTTCCGGATGCAGTCTGTCTTTAGTTGTTAGAATGCTGCCCCGTTCAATGACGTTGATCAGCTCACGGATATTTCCGGGCCATGGATACGATTGGATGGCCTCCAGGGCCTTGGTGGTAATTCCTTGTATTTGCTTATTATTGGCCGATGCGAATTTTGATAAATAATGCTCGGCAATCAGCGGGATATCTTCCGGTCGTTCGCGCAGGGGCGGCAAGAACAATTCGATGACGTTAAGCCTAAAAAAAAGGTCCTGTCGAAACAATTTTTCCTTTACAAGCTCCTCCAGATCTCTGTTTGTGGCGGCAATAACACGAACATCCACTCGAATGATTTGAGTGTCACCCAGTCTTTCAAACTCTCTGTGCTGGAGGAAATGCAGCAGTTTTGCCTGAATGGTTGCCGACATTTCAGACACCTCATCCAGAAAAACGGTCCCTCCGTTTGTCAGCTCCAGTTTACCGGTTTTGTCGCGCACAGCACCGGTAAAGGCTCCTTTGACGTGTCCGAACAGGTCGCTCTCCAGAAGATTTTCTTGCAACCCGGCACAATCTACGGTGATAAAGGGTCCGGGTTGTCTTGGACTCCAGGCGTGAATCAGGCCTGCCAGCACGCCTTTGCCGGTCCCGCTTTCTCCACTGATCAAGATGCTGGCGTCGGCATCGGCCACCTGCCGGGCCATCTTGAGTATTTTGTGAATATTCCGGCTGCGGGTAATAAAGTCTCCTTCCCTGACGATTCCTTTGAGCTGGTCTTTGAGGATTTCAACTTCCGACTCCAAACCGTGAACCTTGGCGATCATTTCCAAATGATGCGTAATCTGCTCGGGTGTAAACGGTTTGGGCAGGTAATCGAAAGCCCCCATCTTGATCGCCTTTACAGCGGTATTGATGGTAGCGTATGCAGTGATAATAATAACATACGCCTTAGTTCCCGAACGAACGATGTCGTCGAGTACGTTTAGACCGTCAATATCCGGAAGCTTCAGATCCAGAAATACAATTCGGGGCTTTTCCTGACTAAAAAGTTCCAAACCTTTCCGGCCGGTATCTGCCGGTATAACCTCCATGCCGAGATCTTCCAGGTGGATCTGGAGGGTCGTCAAGATGTTGCGGTCATCATCAATCAGGAGTACTTTTTTCATCGAATTCCTCGTTGCCTATTGGTATCCAGAAGTTAAACGTTGTACCCTTGCCCACCTTACTCGTAACGGTGATGTCTCCACCGTGCTGTTCAATGATCTCTTTGACGATGGCCAGCCCCAGCCCGATGGAGCCGCTTTTTTCCCTTTCAGAAAACTGAGTAAAGCGGTCAAATATTTTCGGTAAAAATTTTTCTTCAATTCCAGTTCCTGTGTCAATACACTGAAAGTGAAATCGGCTACCGTGTTTGGCGACTTTCAGGGCAACGCTTCCGTCCGGATCAGTGTATCGTATTGCATTGCCCATCAGGTTCGTAATCACCCAGGGAAATCGCAGGGAATCAATGGCAACCGGAGGGAGATCAGCTTCGATGTCGATTTCAAGATGAACATTTCTCTCTCCGGACTGATTCCTAAGCGGCCTTAGACATTCAAGGATAACCGTTTCAATATCCAAAAGTTCCTTTGTCCTTGGTCTCAGGCTTCCATCCAACTTGGCAATGTCAACCAGTTCATTGATCAAAGCCGACAACTTGAAGCAATCTTCCCTTGCTGTTTTCAGTAGTTTGAGAGTTTTTTCTGCCGGCAAACGTTCTGATTTTTCGGAAAGCATCCCCACACTCATCGCCAGTGATGTCATGGGGGTTTTGAGCTGGTGGGAAAGGTTGGCAATAAACTGAGCCTTGGCTTCCTCGGCCTGGCGAACCTTTAATTTTTCAGCCGTAAGCTTGTCCGCGCTGAGTTGGTCGTAAAGCTCCAACCGTTCGAACAGCCGGTTAAATTCAGAAGTCAAAAATCCGATTTCATCCCGGGAAGTAACCGGAACCCGGGGATACTCTCCTTTGCCTTCTTTAATGACGGCAAGGTTTCGAGCAAGTTTAGTCAGTGGCCTAGATATTCTGGATGATAGAATATAGCTGAAAATAACTGCAAAAAAGATTGCAGCACAAAGCAGACCCATGGAGTATTGCATCCCTTTTCTGGCGATCTGTCGGGTTTTCTGCTCAGCGGTTTCCATGGCTTTTTCATTGATTAAGACCAAGTCATTCAGGTCGGAAATAAGAGAGGCGGTCAGAGAAAGGAATTCATGGAATTTTTGGTCGACTTCAATGGGATGTGCAGTGTTGGCTATAAAGCTTGAATATAAAGGTTTATATTTTTGGTAATTGCTAAACAAATTGTCTATGATCTGTTTCTCGCCGGATTCGGTAATGTTATCATTACAAGTATTTAGTAAAGATGAAATATTACCTTCGTACAGCGATTCCCGGTGTTCGTCGGCTTTTTTCTGAAAAAGAGACATCAATATAATATTCCGGTCCGTATCGATAAGCTGCCGGATCTGCTGTGCCGCCTGGATGCTTTTATAATTTTTTGACAAAATGTGTTCGGCACTGCGCCCCAGGGAACTTAGATGGACGTAATCCAGATAAATCACCAGCACCAGTATCAATGCAGGGATAAGGATGATAATAAAAAACTTGGCTTTTATGGAGAATTTAATATTTTTCATCTTATTATTGCTAGGTCGCAATTCACTGTTCATACAGATTATGTTGGAATTTCAATAAAATCAATAAATCATTCCACATTAATATCAGATTGTTTTTCGTAAAAGGGAGCAACTCGGCTATTTTATCCTAAAGAGGGAAACCATGCCGGTAATGACGAATTCGGCTCTTTATAGTTCGGCCCTACAATCAATATATTATTGGGAAGCGTGGATTGTATCTTTTCCATTTTTCTTCCAAAAACCATGTCTTTTAAACGGCTGCGGCCGTAGGCACCCAGCACCACAAGGGCATCGTGCGGTACTTGATAAAGGTTTTCTTCAAAACTGTTCTGTTCAAATATATACCACTCGTTTATTCGGCGGCGCATTTCTTTTTCAAGACTATTTTTTTCAATAACTTTTTCATATGATTCACGGGATGTATTTTCCGTCTGGGTAAAAACATTAATTGGCAAACCGGAAACTCTGCTGATACGAAGTCCCAATTTCAGCGCCTTAACCGCATTTGCTGATCCTCCGAAAAAAACCGCTATGCTGTTCCATTCCTTAAAGGCCGGACTGGTTAGAAGGATAGGAAATTGTGCCGACCCTACAAGGCGCCTGACTCTCGGGCCTAAGTAGCCCAGGCCGATTTTGGAAGATAAATCGCTGACGCTGCGTGGGCATGTCATAAAATCGAACTTTGGTTGTATTTCCGGTAGCGCCGCAGCACCGGTATAGTCAGAATTCAGAAACTTTGCTGTTAACCCTCGTTTTTCAATCAGATCGTTTGCATGCATCAAGGCGGTATCCGGTGATATTAGATAAGAACCGTCGAGATCCACCTGAACCATGTTTGTTTCAAAAGGCATCAAAAATTTCGTGTGCCTGGGAATGTAAATTACAAGAGAGGCCCCCACCTTTTCGCAAAAGCAAATCGACTGGAGCAGCGTTTCTCGGCCCAAAGGGTTGTTTCTGAAAATATGGAATAGCCGGGCTGACATTTTAATCTCCTTTATTATCTTATAGCTGTGTATACTTTTCACTTTTAGAAAATTACCCGTACACCTCCAAGATCCTGTATCGAAAAGGCGTGTTTCTCTTCGGGGGCACCGATAAAAATGTTGTTTACCGGCACCTTGAATTCTTTAGAGACGGCTTCAACTACCTCCGGCCCGAATTTGCTTTTTCGAACAACCAATTCTACCTTTAGCATGGGGAAAATTTCTCCCAGAGCCTTCAGGCTTTCTTTGAGGGAGGACTCCTCATTATATTCCGGATGATTATAGAGATGCAGCACGACAACAGATCGGCTCGATTCATTGTTGACGATGTAATTGAAGGCCGAGTGCATCCGCGCCAGGTTTCCGCCGCGGGTAAAGAGAATTACTCGTTGTTCGGTGATGGCAATAATACTGTCGATCACCGTGGTTCTCCACAGTAGAACCCGGGTCATCAGGTTATTCAGCATTTGTAAAATAGTTCTTAGAATAGGAATGCGCAGATACATAATCACAACCAAAAGGGCGGTGGGAATGAAATACTGGAGAAAGTATAAAAGGTTTTTATAATCGATGATAACGTTGCCCACCATTCCCAGACTGGTCGCGATGACCGCAACGATAATTGTGAGCCAGCCGGCCCGGTACGTTCGTTTGAGTTCTTTGCGCCTCGTTTTCAAAAGAATGTTTCCGATGCCGAAAAGTGTCATGACTCCCAAAAAGGAGATGGTATAGACCCCTGCCAGCGCAAGCAGACTTCCTTTGGTCACCAGCAAAATGGATGAGCATAGGAGAAAAAAGCCGATAATAATGCGGTGAGAAGTCCCCCGGCGATTCTTTTTTAATAAAAATTGCGGCAAGCATTGGTCGAGGGACATCCTTTGCACCAAACCCGTCACTCCCACAAAGCTCGTCAATACCGCGCCTGAGAGCACGGCGGCAGCGTCTATTACAATAATTACTTTAAACGTTTGCCCTCCCATTAAATGAGCCATTTCAGATAAAAGATAGTCCTTGTGCCGAACAATTTCTTCTAATGGAAAAAGGTTGAGAGAAAGAACGGATATCAGGGGATTAAATATGGCCACCGCAATCAACATATTCCGCAAAGTTTTGCGAAAGACGCCCACATCTTGTTCTTCGACAAAGTTGGCTGAGCTCTCAAAGCCGCTGATGCCCAGAAGCGCTGCCGAAAAACCCAAAGCAATTGCAATGATTAGGTTTTCACCGGCCGGAAGGGTACTCAGGTTGGCTTTGAAAATGTGGAAATCCGCCGGTATGCTGACAAAACCTAAGATACAGAAAACCGCCAAGATGGACATGTGGAAGATAAAGATCGTCAATGCCACTACTGCAGACTCCGTTATTCCTATGATCGCCAGCGCGGCAAAAAAACCCAGCACAAAGATGGTACCCCCGATGATACTGACGTTTGGATACACGGTATGTAAGTATTCAACAGCGGTTTTTGAGGATATCACCGCCGTGGCAATATAGGACAAAATGGTCATGCAGGCGGCCAGAGCGGCGGCAAATTTGGATGTGCTGTTGAGCAGACAGTTATAAGTGCCGCCGTTTAAAGGCAGGGCTTCAACCACCTCGGTATAAACCTTTTTGTAAAGATAAAGCAGGACAACGACCAATAGGAGTACTACCGGTGCCAGAACGCCGGCAAAAACAGCGGCGATGGCAGAAACATACAGACAAGAAGAAGTGATGTCATTACCACAGATACCGGTGGCCAGCCATTGATTCAACTTTTTCTTCGGTGAATGCCCAACGAGTAGTTCCTCAGTTGATGCAAGTGGGCTTGGTCGTGTTACTATGGCGTTTTCCATTACGAATTTTTAATCCTCCTAACCTTCATGAGCAGTTCCTAACGCTCCCATTGGAATCGCAACCACTAAGAGCCTTTCGGGCATTTAAAATACTGGCAGCTTTTATGTTTTATTGTTTCACACGAATGTCTTAACCGATGGGGCCCTAAAACCAACCGGTTCCGATAGGCGCCGCAATATAACATTTCCTGATGCCGGCTGATGGGAAAATAATTAATGTGCGGACATATCCCAGACAGTATCTTTTCTATCGTACAATCTTCAAATGGAATCGTGAGAAGGGATTTGAGATTATCTTTGGAATTAGGATCGCCTGGATCATAAAACCTGGCATATTCTACCTGCGCATTTTGGAGTTGTTCCAGCAATCCTCTGTGTATAGAAGGAAGAAGACATAAAAGCGGGATATGCCCGGCATGGTTGCTTTGTTTTAATATCGAACAAAGCTCAACCAGGGCGAAACGTTCTTTCAACGACCTATAGTTATGAAAAATTGCAATAAGATCATACGTATTGATCGTTGCTTTTTGGATGCAAGCTGCCGGACTGTTCGCCGAGGCAAATTCATCCAAAACCTGATCATCAGGTTCCAAGGTAGAGTTATAGAGTAAAATCTTATAATTTCTGTTATCCGTCTGCATAAATTGTCGGCCTTCCTGTTGCATCTTGTCACCTCGGCTAAATCGAAAATATGTTTTATGGTAAGACTCTTAAGCATATTTGGTGCCAATAACAATATTTGTTTTAAAACCAGCAAGTTAATAAGGATAGGGGGAAGGTCGATGGTGTTTGAAAAGTAAAATCGTGCCTTTTGCAAGAAAACCGCATTGCAACATGCACGATTTCAGCCGGTTTGATGATTTTTCTTACTGTGTCCGGTGGATATATGTTTGCGTACAGTTAAATCTGAAAAGCTTGGCGTTTCCTGATATCAAATAAAAAGTTTTTTCATTGGTAGAAGTTTAATCGGGCTTTGCAGGATATTGTTCCGAGGGACTGATAAGAGCGATGGAAGAAAAAGGATTAACCAGCCAGCAAATAAAATCAGTATGCGCAAGAACAAAGCAGTATGATGAAGAAATTGGTATCAAGGGAAAGGTTTAAGATGCGTCTGGAAAACCTGTTGCCGGTATTGACGTGGTCATTAAAGATTCTGATGTGAAAACCCAAAAGTATTTTTCCTTTAAACTAACAGGAAAAATACTCTTGATAAGAAATTCGAATGAAAAAATTTGGGTATGTTTTTTATTCTTCCAGGATATCCGCGACCGCCAGGAAAAAATCGGTGTCTCTTAAAACACCGACCAGTTTGTCGTCTTCATATACCGGCAGCACGGTAATTTTATTGCGAAACATCTTTTTCAGGCCGTTCAGCAGGCTGTCGCCGGCATCGATGGTTCCTTTGATTTTCATCATGATGTCGCGCACTTTGGTGCCGGCATTTTTGATAACACGCGCCCTGAAGCCCTGGCTGGCTTCGTCCAACGAGGCGGCATCGGCCTGCGCAAAGGCTATTGAAACGCCCAGAGCTTCCAGTTTGGCAGACAGCCCTCCGGCGATTTCCGGGATCAGTGTTACCAGAAAACTATTAAAGTCTAAAATTCCTACGAGTTTGCCGGTGTCATCAACGACCATGACGGTGCGGGGACCGATTTCGGTACACATACCGGTTTCCAATTCGCAATATGAGGTTCTAAGTGACAGGGCCGCTTCCTTTAAGGTCGCGTCCGGGCCAATCGTCGAATAATTTTCTATAGGAATCATTCTGTCTTTTACTTTTCTTTTTAAAGGCATGGTAAGTTCTCCTTCTTTGTTTACTCCTGAAAAATTTGGTCCTTTGGGCCAGATCAGAGGCCTAGGCTCTGCCTTAGAATTTTGTGTCTAAAATCACAAATTCCAAGCACCAAATTACAAATAAATCTCAAACCGGAATATGTCAATGAAAATGTCTAATATCACGTACAGGTAAAAATAGGTCCATTTTACCGGGCCTTTAAGTTTGGTAATGTCCCACGACCAGACTTGATTGGGTTCGGTTGCCAGCAGTTCTGGTTTAACGTATTTGAGACGCTGAACATGTTTTCTACGTTCTTTGACACATCCGTGTTCAGCCTCAAGTATCCGAT
>JACKQG010001085.1_pt1 | contig 38280 bp, 37 predicted proteins | sample 8237621 | NCBI WGS metagenome assembly JACKQG01 (sample SAMN15677084, study PRJNA649215) | marine metagenome | biome: marine; feature: Black Sea; material: saline water; isolation source: suspended particulate matter (SPM) from the Black Sea western gyre | collected 2013-06-09/2013-06-10 | depth... | reverse complement strand
CTGAGTCGCACTGTATGTATATTTTTTCACTCTATCTTTCCTCCCCCAAAAAAAATTTTTATAAATTAAAATATTATATTGTGTCAAGGATAAAAATCAGGCTGTGCAGACAGCACATAAAGTGGATCAAAATATTTGTTTAGCCTGCAGGGATCACACGTTGCGATCTTGAGACCTGTGGTTAATCCGCTTTTAGCGGGAAGCATTTTTCAAAGGTCTCACCTTGCTACGTTCCTGTTTTGCAGAAATTGTTTTTCGGGGCGAGGTTTTTATTAATTTTAAACTGGCGTTTAACCATATCGGCAAGTGTTAAGGAACCAAGCGTATTGTTTATTGTATCTTGTATCTCTTTCCATAGCTCATGGGTAACACACTTCTCAGCTCGATCACATGTCTCAGGATTATCAACACAATCTACCGGAAACATGGATCCCTCCAGAGCATCGATAATATCACGCAGCTTAATCTGATCAGCATCTTTGCTGAGCGTATATCCTCCTCCAGCTCCACGAACACTCATGATGAGGCCGGCCAGTTTCAATAGTGGAATTAGTTGTTCCATGTATTTAACGGAAATATCCTGGCGTCGGGCCAAACTTTTTACGGAAACAGGGCCTTTTTCATAATTTATAGCTATATCCAACATAGCCCTGGTGCCATAGCGCGATTTAGTTGACAGCCTCATTTATTAGATTTACCCTCTTGCTTCTTTTTTTGAGAAAAGCGATCTCAGGCGGATTAACCACAGGAATTTGAACTGCAAAAGCATATAAATTTAAAAATAACAAGCTTTGTGGCTTCTTGTCAAGGTTAACAATATGCGGTTTAAATCACTTTTTTCTGGGATGGCACTCACCGCATGTAAGCGGACCTTTACCTTCCTTTTCATGGCACTCCTTGCAATTAGCGTGAAATGCTCTCATCGCAGGCTGCTTTTTGCCGTCTGCCTTAAGTCTATGGCATGCGGTGCAGTCGGATTCTTCAGACTCATCCCAGACGTTTTCGCCATCTTTGTATATATGATGACATTCCAGGCAGTCGATCCCTGCTTCATCAGCATGAAGTGCATGCGGGAAAAGAGCTACAGGCCTTTCACGCTCCACAAAGATATCATGTTTCAGGCTTTTTATGTCATCCTGAGCATATACAGCGCCGATGATAAAAAGAGACGCCAAACCCGCTATAGCTACATATAATGCTATCCTATTTTTTTTCATTCCAATCCGCCTCAAATTTTTTATTGTCATGTATAATAATTATTCTTCTTTTGGTTTTAAATGATCCGGCACAATCACCATCTCTAGAAGAATAGGTTTCAGGAAACTCCACTTGATTCCAATTTTGTAAACTTCTTCCAGGTCCCTGATTGCATCCCAGCAATTATGGCACGCGGAAACCACAAATTTTGCTCCGGTGGCCAGAATCTGCTCACGTTTGACTTTCAAGCCTATGTTTCTTTCTTCTCTATAACGTCCAATACCGTTCATGCCGCCACCGCCGCCGCAGCAAAAATTGTGTTCACGGTTTGGGCTCATTTCACGGAAATCTTCTGCTATATACGACATGATTTTTCTTGTAACATCAGTCAAGCCATGATTTCTAACATAGTTGCACGGATCCTGAAGCGTGACAGGTTCTTTGATTTTTTTGGCTGGATCCAGCTTAAGCTTTCCTGTTTCCAGCGCCTCCAATACCCACTCAACGTAATGAAGCCCCGGGGCAGGTGGCTCACCGCTTTTTCGTCCAGCCCAATAAGGCCCTTCAGTAATAGTTGCACGGTGCTGATGGCCACATTCTGTGCCAACATATCTCTTTACTTTTAGCCTTTCCATTGCCGCATAGACACCTTCTACCTGCTGTTTGCAACATGCCCAGTCACCGGCAAACATAGCCAAACTTGTTCCTTCCCAGCCTTTGCTGGGGACTGTCCAGCTCTCACCGGCCAGATGGAACAAAATTGCAGCCTCTGCAAGATCCTGTGGATAATGTTTTGGTTCACGGGCATTTACTACGTACATAATATCCGCCCCCACTTTATCAACAGGAATTTCAAGGCCGGGATAATATTCCTCGTTTTCTTCCGCCATCCACTCACAGGTTTCAACATAGTCTTCTACAGTAACATCCATCTGTGCGTTATATAGCCAATGCATACATGATCCGATTTTCATCTCATGCGGCACAAAACCCTGCGAAAAGCACAGACCTCTCAAGTAGCCGAACATGACACCCATATCAATGCCATGAGGACAATACATCCCGCAACGATTACAACAGGTGCATTTGCCCCATGCTGTATCCATACAATTTATCATGAATTTCGTGTCTACATTTCCCTTTCTTTTTACCAGCTCGCCAAGTGTGGATTTTATTTTATAAGATGGTATCTGCTTTGGATCATTATCGTTTGCAAGATAAAAGAAACAGCTGTCAGCGCACAAACTGCAATGAGCGCAAATTTCAAGCCAGGTACGAAGGCGGGATTTACATGTAGCATCTAAGGTTTTCTTTAAGGCCGCTGTGTCAACGGGAAATACTTCCATCTCCTTATAATACCTTGCGCCCTTGTCTCCCAATAAAAGATCGAGTTCCTTTTTGGTCTTTACAGCTTTTCTGGTGACAAGAGGTGGTAAGTCCTGGTTTTTTGCTTCTTGTGCCATATTTATTTCTCCATTAATAAAATTATTATTAACATTTCGTTAAAGAACCACTGTTACCAAGCGATTCCTCTGCCTTTCGTGCCTCCTCTTTTTATTCCATAGTCCATTCCGAGTTGGATTCTGGAACAAAAGGAAAGAACAAAATGCGAAAGTTTTGTAAAAGGAATTGCTATAAGCATAATTTCGCCGCAGAGGATATGTATGATTAACCAGAATTTGTATCCTGCCCCCAATTCCCATTGATGATAGGCAATATAACCTGTAATAAAAGGAGCTAACGCAATAGCCAGAACAATATAATCCGACGCAGTTGTTAAAATTTTGACATTGGGGTCAGTCAGGCGACGAATTAAAAAGAAGATTCCCGCTGCAATTACTGCTAAAGTCATATAATCTGCTACCTTGTCGGGTAAGGTAACCCAGCTTATGTTCCACGATTCTTCTATCAGCACCACATGAGCCATCAGAAAGATCGGAGTTAGGACAAGGCATATATGGAAAAGATAGGTTACAGCCATAAAAACGGGATGGTTTGCGGTTGTGCGATTTAGTGGCAGCAGCCAATGAAAAAGAGATCTTGCAGCGCCCTTAATGCCGGCGCCAAGCTTTTCAGAATAGGCCACTCTATCGAGTTGCCAATCAAGACCTTTTACATACCAAACAATTCTGATTATAATCCCGACAAAAAAGATAGCAAATGAAATTAAGGCTAATGGCCCACTTACAAATTCATACATAGCTCCCCCCTTAATAGAAAAAACTAAACTATTTGTACCTTGTCCATTTTTTTAAAAGACCTACTTATTAGATAGGAATACTTACTTATTTATTTGATAATGGAAAGCCATGTCAAGCAAATTTTTCATTTATCCATTATTCTGTGAGAAAATTTGGAGCTATCCTCGACATCGACAAATTAGACAAATGCAGGCAAGGGTTTAAAGCGAGCCTGTTATGATTTGACACTAACTGGTTGAGGCTTTAAGATGATTTTAAGACAAGTTCACGAAGATATGTTAAAAAATAATCCGAACATAAAAATTCTTGACTCCATAATATAAATAGTTTAAAAATATAAAATATAGTTTAGGCGCTCATCTTGAGCTTAATAGGGAACCATGTGTAAATCATGGACGGGCCCGCCGCTGTAATCCCACCCTTTTTTAGAGAGGGGACCTTTTTAGCATTTATATGCCACTGTTCTGGTAAAACGGATGGGAAGGCCGCTAAAGAGGCGGGAGAGTCAGAAAACCTGCCTGAGCGTACGGAAAAACTTTTAAAAGGCATTTGTTAGTTGGCTTTTTAAATGTTTTTAAAGGCATAGCTTTCGTGGACCGAAGCATGTCGGAAGATCAGAGGATAAAAAAGGGATATCCCCGGATCGATTTAATATCGGTTCGGGGATTTTTTTTGGAATTTGTCAGATTAAGGAAGCCGGTCAGATGCCGGCGCTGCCCCGCAACTGTGGGCGGAACGAAATCCACATAAAAGAGTGATTAGTTGACAGTGACCAGTAAAAAAACTGGCGCTGCGACTAACACTGGCCACTGGATTAAATAGTTGTTTCCTGACCACTAAACACTGGTCACCGACAACTGCTTTTCCGGGAAGGCGTGGAGAGTAGGAATTGCCGCAAGCCAGGAGACTTATCTGACGGATAAAACAATAATTCTAACCGAGGGGAAAGGAGAAATTAAAAATGAAGAAGTTGTTAAATTGTGTGGCAGTATTATTAGTATTTATGTTTTTGAGCTTACCTGTGCCGATTTTTGCGCAGGAAGAGGGGGATGTTGTAACAATGGAAGAAACAGTGGTAACGGCAAGCAGGTTGGAAGAGTCTTTAAAATATTCACCCGATTCCGTGACCATTGTTACCGGGGAGGAGATTCAAAAAAAAGGAAAGAAAACTGTCATAGATGTGCTCAGGGATGTTCCAGGTGTTTTTGTTAAGCAGAATGGATCACCTGGTGGCTCTTCGTCAATTTATACACGCGGGACAAATAATGCCCACACCCTGATTATGATTGACGGCGTGCGCGTGGGCGATCCTATGGCTACTGATGGAAAAATGAGCATTGCCGATCTATCCACGGACAATATCGAAAGGATCGAGATTGTCCGCGGAGCGCAGAGCGTTTTATATGGATCTGATGCCATTGGCGGTGTTATCAATATAATTACCAAAAAAGGCGAAGGAAAACCGAAGTTTTATCTGTCTTCCGAAGGGGGTTCCTTTGAGACATTCAGGGAAAGAGCAGGTGTCAGCGGGTCGAATGATAAGGTTAATTATGCTGCGTCTGTATCACGTCTGGATGTCAAACGCGTGTCAAGGGCGGATGAAGATCTGGGGAATATCGAAAGGGATTATTATAACGACACAAATATCTCCGCCCGGGTTGATGGTCGGATCAGTGAAACAGTTGGAGTGGGTTTTTCAGTACGCCATTCCGAATCGGCTATGGATTATGATGACTCAGGGACTGATGCCGACAAGGTTCAGGATACGGATATTACCAGTATTTCTACAAATTTTAATCAGGATATTTTTGATTGGTGGCAGCATATCATCAAGTTTGGCATCACGGAAACAAAAAGAGAATATACAAAAAACAATGGTGTTTTTGATGGAACATATAACGGAACAATAAAACTGGCGTCCTGGCAGCACAATTTCTTTATTGGTGAGATAGATACCATCACCGCAGGATTTGATTATCAGGAAGAAAACGGGGACAGTCAGAGTCCGTGGGGTAACATCACAAACAAGAGTGTCAACACCAAGAGTTTCTTTGTACAGAACAAACTGACCCCGTTTAAGGCTCTTTCTTTTACCCTTGGCGCCCGCCACGATGACCACCAGACTTTTGGAGGAGAGGACACGTATAAGGGGGCGCTGGCCTATCTCTATGAGAAAACAGGAACCAAGGTAAGGGGAAGCTATGGCACAGGTTTTCGTGCCCCTTCGCTTTATCAACTTTATTCAAGCTATGGGGATCCTAATCTAAAACCTGAAGAGAGTAAAGGTTATGATGCAGGGATAGACCAGGAGCTGTTCGATAAAAAGGTATTGCTGTCTGCAACCTACTTCCATACCAAGATTGATGATTTGATTGATTATAACAGTAGTACCAGCAAATATTATAATGTTGGTAAGGTCAAAACTGAGGGCTGGGAAACCGGTTTTTCTGTTAAGCCCGTTACGTGGTTGAGTTTCAATGCCCACTATACCTATACTGAGGCAAAAAACGAGGATGAAACGGATGCAAATAACGGCAAGTATTTGAGATACCGGACGCAGCACACAGGAGGCGCCTCACTGAACATAAAACCGCTGGAAAAGCTGAATGTTAACCTCAACGCGCAATATGTGGGAAAAAGATATCGTGAGAAAGACAACAGCGAATCAATGCCGGCTTATACACTCTATAATCTTGTTGCTTCCTATGATGTAATGGAATGGCTTAAGATTTTCGGAAGGGTGGAAAATCTAACCGACAAGAAGTATCAATCGATTTATAAATATGGCGAACCTGGTATCGGTTTTTATGGTGGAGTCAAGGTAACTTTTTAAGCCGCACGGGAAGGGCTCAAAGAGGTCAGGGAGATAATGTATTCCGGGGAATATAAAATGATTATCCTTGATGAAGCCAATATGGCCACTTATTACAATCTTTTTTCTGTGGATGATTTACTGGATTTTATCCGGCAAAACCGGAAGATGTCGAACTGGTGATTACCGGCAGGGCGGCAGATTCGCGAATCATTGAAGCGGCTGACCTGCTGACTGAGATGAAGGAGATCAAGCATTGCTATCAGAAGGGCGTGCAGGCAAGGAATGGAATTGAGAAATGAGACATGCATAAGGATAAGAAATTTCTTTTTCATGAACTGAAAAGAAGATTTGCCAAAGCGGTCAGCAGAAATCGGGCGGAGGGAATACTCTTTTCCGGCGGCCTTGATTCTGCTGTCGTAGCTGCTTATGCCAAAGACAGCAAGGCCATCTCGATCGGGCTTGAGTCATACGGAGAGGATCGATATTATGCCGAAAAGGTAGCAAAATCCCTCGAACTTGACCATTGCTACAAGATTGTGAAGATTGAAGAAGCCATTGCTACAATTCCAAAAGTCATAAAGATACTCAAGAGCTTTGATCCTGTTATCCCTAACGATGTAACATCCTACCTGGGGATCAAGTGTGCGAAAGATATGGGTATAAAGAGCATGATGACAGGCGACGGAAGTGATGAGATCTTTGCAGGCTACGATTTTATGCTGGAGATAAAAGATTTAACAGGATACTTGGCTCGGATGCATTCAGCCATGCAATTCAGCTCCAACAAGATAGGGGAAGCCTTCGAAATCGACATAAAACAGCCTTTTCTGGATAAAGAATTTATGGATTTCAGTCAAGGTATTGATGCCGATCTTAAGATCAGAAGAGAAAACAGGAAAACCTGGGGAAAGTGGATACTGCGTAAAGCTTTTGAAGACGTATTGCCGCAAGAGATACTATGGCAAAGTAAAAGACCGTTAGAATACGGTTCCGGTATGACAGAACTGAGAAAGATTGTGGCATCAAAGGTATCGGATGAAGAGTTTGAAGAGGGAAAGAAGAGATTTCCAATAAGATTCTGGAATAAAGAACATTTCTATTATTACCGTATTTACCGGGAGGTGGTTGGGGAAATTTCCGCTCCCGAAAAGGGACAAAAAATATGTGAGTGTTGCCGTTCTGGCATGGCTCTCGATGCCTTTCACTGCAAAATCTGTGGAGATGTTACTGAATGGAAAGATGTAAAGTAAAGGCCTTTGTTTCCTGGAGCGGGGGTAAGGATGGGGCTCTGTCTTATTACAGGGCGATGAAGATTTTCCATGTTACCCATCTCTTGAATATGGTTGCTGAAGATGGTCGGATATCACGATCCCACGGTATCAGGACAGACATCTTGAGATTACAGGCCGAGGCGATGGGCCTTACAATAGTTCAGCCGAGAAGTTCCTGGGAAACATACGAGGCAGAATTTAAAAAGGCCTTGTCTGGTTTGAAGGGGAGGGGAGTTGAAATAGGAATCTTTGGAGACATTGATCTAAATGCACACAGGGAATGGGTCGAGCGGGTCAGCAAAGAATCGGGGATGGAGGCAGTTTTGCCACTGTGGGGGGAGAATAACAGGGAGAACCTTATAGAAGAGTTGATAGAAGCAGGGTTTGAAACCGTTGTTGTGGCTACCAAAAAAGATTTATTGGGCCCGGAATGGCTGGGGCGCAGGATTGATCATGATTTTGTCCGGGATATCTCGAAAATCAAAGGAGTTGATATTTCCGGCGAAGGTGGGGAATATCATACTTTTGTAGTATCAGGTCCTATATTCAAGAAAAGAATAAACATCTTGAAATCTGAAAAGGTGAGCCGTGGAGAACACTCCTTTCTCAATATATCAGAATGTGAACTACAATGACACCGGCAGTTTTCCTTGGAGCATATATAGTTGATATAATAATCGGGGACCCTCGCTGGTTTCCTCATCCTGTGGTTATCATCGGGAAGTCTGTGAGGTTTTTGGAGGATAAGATTCGCCGCACTTCAATTATAGGCAAAAAGAAGGGCGGAATAATCCTGTGGTTTGCCGTAGTTGTTCCCACTTTTTTCATTACCTGGGGAATAGTGGAAGGGTGTCTTTTTATAAATGCTTTGTTTGGTGCAATTATAACGGTTCTATTTGCCTCCATGACCTTGGCGACAAGATCCCTCTTTGATGAAAGCAAAGCTGTGATCGATGCGTTGAACAACGGAAATATTGTGGAAGCAAGGAAAAAGCTCTCCATGATCGTGGGGAGAGATACGGAAAATCTCGATGAGCAGGAAATTTGCCGGGCTGTTATCGAAACAGTATCAGAGAACCTGTCTGACGGCATTGTAGCGCCCATGTTTTACCTGGTTCTCGGCGGTCTTCCTCTGGCTATGGCTTATAAGGCGGCCAACACCCTTGACTCAATGGTAGGATACAAAAATGACAGATATGGGGATATCGGTTGGTTTTCTGCCAAAATGGACGATATGTTCAACTGGGTACCCGCAAGACTCACCGGGCTCATTATTATGGCCGTCTCTTTTATACTGAGGCTCAACTGGCGGGATTCATGGAAAATTATGCGAAGGGACGGTCAAAACCATTCAAGCCCAAACAGCGGCACGCCGGAGGCCGCGACAGCCGGTGCACTGAATATACAATTGGGCGGCAAGATTCAGTATTTTGGAAAAATTTCTCACAAACCAACGATTGGCGACAGGATAAAAGAAATAGACAGAGATGATGTAAAAAAGGTATGGGTTGTCATGTTTATCTCATCTTTTTTGATGGCGGCTGTTTGCGTGCTAACCTTATGGATGATATAATAATAAAAAGAGATCATGGCGGCAATGTTAGTGAAATTTCCAGAATATACGGAATCGATGAAGACAGGATTATCGATTTCAGCGCCGGCATAAACCCTCTGGGTTACCCGCCGGGCCTGCGTAATGCGATAATAAAAGATTTTGATTCTGTATTAAATTATCCTGATATTGATTCTTTTGATCTTGTTTCAGGGTTGTCGGAATACCATGGCATTGATCGGGATTGTATCCTTATGGGAAATGGTTCCACGGAATTTATGTACCGGATACCGATGGTATTCAAACCTGAAAAAGCCCTTATTGTTACACCTGCTTTCAGTGAGTATGAAAAAGGTCTCAGGCTGGCCGGCACAAAAGTTTCATACTTTCAAACTGATGAAAAAGAAGATTTTTTCATAGATATTGCCGGCCTTTGCAAACGTCTGGAGGAAGGTTTTGATATTGTCTATTTTTGCAATCCCGCTAATCCAACAGGTGTCCTTACATCAAAAGATGAATTGTGCCGTGTTATAGCATGTGCGGATAAAACAGGTGCGCTTGTGGTCATAGACGAGGCCTTCATAGATTTTGTAGAGGAAGAGTCTGTCAAGAAAGAGATTCTCAGGTTTTCCAATCTGATAGTACTTAGATCGATGACAAAGTTTTTTGGCATTCCGGGACTTAGATTAGGCTATATATTGGCTGTTCCATCGTGTATCGCGAAGATCAGGGAAAACAAACCTCCCTGGACGGTAAACTCATTGGTTCAGGGAGCAGCGGTTAAGGCCCTTTTCGACAAAGATTATATCAGGGAAACAAGACAATATATATCCGCCGAAAAGGAATTTTTAAAAAATGCCTTAAATAAAATCCACGGTTTGCGTGCATTTGAAAGCGCGGCAAACTATCTTCTTGTCTTTATGGAGAGCCGAATCGGATTAAACTCTACGGAACTCAGAAACCGATTGATGCCGGAAGGGATACTGATAAGGGACTGCAGCACATTTCATGGCATGGAAGACCGTTATTTTCGTGTAGCTGTCAAAAAACATGAGCAGAATATGATTCTTGTCGAAAAGTTGAAAAAAATGGTTAAGCAAGGCAGATTTTATACAATTTGTAAATTCAATTGACAATTTGTATAAAATGATGGAATCGGGTGACAGTATAGAACTTAGTTCGCTTCGCTCACAATTGGAATGTTGGAATACTGGAACGTTGGAATGATGGGTTTAAAGGAAGGAATACAATTAAAAGAGAACATGCAATATGATCATTTTCGTAACAGGAGGAGCCAGAAGCGGCAAGAGTGATTTTGCTCAGGATATGGCGGAGAAGCTGAAGGGTAAGAGGCTCTTTTTGGCCACTGCTCAGGCCTTTGACGAAGAAATGAGACACAGGATTCAAGAACACCGGGAGGACAGGGGTGACCGGTGGGATACCGTGGAGGAACCGATCTATCTTGGAAGGGCATTGAGAGCGGCGGCGGGTTCATATAACACAATCCTTGTCGATTGTCTGACACTCTGGATGTCCAATATCATTATCCCCCCTTTAGAAAAAAAGGGATTTTCAGATGAAAAAATATCGGAAATCATGGACGACTTTTTCTTGAATATAAACAAGTTTGACGGAACGATCATAATTGTTTCCAATGAGGTCGGGATGGGAATAGTCCCGGACAATAAACTGGCGAGGTTATACAGGGATCAACTCGGCTTTCTCAACCAGAAAATGGCCGGGGCGGCAGATGAGGTCTATGCCCTTCTCTCCGGCATCCATGTCAGGATAAAGTAGGGCCAAAATCAGGAGAAAACATGAAGAATTTACAGAAAATACTAAACAGCATCCAACCATTGAACGAAGACTATCTGAAGCGGGCAAAGCTAAGACTTGACAGCCTTACAAAACCACCCGAAAGCCTCGGCAGGCTTGAAGTTATTGCACAAAGATACGCAGCCATCAAAGAGGACATGAACCCGCCTGCCGGCAGGAAGGTGATATTTACATTCGCCGGTGATCATGGTGTTGTGGATGAGGGCGTGAGCGCATATCCTAAGGAGGTCACCATACAGATGGTTTTGAATATGTTGGCCGGAGGGGCTGCTGTAAATGTCTTTGCAAGACATGTGGGGGCAGAAGTGGTGGTTGTGGACATCGGGGTAGCCCATGATTTTGAACCAGCCGAAGGGCTTGTTATCAATAAAATAGGTCATGGGACGAAGAACTTTGCGAAAGGCCATGCCATGACACATGATGAGGCGCTGCGATCAATAAAGACCGGACTTGATCTTGCGGACGAATATGCCGGAAAGGGCGTGGATATCATAGGAACGGGAGAGATGGGCATAGGAAACACCACCCCATCCAGTGCAATACTCTCTGTATTTACCGGTCTGCCGGCAGGGGAGGTTGCAGGCAGAGGCACCGGCATCGATGACGAAACGCTCCGGAGAAAAGTGGATGTTATAGATAAAGCCATAAATTTAAACCGCCCGGACTCCGAAGATCCCGTAGATGTCCTGGCCAAAGTTGGTGGATTTGAGATAGGTGGCATTGCCGGGCTTATTATCGGCTGCGTTTCCCACCGGATACCGGTGGTGGTGGATGGTTTTATCTCCACAGCGGGCGCCATGATAGCCGTTGCGCTGAACCCCGCGATAAACGAATACCTGTTCTATTCGCATCTTTCCTCCGAAGCCGGACATAAAAAAATGCTTGAGAGGCTCGGACAGAAGCCGATCCTGGATCTGGATATGAGATTGGGTGAGGGAACGGGTGCAGCCATAGCCATGTCTATAATCGAGGCCGCCGTAAAGATCATGACCGAGATGGCAACCTTTGAATCGGCAGGCGTGGATAAGGCTCTGTAATAATGAAGAGGTTTCTTACTGCATTACAGTTTCTCACCATAATCAGGATATCAAAAGGCTTTGATGTTACGGAGGAAAAGCTTGGCAAGTCAATGGCCTGTTTCCCCCTGGTCGGACTTCTTATAGGTCTGATACTCGTGGCCGTAAGAACAGCCTCCAGCTACCTCCTTCCCGCACCTCTCGTGGATATACTTGTTATTGTGGCGCTGGTGATATTTGCAGGCGCCTTTCATCTGGATGGCTTCGCCGATACGGTTGACGGCCTGGCAGGAGGAAAAAATAAAGAAGAGATCCTTGCCATCATGAGGGACAGCCGGATCGGCTCCTTTGCCGTAGCCGGTCTTATACTCCTTTTGATACTGAAGGTATTTGCCCTGATGGAGGTGCCCGTGGAAATCAAAAACAGGACACTTTTGATAATGCCCGTTTTGGGAAGGTGGTCGACGGTTCAACTTGCTACGTGCTTTAATTATGCCAGATCAGGCCCGGGAACGGCGCTTGTCTTTACACAATTTGCCGGCAAAAAGGAATACGTCATCTCCACGCTCATAACCGCAGCCGTCATGATCGGACTGTTTCAGCTCAAAGGGCTGGTTGTATATTTGGTCATATTGGCCGTAACACTTCTTTTCGGTCTATTTTTCAAAAAGCGCATCGGGGGAGTGACGGGAGACATCATGGGGGCGGTATGTGAAGTGAGCGAAGTTACTACTTTGCTCTTGATTTGTGCACTATACAAAATGAATTTAATAGTGTTTTGAAAATTGATGCACTCCGACTTTTTGCCAGTCCATCAATTTTATTTAGAATATGGAGTACCTGTGGACATCCATACAAGATTATATTTGATAAGACACGGCCAGGTGGTGAACTTTTCGGAGGGAACATATAACGGCCACAATGACGTGGATATAAGTGAACTTGGAGTCAGGCAGATGGAAGCTGTCGCGGCCGGGCTCAAGAATGAGAATCTGGCAGGCATCTACTGCAGCGACCTGATCCGGACAAAAAGGGGGGCAGAGATCGTTGCTGCAGAACATGGCCTTACTCCTGAATCCCACCATACACTGAGGGAATTGAATATCGGGTTGTGGGAAGGGCTGACCCTTAAGGAGATAGAAACGCGGTTCCCCGGCACACTGGAGGAATGGAGAAGAAAGATAATTGATTACAGGATACCGGAAGGGGAAAGTATCCGGGACCTGGCCGGCAGAGTCATCCCGGCTCTGAAGAAGATTTTGGGTGCAAATCACGGGGGGAATATTGTTCTGCTTGCCCATGGAGGGGTCAATCGCGTGATACTTGCGGATGCCATGAACCTTGACTTGGAAAATTTTTATTCCATTGAACAGAACTACGGCTGCCTCAATGTTATAGATTACTTTCCCGAACTCGCCGTTGTTAAGTTGATGAATGGGCAGACTTTTTAATCCCCAGAATAAAAATTCTTCCGATATTATTAATTCTTTTTTCCTAACCGGCAGCCTACGCCGGCGTTTACATCGATGAGATTGGAAAAAAAAGAAATTGTTTGAGGAAAATATGAAAGGATACATCCACGTTTACACAGGCAATGGTAAAGGCAAAACAACTGCCGCTTTCGGACTTGCTCTGCGTGCCGCCGGCGCCGGCTTTAAGGTATATATTGCCCAGTTCGTCAAGGGGATGAAGTACAGTGAGCTCAATAGCCTGGCAAAGCTGTCAGAGTTTATTACGATAAAACAATACGGCAGGAACTGCTTTATTTACAAAGACCCGGACAAGGAAGATATTCAAGCCGCCCAGGAAGGGCTCAAAGAGGTCAAAGAGATCATGTGTTCCGGCAAGTATCAGATGATTATCCTTGATGAGGCCAATATTGCCACCTATTATAATCTTTTTTCCGTAGAGGACCTGCTGGACTTTATGCGGGCAAGACCGGAAGAGGTCGAGCTGGTTATTACTGGCAGGATGGCAGACCCGCGGATTATCGAAGAAGCTGACCTTGTAACGGAGATGAAGGAGATCAAGCACTACTATCAGAAGGGCGTGCAGGCAAGGGATGGAATTGAGAAATAAGACATGCATAAGGAGCGGTTAGCAGAAATCAGGCGGAGGGAATACTCTAATCAGCATTGCTTTCTTGATATATCGGAATGTGAATTAGTGGAAAAGGTTGACGACAGCGAAAAGTTTAAATGGAGCAGGCCCGAAGTGCATACGTTTTGGAAAATGCCCTGAAAAAAAGATGACGTGCGGAGAGTTTGAAAAAATAAAGAAACGATACCTGAACCCTGAATTTGATTGGAGAGATAATGCTGGAGATATTTAAAAGCGGCGGGCCGGTAATGTATCCGCTTTTGGCCTGTTCTATTATTGTGATGACCGTTATTATAGAAAGGATAATCTTCTGGGTCAGAGTGAATATGCAGAGCAATCAGTCTCTTGTGGATGAAGTCCTTGAACTTTGTAGAACAGGGGATTGGGAGGCGGTTAGAGAAAAGACAACAGGATCAAAAGACTATATTGTAAGGATTCTTATAACGGGCATTTTGCATCGTGAATTTTCTATGACCAAAGCTATGGAATCTGCCGGCGCCGAAGAGATCAAGCGTATGCGCAGGTATATGGGGGTGATAGATACTATGATTACCGTGGCCCCACTGCTGGGTATTTTCGGCACGGTTTTAGGGATTATTACATCCTTTGATGTACTGGGAGCAACCGGTATCGAACACCCTGAGGCTGTTACAGCAGGAATAGCTCAGGCACTGCTTACAACTGCAACAGGGCTTGGCATTGCTATCCTTTCGGTTTTTCCATACAACTACTTTAATTCACGGGTTGAAAATGCCGCCCTTTCCATAGAAAAATACGCCACCAGTCTGGAGATTGTCTATGAAAAACTGATTCAGGATTCCGGCAAACAAAAGGGAGATGCATGATGAAGCTCAGCCTTCAAACAAACAGAAAGGCTCGCATTGAAATGCTGCCCCTTATTGATATTGTTTTCCTGGTTCTGGTGTTTTTCATATATGCAATGCTATCCATGGCCGTGCATCGCGGCTTGCCGGTTGTTCTTCCTTCATCTTCTACCACAAAGATCGATAAAACAACTATTTTGTCTATAACGGTTAAAGCAGGCGGCATGGTTTTTGTTGACAAAAAACCGACTTCTCTGAATGGTTTGACGGAAGAGTTAAAAAAAGCGGTCAAAGATGATGATGGGGCTGGCGTCCTTCTTTTTGCAGACCGGGACCTATCATACCAGAAACTTTTTAAGGTCATGGATTGTATCAGAATGGCAGGCATAACTAAAATTTCTCTGCAGGCGGAGGCGGACCAATAGTTGTGAGACCAATAATATTTGCTGCTGTGCTGGCAATTGGGATACACGGTTTGCTTTTGGGAATGGAGTTTGATTGGCACAAAAAGAAGAATGTGCACAGGCCGGAGACCAGGGCTATTACCATGACGCTGGCATATCTGCAGCCACAGATGATACAGCCAAAACCAGTTGTAAAAAAATCTCCCGCTAAGAGTGTTTTAAGCCCGGAAGCGCAGAAAAAACCGCTGATATCCAAAAAGACGCTCAGGGCTCCTGTTAAGCCGGAGAAGGTGATCTTTGAAGAATCTGAAACTCAAGAAGAGATTGTTACAGATATCGATGTTGCGGTAGCCGTCGATATCAAGAAAAAAGCGCCTGTTGTGAGAAAGGCGATTCCGTTATACAGAGTAAATCCGCCTCCAAAATATCCCAGGATAGCAAGAAAAAGAGGTTATCAGGGCACTGTAGTTCTCGATGTTCTGGTTGATCAAAATGGAAGGGTAGGCGATCTTCGGTTATTTACTTCCAGCGGCTATTCAATTTTAGACAGGAAGGCAATGGCTTCTGTAAAGGGGTGGTTGTTTGAACCGGGAATGAAAGGGGATAAAAAGCTTGATATGTGGGTTAGAGTGCCGGTCCGTTTTGAGTTGAAATAGTTACGTTACGAGCATTATTCTTATGTCCATAACATTTGTGTTTGTCGGGCCGGTTATCAGCAGATCGCCAAGTTTTTGAAAAAAATGATAAGAGTCATTGTTTTCCAGAAAATAGCCGGGATTAAGCCCCATGGCCATGGCTCTTGATAATGTATTTGTATCAGCTACGGCGCCTGCGGCATCTGTGGGTCCGTCTGTGCCGTCTGTGCCTCCGCTTAGAATGACAATATTTTTTGCGCCGGCAATATCTATTGCCGCGGCCAGCGCAAATTCCTGATTTCTTCCCCCAAGCCCTTTTCCCTTGATAGTTACAGTAGTTTCTCCGCCGGAAAGGATGCACGCAGGCGAGGGGATCGGATTGCCGGTTTGAATAATTTCTCTGGCTATGGCGCTGTGAACATGCGCCATTTGGGTTGTGTCGCCTTCGATCATGGAAGAGAGAACGATGGTATTATAGGCAAAACTTTCTGATTTTTGTTTTGCGGCCATTATCGCTTCGATATTGCTACCGATAATTATATTCTGTGCTTTTTCAAAGGCCGGATCGCCTGTTTTTGGCGTTTCAGGGACCCTGCCCGAAATTCCGTCCTTTATATGTCTTACAACAGGTTTTGGCAACTTTTTTCGGAGATTGTACTTGTCAATAATTTTCATGCAATCGTCGAAACCGCTTGAATCCGGTACAGTAGGCCCTGATGCGATAACATCCGGATTGTCACCGACAACGTCTGAAAGTATCAGCGATACGAGCGAAGCAGGGTGGGCAGCTTGAGCCAGCCTTCCTCCTTTTATCATGGAAATATGCTTTCTTAATGCATTAATTTCATGTATAGCTGCTCCGCAGGAAAGAAGTATTTTTATTGTATCCTGTTTGTCTTTTAATGTGAGGCCTGGGAAGGGGAGGGGAAGCAGGGCGGAACCACCGCCTGAAATAAGGCATAAAACCAGGTCATTCTTGCCTGCATTATTTACAAGATCGATAATAGCTTCAGCGCCCTGTCGCCCGTTTTTATCCGGAACAGGGTGCCCTGCCTCTATCAGTTTGATGCGACCAAGTTTGCTTGTATGTCCATATTTGACATTGATGATGCCTTTTGTAACCCTGTCCCCAAGAATGTTTTCTATCTCTGCAGCCATGGGGGCTGTTGCTTTTCCAGCTCCGACCACAAAAATGTTTTTTATGCGGGAAAGATCATAGGGCTTATCACCTATAAAAAGATGATCATCTTCAATCCTGCAGTATCTTTTTACAGCAGCGCCAGGCTCGACAGCTTTAAGGCCGGCATAAAAAATAGTTTCCGCATCTTTTCGCATTTTTGCGATAGTATTTGATTCATAGTTCATCAAAAATAAAATTATGATTACGGCCATATTTTGTCAAGGAAATAGGTATTATGGCAAAAGACAAAAAGCAGGATGGTAATCTATTGTAATGTTGCCGATGTTTGTAAAATCTGATATATTATTTTATATTATCATAAGGTGAACATTGTGGATTGTAAACGGGTTGAGCCATCAAACTTGGGTGGAGGAGGTTATGGAAGATAATCATCAGGTTTTTTTAAAAGGGCAGTTTCTTATAGCTATGCCGGCTATGACAGATCCGAACTTTTTTCAGACAGTCACCTGTATTTGCGAGTATACCCGGGAAGGCGCTGTGGGCATTGTTGTGAATCGGCCCCATCCCACCATACTTGGAAAGGATATTTTTAATGAGTTTAAAATAAACCATGTTTCCGACTCTGAATCAATACCGATATATATTGGCGGGCCTGTTCATATTGGTGAAATTTTTATTCTGCACGGGCCTCCATTTAACTGGGAGAGCTGTCTTATGGTTACACCTTTTCTGGCTATGAGCAACAGCAAGGATATTGTAGAGGCGATAGCAATGGGCAATGGGCCTGAAGCCTTCATTATAAGCGTAGGATGTGCCGGCTGGGGTGAAGGTCAGCTTGAATCGGAGATAAAGGAAAATGTATGGCTGACATGCCCGATTTCTGAAAAGATTATTTTTGAGATACCGGTTGAGCATAGGTGGGAAGAGGCTGTGAAAAAAATGGGAATAGATCCGGGTAAGCTTTCAGATATAGCGGGGCATGCCTGATAAAAATAAAATAACACCTCATATTAATCTATTTCTTGGTTTTTGCTTTTGGCTTAGACTTCTTTTTTCTAAGACAAACCTTGTCTTTTCTAACAAATGCGCAAAGTTTTGGATTGTAATACTCTTTGCAATTTAATGGATTATATAACGGGCATTCCGGGTTTTTTTCTGACATAAATATATTTCCTCGTAGATTAATTTTCCCCCTTAGGAAAGAAATTTGTGCTTATTACCAACATGAGACTAATCGTCACATCAACTGACGATTTTATTTTGATATAACACAAAATATTAAATTTTACAAGGCATTAAGCCGGGGATTGTTTTACATGTTATATCCGGCGCAGTTTCTCCAGATTAGTTCTTGCAAAATCAATTTCAGGATCTATTGATAAGGCTATTTCATAGTACTTGATGGCCTTTCCCCTTTTTCCCATGTCACGATAATTAGAGGCAATATTTGCATAATCGATGGCAGAACCCGGGTCGAGTTTAAGTACCTTCTGGAAACACTCTATAGCCTTTTCATACTCTTTGAGAGAAAAATTACAAAAACCCATCAGATTGTAAATATCTGTTCTTGCGCTGTCGGATTTTTCTCCTTTGTTTAACACCTCAAGAGCTTTTCTATATTCTCCCATACTCTTCAGGCACACACCCATATAGGAATAGATGCTTGCCGCATCCTGTTTTATCGGGTTAAGTTCGAGCGCCTGGTTAAAATAGGTTAATGCAGTTTCTTGGTCATTCATAGACAGGTGGCATAATCCAAGATAGAATTTGACGTAATACTTTCCAGGAAGCAAATCATCCATCTTTTTTAGGCTGCAAACAGCCTCTTCCGGCTTTGTGTTTTTTGATATCAGCTTGGCTGAAAACATCCCAACGCTGGTTTCCAGTGAGCGTTCCCTGAAATGCGCTCCCGGTATGATTGTATAGAAGGCCGGTATTTCCAGTAAAGGATGCGTTGTATTAACTATAATCACTTCAAATTTTTTTTTTGCAAGGATGGAAACACAGTTTTGAACCTCAATCTTTATGTTATTGTCTGAAATGTCCGGAAGGTCGGTTATATTGATTTTAGTTTCTGAGTTGGTTATGAACGCAGCTTTTTTGATTTTTTTTAATTTAGGAAGACCGCTTGCAACATAATTGGAACAGGTATTAAAATCGCCGGCAAGCTGGGCTACTTCTGAGAGGGCGCGGCTCAAGGCTTTTTGCGGATCCGGAGTTGTTCCCGCGGTCCATACAATTTCGCTTTTTTCCGGGAAGGTCGATGGATCATAGGCCAATATTCCGACCGTGGGGATGCCCAAGTCGAGCGTAAAATCAGAAATATAAAGCTTTATGCCGGCATTTCTGTACTTTTGAATCATTTCCTCAACAAGTGGTTCTCTAACTGAATCAGCGTTAATTGAGGGTGTTTTCAGGCTGTTTTGACTGATTATGGATGATGTATGCCTTTCCACAACCTCGCAGATGCCCTGTATTAAAGCTTCTTCGGTACAGTTGCCGACAGATGTTCCATTAAACTCGTTGATTGTGAAAAACCAGTCAAAGGGGATAAGGATCTCTTTATCCTGTGTCAGATTATATGCTTTTGTCCATTTTAAGGGTATATTTTCAAATATTTTTGTTGTTGTTTCCAGTTCTTTTGAATCATCGTGAACCGACCGGACGATTGTTTCAAAGGGGATGGCTTTATCTTTGAGATTGCGATATTTTTCAACAATAAAGTTATCAGCATTGTTGCGAAAACTATAAAAACTAAACCGTTCAGCCAGTTCCATTACAGCGCTCGCTTCTGCCTGATGGGTGGTGGCTCCTTTTCCCATCTGTTTTTTTGTTCCGATAACCGACAATGCATCCTTGCCGCAACTGCTAAGATAAACCGGTATGCCCAATCTGCCGTTGTCTATTCTTTTGGTATGTTTAAGAATGTCAAGGTCAAGACTTTTCAGTTTTTTCTTGAACCGCTTAACCGTTTCTTCAGGAGGCACTATCTTATCCTGATCCAGGGTGAAGCCTTTAAATGCGTCGTTTAATATAATTTTATTTGGCATTGATTTCGTTGTATTTCCTTATTTTATATATCATGTAATTAACTTAAGAAAATCCGGAGGCGCTTACAGCGATATTTTTTTTAATTTATATCATATAATAATAAAACTTAAAACCTGTTTTAAATTGACCAACGCTTAATCCTTTGATATAAAAATAATATAAGTGTGGGGATGTAGCTCAGCTGGGAGAGCGTGGCGTTCGCAATGCCGAGGTCAGGGGTTCGAGCCCCCTCATCTCCACCATATTTTGAGACCTTTAAAAAAACATTTAAAAGCTTCGAGACCTTTGAAAAATGCTCAATTTTGTTCAAGTTCAAGGAAGGCGAAAATTTTAAACGTAGGAATACATTGAGTATTTCGAGGCTTAAAATTTGAGCCTGACGCAGTAATTGGGCAAAAGGGGGCGTTTTTCAAAGGTCTCGGGATATGAGGGCAAACATGAAACGTATGGCTGAAGTTAAGCGAAAAACAAAAGAAACGGAGATCAATATCAAATTGGATATAAACGGAACCGGCAATCATGAGATTACCTCAGGTATTCCATTTTTTGATCATATGCTTAGCCTTTTCGCTGTCCACGGATTTTTTGATGTTTCAATATTTGCCAAAGGGGATATTGAAGTTGATTTTCATCATACTGTTGAGGACGTCGGGCTTGTCCTGGGGGATGCTTTTCACAAGGCTCTTGGAGATAGAAAGGGTATAAAACGGTACGGTCATGCTGTTGTGCCGATGGATGATGCCTTAACTTCCGTTACCGTGGATTTGTCAAACCGTCCTTTTCTCGTTTACAATATTCCTGGTATTACACGCTCAAGTGGAGGTTCTTTTGATATTCATATTGCCAAGGAATTTTTCAGGGCGTTCGCGACCAGGAGCGGAATGAATCTGCATATAAATGTGTTTTACGGTGAAAATGACCATCATGTTGTTGAATCGATTTTCAAGGCTTTTGGAAGAGCATTGGATCAGGCTACCTCTTTTGATGAACGTATAACAAATGTTCGTTCAACCAAAGGCAGCTTGTAACCCTAATTGAGCCAATGCTCAATTAGGGAGGGGTCAGGGATCAGTATTCAGGGGTCAGTATTGAGCTTTTCGCTTAATTAAGGTATAATTTTTATATGCATACAATTAAACTCAACAAAGAAAAGGTCAAATCGTTTAATGCCGTGTGGCTTAAGCTTTTTTTTATTTTCCTTATATTTTTGTCTGCCTGTAGATCACATGTAACTGTTCCAGAACCTGCGTTAGCCCCTTTGACCAGTGGAAAACTTCTAATTTTACCATTTAAAAATCTATCCGGGATCTATGGGGAAAACGTTAGTCTCAGATGTCCTTTGTGCGGTAATGTTTTTATGACCGGAGAGGTAATTGATAATGCAGAGGATTTTTTAACACAGAGTCTGATTTCTTTGATGGAAAGCCGTAAAGGGGTGGAGTTAATTCCTTCGGCCCAGGCCCAGGGTGTCTGGTCGGAAATGTTATCAAGAGATGAAGACAGATTGTCAGATCGCGACCAAATAGTTGAAACAGGACGCACTCTGGGCGCCGACGCAGTTATGGCAGGATATGTTTACCGCTTCAAGGAACGGATCGGCACCGGATATTCTGTTGATTCGCCCGCTTCTGCGGCATTTGATGTCCATCTTGTTGATGTGGCCAGTAGCCGTATATTATGGACAGGCCGTTTTGATGAGACTCAACGCTCACTTAGCGAAAATCTTTTTAAAATCGTCGCCTTTTTAAAAAGAAAGGGGGCTTGGGTTACCGTTGATAAGATGGCTGTTTCCGCTCTCGAAGATATGCTTCAAACTTTCCCCGAAATTAATACTCGCTGACGAGCAAACTGTAACATGATTATAATACCTGCGATTGATATAAAAAATGGTAGATGTGTGCGCCTCTTTCAGGGGAAGATGGATACCGAAACTGTTTTTTCCGACGATCCGGCGGCTATGGCCAAGAGGTGGGAGAAGGAGGGGGCGGAAATCATTCATGTGGTTGATCTTGACGGGGCTTTTGAGAAAAGTCCGCAGAACCTGCATTCCATAAAGAAAATAATCGAGACTATAAAAGCGCCTGTTCAGGTTGGAGGCGGAATCCGTAATATTGATACTATTAAATTATTCTTGGATCTTGGGGTAACAAGAGTTATTATTGGAACAGAAGCGGTTAAAAACCCTCAACTGGTAAAGGATGCGTGCAGGCTATTCCCGGAACAGATAATCGTGGGAATTGATGCGCGCAATGGGCTGGTCGCAATAGAGGGTTGGGCGCAGACCACTAAAATGATGACCGTGGATTTGGCAAAAAAATTTGAAGATTTCGGTGTAGCTGCAATAAATTTTACCGATATCCAGAGGGATGGAATGCAGACCGGTCCGAATATTGTTGAAACCAGACATCTTGCAGAGGCTGTATCCATACCTGTGATTGCTTCAGGGGGTGTTTCAACAATAGAGGATATAATAAACCTGATTCCTTTGAAGCAGGTCGGCGTTGTCGGTGTAATAACCGGCAGAGCATTATACAGCGGAACTCTTAGCCTGAAAGAGGCTATTGAAGTGTCAAAAAAATATCATTAAAACCTTTTCCAATAAAACCATTCTGGTTTTTTTCGTATTATCAATCATATTCATCCGTTGTGTCTTCGTGTCTTTGTGGCTGAACTGCAACAGAGAGCGAATCAAAAAATTGATAGAATTCCTTACAGTCGAAGAATCCATGCAGCTTGCTGCAGGATTCTTCGACTATTACATTTTTTCTTGACAATGTAATATAAAATAATAATATTAAAAGTTTAAAAATAATCATTTAATAAACGAAGCTCTCACCTTCCGAATTATGCTCTTTCCCTTTAAAAAAGGGTAATGGAGGATGCATTTCTTGGCGGTTTATATCCCAGAAGAAAAAATTAATGACATTAAAAACTCAGCCGATATTGTTGACATTATATCAGAAACGGTAGTTTTAAAAAAGTCCGGCAAAAACTATCTTGGGCTTTGTCCATTTCATTCAGAAAAAACCCCTTCCTTTACCGTTAGCCCTGACAAACAGATATTCTATTGCTTTGGATGTAATGCAGGAGGAAATGTTTTCAGCTTTCTTATGAAACAGGAAGGCATTTCATTTCCTGAAGCGGCAAGAATGCTGGCCAGGCGATACGGTATTGATATCCCTGTTCGAACAATGTCTCCGGAGCAGAAAAAACGAATTAGCGAAAGAGAAAGTGTGCTTGCGATAAACAGACAGGCAATGGATTTTTTTTGCCGCGCCTTGCTTGAAAATGCATCAGGGAAAAAGGCAATGGAATATCTGCTGAAACGGGGGATAAGCAGAGAGATTATCGATGATTTTAAGCTTGGATATGCGCCTGAAGGTTGGGATAATCTTGCAGTTTATTTTTCAAAAAATAAACAACCGGATGGGCTTGTTGAGAAATCAGGGTTGATTATTCCAAGAAAGGGCAAAAGCGGTTTCTATGATCGTTTTAGATCCCGTATCATTTTTCCGATTTTTGATATAAGTATGCAGGTTATCGGTTTTGGCGGACGTGTAATGGATGATTCTCTGCCGAAATATCTTAATTCTCCGGAAACACATGTGTACAACAAGAGCCGTTCCCTCTACGGGTTGCATATGGCCAAAGGAAAATGCAGAGAAAGCGAAACTGTTTTTATTGTTGAGGGTTATTTTGATCTTTTAGCCCTTCATCAGCACGGCATTCAGAATTCGGTTGCAACCCTTGGAACGTCGTTGACTCCTAAACATGTGCAGATTCTTAGAGGATTTATCGGAAAAAACGGCAGGATTGTGCTTGTCTATGATTCGGACATGGCCGGGATAAAGGCTGCTCAGAGAACTATAGAGGTGTTTGATAAAGGATATGTGGACGCACATATTGTTGTATTGCCTGACGGGCATGATCCTGATTCGTATCTTTTAGAATTTGGGGCTGAGCCGTTTACAAAACTGGCTGCAGAATCAAAAGGGGTTATCTCCTTTTTGATAGATTGCGCGGTTAAAAAGCATGGGCTTTCAACAGAAGGGAAAATACGTATTATTTCTGACATGAAAGTGTTTTTAGCGGCTATAAATGATAATGTCGCAAGATCATTGTATGTCAAGGAACTTGCTGAGCGCATTGGTATTGATGAAACAGCGGTTTTGGAAAAGGTGAGAGAAGCGCCTGCGGGAAGAAGATTGGGTGTTGCTAAACCTGCTGCGGATTATGTGCTTCAAAATAATGGCAACAGGCTTGAGAGGCGGATAATAGCGATGATGCTTCAATTTCCGGAAGTATTGCCGGAAGTAGATAATCGTGGACTGCTCAATCTTTTTGAAGATAATATTTTGAAATCTATTGGACAGTTTATTTTAGACCGCTCAGGTAAGCCGGCTTCAGAACTCATGACTATTATTGATGATAAAAATAAAAAAAGTATTATAGCATCTCTGGTAATAGGAGATGATTTATGGGATCGTGACGGCTGTTTAAAGCTTGTTGCGCAATTTGAGTCCAGTAGATATCGCAATGAGAGAAAGTTGTCGCAGGAAATAAAGGATGCGGAAGAGCGCAATGATTATGAACTGGCATTACGTTTATTGAAGAAAAAGCAAATGCAGATAAAAAAAGCAAAATAAAAAATCCTTGAGTTTATTGGAGACTGGAATATATGGCAAAAAAAACAGTGGTAAAGCAAAAGAGTGTAAAGAGTGCCGGCAGGAAGGCATTGCCAAAGAAGACAAATGTAAAGCAAAAAAGTGTAAAGCCGGCCAATAGAAAGGCATTGCCAAAGAAGGCGAATGCAATGCAAAAGAGCATAAAGAGAGCCGGCAGGAAGACGTTGACGAAAAAGACAGATGCAGAGCGAAAAAAATCAGAAAAGGTCAACAAGAAGATATTAAAAAGCCTTATTTTAAAAGGTAAAAAACAGGGATGCTTAACTTATGATGAGATCAATGAGGCGATTCCCGATAATATGCTTTCTTCGAAAAAAATTGATGAAACGCTTATGATGTTTGATGAACTACATATTGAGATTATTGATAAAAAGAACGGGAGAGTATCCGGCAGTAAAAAGAAAATAAAGAAAAAGGTGACTGCAAGTGATAATAAATCTATGGCAGATTTTGGCGCGGTAGCTGATCCGGTTAAAATGTATCTGCGTGAAATGGGTTTTGTGACTCTATTAAGCAGGGAAGGGGAGGTTGAAATAGCTAAGAAAATCGAAGCCGGTGAGCAGGAAGTTTTAAGAGCGATGATAGATTCGGAAGTCGGAGTAAAGTATATTTTAGCTATTGCAGACCGCATTGAAAATGAAGAGCTTCGTATAAAACATGTGCTAAGGGATGTTGACGAAGGAGATACATATATTGATGAAGTGTTTCAGGTTGAAAAGTTTTTAGACACGATTAGTTGTATTAAGAAAATAGACGAAAAAAACATAGTTAGTCGAGAAAAACTTATGTCATCTGCTCTGAGCGCCGATGAACAACGTCGGATCAGGAAAAATATCACACGACGGAACAATAAAATATTCAACTTGCTAAAACAATACCGTTTTGAAGTTAGGATAATTGATCAGATAGAAGCAATTATCAGGGGCCATATTGACTGGTTCGACTCAATGAACAAAAAGATAATAATGTGTGCTGATAAGGTTAATTCAACGGTTACTGAGCTTCGTACCAATTTAAAAACACAGAAGAAGTTTGTTAAATGGGTCCGCCTTCGGCGGATTAATCTGACGAAAGATGAACTTGTTTTACTTTTTATGGAACTGAAGAATGTTTTGAATCAGATATATGAGAACGAAAATCTCATAAAGGCCAACAGCCGAACCTTAAAAAGGGTTCTATCCTGTGTTGAAACCGGACGCCGTAAGGCTAAAATAGCTAAGAGTGAGATGACAAAGGCGAATTTACGACTTGTCGTCAGTATTGCCAAGAAATATACAAACAGAGGATTGCAATTTCTGGATCTGATTCAGGAAGGAAATATAGGTCTTATGAAGGCGGTTGATAAATTTGAATATCGCCGAGGTTATAAATTCAGCACATATGCCACATGGTGGATACGACAGGCTATAACCCGGGCGATTGCGGATCAGGCTAGAACAATCCGGATTCCGGTCCATATGATTGAAACTATAAATAAGCTTATCCGAACTTCAAGATCCCTGGTTCAGGAGCTGGGACGAGATCCTAAACCTGAGGAAATAGCTGAAAAAATGGAACTTCCCCTGGACAAGGTTCGCAAGGTTTTAAAGATTGCAAGAGAACCTATTTCACTTGAGACTCCCATTGGAGAAGAAGAGGATAGCCACCTTGGCGATTTTATAGAAGATAAAAAATTTGTGCTTCCTTCGGATGCCGCTGTAAACCTGAACCTTGCGGAGCAGACAAGAAAGGTTCTTGCGACTCTGACCCCGCGTGAAGAGAAGGTGCTGCGCATGCGATTCGGGATAGGGGAAAAGGCTGATCATACACTTGAAGAGGTAGGACAGGATTTTACCGTTACACGTGAGAGGATAAGACAGATAGAGGCTAAAGCCTTGAGGAAATTGAGACATCCGACCAGAAGTCGTAAACTGAAAAGCTTTATTGAAACCTAGGTCTTGACAAAACTTATTTCTAAGGGTAAAAAAATTTGTTTTGTTGCTAAGTTGATTCGTGGGCCCATAGCTCAGCTGGAAGAGCCACCGGCTCATAACCGGTAGGTCCCTGGTTCGAACCCAGGTGGGCCCATACATCTGTTTTGATCAAGGCGTGGGGATGAGCACCACGCCTTTTTTTACGATCAGTTGTTTTGCTAAAACCATAATATGCCAGCAATAATAGCCGATATTATTAAGATAATGGAAGACATCGCCCCATCCTGTCTTGCCGAAGAATGGGACAATATCGGGCTACAGGTCGGGCAAAAGAACTGGCCTGTACGAACCATACGTATTGCTTTGGATCCTCTCCCAAATGTTGTGGCTGCTGCCTGCAGAGAGAGAGTTGATCTTTTAATTACGCATCATCCGTTGATATTTAAGCCTTTAACTTCTGTTGATTTCAGCACTCCGGTTGGGACGATAATAAATATGGCGTCTAAGCATAAAATGGCCATATTTGCTGCACATACTAATCTTGACAATGTAACGGATGGTTTAAATGATATTCTTGCACGCATGATTGGTCTTAACAATCTAAAAGTGCTCGGGAAACCTATTGAGCCGGAATATTATAAGCTCGTTATATATCTGCCTGTTGAATATGAACAGAAGGTTTTAGCCTCCCTTTTTGAGACAAAGGCGGGAAGAATAGGCGCATATACATCCTGTTCTTTCCGAAGTAATGGCCGGGCAACCTTCAGGCCGGGTTCTTTGTCAAAGCCTTTTATCGGAAAACCGGATGATATATCTCATGCAGATGAGATCAGACTGGAAACTGTTGTGCAAAAGGATGATTTGGAGAGTGTTGTTGAGCATGTAAGGGCAAATCATCCTTATGAAACCATGGCATATGATGTTTATAAGCTGCAGTCGTCTGATAGCATGTTAGCCGGAAGGCAGCAGGGGCTTGGCAGGATTGGAGATCTTGCAGTGGAGACTAAACTTTTAGCCTTTGCCTTGGAAATTAAGAAAAAACTACATCTTAATTCTATTAAAGTCGCAGGGAAACCGGATCTGCCTGTAAAGAAAGCTGCGTTATGTACGGGGAGCGGTTCAAGCCTGATAAATAATTTTTTTGCCTCCGGCGCCCAGGTATATATTAGCGGGGATTTTCGGTATCATGATGCAAGGGCTGCAGAAGCAGCAAATTTAGGTATTATTGATATCGGCCATTTTGCATCAGAGCATTTAATTGTTAAAGTACTTGCCAGGAGGCTCAGAGAGATTATATCTAAAACCGGAATTGATGTTAAAGTTGAGGCGTGCGAGTCTGAAATCGATCCATTTGTTATTTTGTAATGGTTCACGGTTTACGCTATTTTATAATTATGGGTAATAAATAACGATTAACGAGTTGAGGACATGAAAGAACAGATAGATATTCTGGTAAAACTACAAAAAATCGAAATAGAATCAGACGATATTAAATCTAAGTTGAGCGGTGTTTCTAAAAAATTTGATTCTTTTGATGCCGGACTCAAGGAGCTTGAACAGTCTATAGTTGATAAAAAGTCTTTGCTCAATGATTTGAGCAAAAAATATCGCTCCTATGATTCTGACGTTCAGACTAATCTTGCCCTAATCAAAAAGAGTCAGGGGAAACTTATAGCTGTTAAGACAAACAGGGAATACCAGGCCTTATTAAAGGAAATTGAAGAATTAAAGACAAAAAATTCTCAGGCAGAGGATGAGATGTTGTTATGTCTGGATCGTATAGATGAAACAGAAAAAGATATTTCTGTAAAAAAAGACGAATATTCAAAGTTAAAAGAGAGAGTAAGTAGTGATAAAGAGACTATAATGCGGGAAGTGGAGCACGGAAAAGAAAGGCTTGCCAAGCTTAAGACCGAATGGAACAGCATCTCAAGTAGATTAAAGCCTGAATTGTTGGAAAGGTATATGATGGTAAAGCAACGGGTTAAAGGAACTGCAATAGCCTCTGTTAAAAAATCCGTATGTAATGGATGCAATATGAATCTTCCTCCGCAAATGTATAATGAGCTTCAGCGTTGTGACTGTTTGAAATTTTGCCCTAATTGTCAAAGAATTATTTATTGGGAACAACCATAGGAATCGGTCGGAGCAGTTTAGACGATCGCTGGATCATTTTTGATTCAGAGGAAAGTCCGAACACTGGAGGGCAGGGTGCTCCATAACATGGAGTCGCGGTGACGTGAAGGAAAGTGCAACAGAAAGTATACCGCCCTTTTTCAGTGATTACTGAAAAAGGGTAAGGGTGAAAAGGTGCGGTAAGAGCGCACCAGTTCTTCGGGTGACCGGAGAAGCTTTGTAAACCCCACCCGGTGCAAGACCAAATAGAGGAGTGTTTGAGGATGGCCCGTCCAAGCTCCAGGGTAGGTCGCAAGAGATGTCGGGCAACCGGCATCCTTAGATGAATGATCGTTGTTCTGTCCGGGGTAACCCGAACAGGGTACAGAATTCGGCTTATAGGCTGCTCCGACCTTTTTTTTCATACTTTTGTGTTTTTGTGATTAATTATTTGTAACAATTTAGCTTTTTCAAAAAATATTACCGCTTCAAATGTAATTAAATTTTATACTGAAAAAACTCATGGATAACGGCTCGTAATGAAAGAACCTGCCCGGACTATTAATAAAGGTTTTTGTTTTAAGAAAATGCTTCATCTTTAAATAAAATCGCTTATGGTTCTTTCATAACGAACCATAAGCCACTCAAACAGTTTTCAGTAAAAAATTTAATTACATTTGAAGCTCTTTTGAAGTTAATTTATTTCAAAAGGCTAAATTAATACAATTACTTTTTATGGTGAATAATATGTTGCAGATTGAAGAGCTTAGAGTGGAAGTCGGCGGAAAGACGATACTTAAAAATGTAAACATGGAAATCCCTGAAGGGGAAACCCACGTACTTTTTGGGCCAAACGGATCCGGTAAGACCAGCCTGATGATGACCTTAATGGGGTTTTCCGGCTATAATGTGACACATGGGAAGATTACTTTCAAAGGGGAAGATATTACCTACATGCCCATTCACGAGCGCGCTCGCCTTGGTATAGGCGTATCCTTTCAGAGACCTCCGACTATTAACGGTTTAAAGACAAGGTCGATTGTTGAAATCAGCGCCGGCACTCGGTCTGTTGACGTTGAGGAACTGGCAAAACAGCTTAATCTTTCCGATTTTCTTGACCGGGATGTAAACAATAACTTTTCAGGCGGCGAAATAAAGCGTTCTGAACTCCTTCAGCTTATGGCACAGCAGCCTGATCTTGTTCTTCTGGATGAACCGGAATCAGGAGTAGATCTTGAAAGCATTGTCCTTATTGGCGATACAATCAATTTACTTTTGCGCAGGGGAATTAAACATCCCAGGGAAAAACCTCATAGAGAGATTGTTTCTGATCGAACAAAATCCGCCCTTGTTATTACCCACACCGGTCATATACTCAATTATATAACGGCTGATAATGGCCAGGTTCTTTATGACGGAGTTCTGTGCTGTTCAAGAAATGCAAGAGAAATTTTAAAATGGATAAGAGAATACGGCTATAAGGAGTGCGTCAGATGTACACTATAGATGATGCCAGAGATGTTAATCTTGAAAACTACAAGGTTGATGCTGAAGACCATGCATATATTGACAATTTGTCACAAATTAAATCAACAGATGCAAACCAGCTTTTAGATGTTGGTGTGGATACCGATGAAAATGATCGTGTCGGTAGCTTCATACAGAAAGACAAATCTGTAATACACTGCAAAACCATGCAAGACGGCATTGAGGTTATGAGCATATCCCAGGCTCAGGAAAAACATGGGTGGCTTTCCGATTATATATGGAAAAATATATCTCCGGATACCGACAAATTTACATCCCAGGCAAAGAAAAAACCTCACGAGGGGTACTTTATACGCTCCCTTCCAGGGGTTAAAACAGAGCATCCGGTACAGTCATGCCTTTATATCGCCAAAGAAGGTTTTTCGCAAAATGTTCACAATGTTGTGATCGCTGAAGAAGGTTCGGAGCTCCACATTATTACAGGGTGCGCAACAGCGCCCCATCTGGTTTCAGGGCTACACGTAGGCGTTTCGGAATTTTATGTCAAAAAAGGGGCAAAACTTATATTTACCATGATTCATGACTGGGGTGAAAAAATAAATGTACGGCCCAGAACGGTGACCAGGGTAGAAGAAGGCGGACTTATTATTTCAAACTATATATCATTAAGACCGGTAGGGTCACTTCAGATGTATCCCACAACATACTTGAACGGGAAAGGCGCTGTTGCGCGTTTCAACAGCGTTCTTGTAGCTAACAAGGGCGATTTCCTGGATGTGGGTTCACGAATAGTGCTTAATGCTCCTGACACACGGGCAGAGATAATATCTCGCTCAATTACATCCGGAGGAACAATTATTGCCCGTGGTGATCTGGTCGGCAAAGTTTCCGGCATTAAGGCACATCTTGAATGTAAGGGTTTAATATTAAAAGATGGGCTGATGCACGCTATACCTGAACTTCGAGCATATGTTCCAGGTGTTGAGATGTCTCATGAGGCTGCGGTAGGCAAGATTGATCAGCGTGAGATAGAATATCTCATGGCAAGGGGCATTGATGAGGATGAGGCAATATCAACCATTGTTCGCGGGTTTTTAAATGTTGATATAGAAGGATTGCCGCCAGGTCTCAAAAACAAGCTTGAGAAGATCATCTCCGAAACTCAGAAAGATATGATATAGAAGCAGAGCTAAGTTAAATGCAACAAGCTGATTTTGACAGCACTTTTGATGAAAAGGTGCGGATATTTTCTCATGATTACCTGAAGTGTTGCAACTACATTTCTGGTTTTGATTCGCACAAGCATGGTTTTACAAAAAGACTTTATTCAAAACTGATATCTACATCCCAGCTTTTAGAGGACTTTCTTGATTTTCACGGAGCCAAAAACAATAGCAACTGGTATCTTTACAGGGAGTTTACGGCATCTGTCAGACATTTAAGTATAGCGAGCTATTCGTATAAGCATATATCAAACAGACTTGTATTTTATGACCTTGTGAACACAGAGAGTTTTGAAAAGGAAGGTGAAATTACATTTGATTTTTTGACAAGTTCTATTATGAAAATGGCGCCGATTATACTTGATGAAGCGAAACACCTTAATATCCCCATTCCTGATGATACTTTTAAGCCCGCCTATTTCCCGACTATTCCGACAGATGAGATGCTCGATTATAATATCGATGATAAGGATAAAGATCAGCAGAAGAAACATATAGTTAAAATTGCCAGTGAATTTTTGAGTATTGCAGGAAATTTTGACCAGTTGGGCTTTTATGAACCATACAGTATGGAAGAAATATTGACTATTGTACCGGATAAGATCAATGAGGTTGAGATTAGACGTTTTGAAATGCTTGCGCACAACCTTCAATCTTCATTTGATACATATGTGATACACGGAGGATTCAGGTTTGGCAACAGGAGGCTTAAGCAGCTCCGCGGCTATATTTCAGTTGTATTCCATCTTCTTCAGATGATCGGCAGGCTTCTCCATTTTTATGAAAGACACCTGTATGAGGCTGGATACAAAAATATTTACAAAAAGGTTCAAGACCGATTGGCATCCCTTATAGATACGTCAACCCTCCTTGACCGTATTATTAATTACGGCCTGTATTATGTTTGCCACTTTCTGATGACCGGCAAAGCTTTGGCGCGGGATATACTGAATGAGAATATAGAGCGTTCTTCCATTACTGTCGGCATTCCGGTAAAACTTGGTTTTCACAGCAGACCCAGTCTTCTTGTCGCCAAAATTGTTCAGCATTACGGGGGACAGGTAGAACTATGTATAAAATCGGACAGGTTTGACGCCAGTAGTGTGCTCGACATACAATGGGCCGGCGGCAAGATACAGAATGAGAACATTAACAAGGTTACATTCGAAGGGGATACGCGTGCTTTAAAGGATATAGAAATGCTTGCCAGCGTCAACTATGGTGAAGATACAATGGGAAAAGGGGTTCCGCTGCCTGAAGAATTGAATTATTTGAGATAAAAAATATGATTTCAGCAATTATTGTGGCTGCCGGCAAAGGCATTAGGATGAATGATAAACTGCGCAAGCAGTATCTTGTGCTTGCTGGCCGTCCGATTTTGGCTTATAGCCTGCTGGCTTTTGATGTATGCGATTTGATAGATCACATCATTCTTGTTGTTCCAAAAAAAGATGTCGATTATTGCTGGAAAGATATAGTTAGCCCCTTAAAGCTTTACAAAAAGATCAATCTTGTGGCTGGCGGAGAGAAACGTCAAGAATCTGCATATAATGGCCTTATGGCAGTAGATAAAGATACCGCGGAAATAGTTGTCATCCATGATGGTGTGCGACCTTTTGTTTCTCAGGCGCAGATAGCGGCATGTATAACCGGCGCAAAAGAGTATAGTGCATGCATCCCGGCTGTTCCTGCAAACGATACCTTAAAGCAGGTGGACAGCTCCGGTTTTATATGCGACACACTTAAAAGAGATGATATATTTCTTGCACAGACCCCACAGGCTTTTCAATATGATCTGATAATCAAAGCCCATAAAAATGCAAGGAGGGAAGGTTTTGCGGGCACAGATGATGCATCACTCGTGGAAAGACTCGGGGGAAATATTAAAATAATTTATGGCAGCAGACGGAATATAAAAATTACAAACAGGGAAGATCTTATTTTTGCAACAGCATTACTTTAATTGCAGTACATATCTTGTTGGATCCGATATACCCGCCTTTTTAAAGCCCTGCTTTCTTAAGGTGCAGCTATCACACTTTCCGCATGCCAGGTTTTCCGGAGAAGGATCGTAGCAGCTGTGCGTTAAGGAATAATCGACTCCAAGTTCGATCCCTTTTTTTATAATTTGCGCTTTGGTCATATTGATTAACGGAGTTCGTATCTTTATTTTTGTAAGCCCTTCCACTCCTGCCTTTGTGGCAAGATTTGCCATTTGTTCAAAAGCTTTTATGTATTCAGGCCTGCAGTCAGGGTATCCGCTGTAGTCGATAGCGTTGATGCCGATAAATATATCTGATGAAAGAAGAACCTCTGCCAGAGCAAGGGCATAGGAGAGAAAGATTGTATTTCGTGCAGGCACATAAGTGACTGGGATTTGTTTTCCTATCTGCTTTATATCTTTTACCTTTGGCACATCAATATTGTCGGTAAGAGCTGAAGCGCCGATAATTTTAAGATCCAGATTTATTACAAGATGTTTCGCAACATTAAAGGCGTCTGCCACTTTTTTAGCTGCCTGCAGTTCAATGGCGTGTCGCTGTCCATAGAAAAAGGTTAAACCATGTATTTCAAAGCCTTCATGCTTTGCAATGGCAAGAAGTGTCGTTGAATCAAGGCCTCCGCTTAACAGAATAACCGCTTTTTTTCTTGTAATCATAAATCCCTCAATCTTTCACCTGACTTTTTTTACCACGAAGCTCACGAAGATCACGAAAATAGAAGCATCTATAAACTACTGAACCCTGAACCCTGAACCCTGAACCCTATACCCTTCTTTGTTTATCAGGCCAGATTATTTTATGCAGTTGAAGATGAAGTCTGATGTTCAGGTTATCTTCAAGTATCCACTTTGCAAGTTCGGCAAAGGCAATTTTTCCAAAAACAGGAGAAAACAGTATATTCTTTTCAGGAAGTTTACGAGATATCAACTTTGTGATATTTTTGGCATACTCATAATCCTCACGGCTTCCGATTACAAATTTGGCCTGGTCTTTTTGATTGAGCCCTTTAAGGTTTTCAAGATCATTTTTGTCACTTTCACCACTGGTCGGGCATTTGATGTCCACGATTTTTACGCATCGTTTATCAACCATGCTTATATCAAAGGTTCCGTTTGTTTCCATTATAACCTCATATCCTTTTTCAAGGAGTTCTGATATAAGCAGAGGAGTATCATCCTGAAGCAACGGTTCCCCGCCTGTAATTTCAATGAGCGGGCAATGATAAGTCGCGACCTTCTGAATGATTTCGGCTAATTCCATTCCCATTCCTTCTTCATAGGCATAGCGGGTATCGCAGTATGAGCATCTTAAATTGCATCCGGTGAGTCTCACGAAAACACACGGAAGCCCATTATATAAAGATTCACCCTGAATGCTGTAAAATATTTCATTAATTAAAAGAGTCATGATTTAGTTTATGGTTTGTATCTTGCAGAAATTAATTCACCGCCCGCTTCGCTCAAGTCGCAGAGTTCGCAAAGTTATTTTTTCTTTTCACTTTCTGCTGAGAGGGCAGAAAGTGAAAAACAACAGCCCTTCGGGCAAAATAGACATCATTTACTGTCGGCGGATATGATTCTCAATAGTGTTTCGATATGTATAGTCTTTGGTGGATTAAAGCTTTATGTTTGCCGTCCTCTCAACGGCAAACATAAATTATCTTTCCTCTGCGCTCTTAGCGGCTCTGCGGTGAAAAATAATATTAAGCTGTAAACCAAACTGTGTCTAAATAATTATTGTCGCATTAGTAAGTTGACTTTATATAGAACAATTAATACTAACACTTAACCTAAATGAAAACAATAAGCATACTAAAAAATACTGTTCAGGAATATGCATGGGGGTCTCATACCGCTATTGCCGAGCTTTTAGGTAAAAAGTCGCCTTCTGTCAGACCCCAGGCCGAATTCTGGATGGGAGCACATTCAAAAGCCCCTTCCATGGTCAAATATGGCGGCAAATGGATATCCTTGTTGGAATTGATTAAGAATAACCCTAAAGATATTCTTGGAAGAGAGGTGGCGCAAAAATTTAACAACACCCTTCCGTATCTGTTCAAGGTCCTTGCAGCGGCAAAACCTCTTTCCATACAGGCTCATCCAAGCAAGACGCAGGCAATCAGCGGTTTTGAAAAAGAAAACAGGTTCGGGATTCCGCTAAATGCTCCCAGCAGGAATTATAAGGATGATAATCACAAGCCGGAATGTATATGCGCGCTTACCCCTTTTTGGGCTTTGAACGGATTTCGCAGGGTTTCTGAAATTTTAGTGCTTATGGAAAAAATCTGCCCGCAGGGTTTAGCCGGTGAGCTTGACGATCTTCGAAATCGGCCGGATAAGCAGGGTTTAAAAAACTTTTTTAGCGTTCTTTTAACTATGGAGCGTGAGCGAAAAAAGCAGGTCATAGATGATGCGCTAAAAAATGCGCACAGGTTTTCAGAAGATGATAACCTTTTTAAATGGACGATAAAACTTTATAATGAATATAAGGCAGACATAGGAATTTTTTCTCCTATATTGCTTAATTTGATTTGTCTTAAACCAGGCCAGGCCATGTTTATTCCGTCAGGGGCGCTTCATGCCTATCTTGATGGTGTGGGAATTGAATTGATGGCAAACTCAGACAATGTGCTAAGAGGCGGACTTACCCCAAAGCATGTAGATGTGCAGGAGCTTTTAAGTGTTCTTGATTTTGAAGAAAAGGATATCAATATAATAGCTTCAAAAAAATGCAAAGACTTTGAAATGATCTATCCTAACCCGGCCGAGGAATTTGTTCTTTCCGTGATTTCTGGCAACAAAGGAATAACTTATAAGAGTTCTGTAAAAAGAAGCATTGAAATTATCCTTTGCACTGATGGAAAGGCGCTTATAACCGACATAGACAACAATATTGCCATTGATCTTGACAGGGGGGTATCGGTTGTTATACCTGCCAGCGTCCAAAATTATACTATTAACGGAAAAGCAACTCTTTATAAGGCTTCTGTTCCATTTTAACCGTCTCCCCTCCCTCCGCTGACTTCCAGAATTGTTGCCAGAAGCCATCCTACTTCCACTAATGTGCTAATCAAGATGACACCGAGCCCCAAAAGCGATTTTGTGGTATTTCGCGACAATATCGTGGCATAGTGAGAACTTAACTTATTGATTTTTTCACTTTACGAGTTTATAAATAACATCGGAAAGACGTAAGTAAGGAACTCTTCAAAAAGGATACTCTAATGCCGCGCATTTTTGACAACATTGAAAAGCTGCTTTTTTCGGCAGACCAAATTGAAGTCCATGAGCCTGAAGCTGAATATGGGAATCCCAAAGAAAATGGCAAATAGCCATGCCTCTTAACATTGAACGAGCCCGGACACTTCGCGGATGGACATACCCATTTACGCTTACTCTTTGAGACAATCTTATGGAAAAAGAAGCTAAAGCAAGAATAAGGATCAATAGTCTCCTTAAGCGCGCAGGTTGGCGGTTTTTTGATGATGAAAACGGCCCTGCCAACATTGCTTTGGAAGCAAATGTGAAAATTAAAAAAAAGGAGATCGACCAATTCGGTGATGATTTCGAAAAAACCGTTGACGGATTTGTCGATTATCTCTTGCTCGATGCCAATAATTTCCCCTGCGCTGTGCTTGAAGCAAAATCCGAAAAATTAGACCCATTGGCCGGAAAGGAGCAGGCCCGCAAGTATGCCAAATCGTCAAATGTTCGCTTTATCATTCTTTCCAATGGAAACCTTCATTATTTCTGGGACTTGGAGCATGGCAATCCTTCCATTATAACCGACATTCCCTCTCAGGAATCATTAGGCCGGTACACTACCTTTAAACCCAACCCTGAAAACCTTGTTAAGGAAAAAGTCGAAGCCGATTATATTGCTATCACCCAGGATCCTATGTATAGTTCGGCTCCCCGCTGGAATAATCCAGATGAGCGCGATGCCTTTATCAAAGAGAACAATCTGAAGTTTTTGAGGCATTATCAGTTGAAGGCCATTTACGCCCTGCAGAAGTCTGTAAAAAGCGGCAGCAACCGTTTTCTCTTTGAGATGGCCACAGGCACCGGTAAAACGCTCGCATCCGCCGCCGTTATCAAGCTCTTTTTAAGAACAGGCAATGCCAACCGCATCCTTTTCCTGGTCGATAGAATCGAGCTGGAAAACCAGGCCTGGAAGAATCTTGTCCGGACACTGAAGAATGACTACACATGCGTCATCTACAAAGAAAATCGCGATGATTGGCGCAAGGCCGAAATTGTTGTTTCCACAGTACAGAGCCTTTCGTTCAACAACAAGTATAGAAGCCTGTTTTCTCCGACAGATTTTGATCTGATCATATCTGATGAGGCGCACCGCTCAATCAGCAGGAACAGCCGGGCTGTTTTTGAGTATTTTGTTGGCTATAAATTGGGGCTTACCGCAACGCCAAAAGATTATCTCAAGAAGATCGACCCGGAAAAAATCAGCAAGCAAGACCCGCGGGAATGGGAACGCAGACAACTTCTTGATTCGTATATAACCTTTGGCTGTGCCAGCGGAATCCCCACTTATAGATACAGTCTTGTCGATGGGGTAAAAGATGGGTTTCTGGTCAATCCGGTTGTCGTGGATGCCAGAACGGAAATCACTACGCAGCTTTTGTCCGACCTGGGGTATTCCGTTCTTGTGGAAAACGAGGAGGGGGAGTTAGAGGAAAGGATCTTTTTCCAGAAAGATTTTGAGAAGAAGTTTTTTTCAGATAAAACAAATGGAATTCTGTGCAAAACCTTTCTTGAAAACGCAATCAGGGACCCCTTAAGCAATGAAATCG
>JACKQG010001084.1_pt1 | contig 38285 bp, 36 predicted proteins | sample 8237621 | NCBI WGS metagenome assembly JACKQG01 (sample SAMN15677084, study PRJNA649215) | marine metagenome | biome: marine; feature: Black Sea; material: saline water; isolation source: suspended particulate matter (SPM) from the Black Sea western gyre | collected 2013-06-09/2013-06-10 | depth... | reverse complement strand
TCCGGTTGATATCATATATGTTTAACCCGGATTTATCATTAGAAATTCAGACTAGGTGTTTTCAACAAGCCTGGGGAGATCATTTGTAATTGGCACAAATATTGCTTATTTTTCACTAATGCGTCGCCTCAGGGCATCGTAAGGTGAAGTGTTCGGCGTTTATAGATTTCTATTTTAATAGATTCATAGAGGGCTCCATGAAAAGCAGGTCTTTAAAAACTTTTTCCGGTCTGGCGGTAATGATTGATTTGAGAAACTTCTCTGAAGTTTCTCGAAGACTCCTTATTCAAAAGAAAAAACCATTTAGCAACACCCTGAAATGGCGAATTTATGAAGTCATATTTGATTTTTTATCAGACACAATGGAAACCATAATTGGCAGTAATAATGATATATTATTTGATTTCAAACACACGGGCGATGGCTTTCTGTTAGTTACAAAACACCATCGTAACAGGAGCCAGCACTTTATAGACGGCTTTCATTTGCTGCTTGACATTTACTTGCATCTTGACCGGTCAGTACCGGAACTTAACACAAAAATAGTTGATCTGTTAGAAGACAACCCTAAAATAGTGCGTGGTAATAGGCAGTTGCGCTATATAGAAAACTTGTTTACAAATATGTCCGGAACAATATGGCGTAAATATATTGATTTTTCTATGGGAGCTCATTGCGGCGCGATTTTTTATAAAACTTATGGAACTCAGAAAGTTTTCCTGGGAAACACCATTAACCAAGCCTCCAGATTTCAAGCTTTGTCAAAAACTTTTTCAGATTACAACCTTTTCTTCAGCCAGGAAGTTTCCAGCCGTTTGGGTAAAGCCATAAAAGACCCCAAGCTCTTCTCAACGCTTTCAACAAAGTGGTTTAAGGATCTAGATAGAATTGAAATAAAGGGTTTCGGTCCCACCGCTGTCAAAACAATCGAAAGGAAGCATGTGGGCAGTGTTAAAGAAAAATTGATACCCTAACCCGCTTTTTTCATGAAGAATTTTCCATCGGCAGCATCGAAAAGTTTTCCGTGATTTAGCAACAAGGTGTGATGAGCCAAAGAATCGACCTGATAACGGTCATGGGTTGTAAAAATGATCGTTATTTTTTTTTGGTCATTTACCTGCCGCAGAATGTTTATTATCGCTATCTGATTTTCCACATCAACGCTTGAAGTGGGTTCGTCGCATAAAAGGACTTCAGGATTAACTGCCAGTGCCCGGGCAATCGCTACCCGCTGTGTTTCGCCACCGGAGAGCCGATGTGCCGGCGCCTGAGCCAGATGCTGCATTCCCACCAGTGCAAGGGACTCTTTGATAATGCGATCTCTTTCTTTTTTAGGTATTTGTCTTACTTTAAGGCCAAATTCCAGGTTCTTGTGGACCGTAGTTGTAAAGAGGATGGGGTGCTGTTCTACCATTACCACTGACTTGCGCAGGGGTTGCAGGCAGAATTCGGTAAATTGGATTGGTTGCCGGCAGTAATAGATGTTTCCCGTTGTGGGCGGATCCAGAAAACCGAGAATGTTCAAAAGGGTGGTTTTCCCGGCGCCGTTATGTCCCAGCAGGGCGTAAATCCGTCCTTTTGTTATTTCCAAAAGCGGGATATCAAGGACAGTCCTGGTTGCGTAGACCTTGGTGAGTTTTGAAATTTTATAAACCTTCAAATCCTGGTTTTTCCCTGAAAAAAATGGAACATAAGATTAATCGTAAAACTTAGGCCCAGCAGGATAATTCCCAGTGCCACGGCCAGTGCAAACTGCCCTTTGTCGTATTCCAGGGCCATAGCCGTAGTCATGGTGCGGGTAAATCCCCTGGCATTTCCTCCCAGCATCATGCTGATACCAACCTCGGCAATTACCCGGCCGAAAGCGGCGATAACCGCGGCAACAATTCCGAAACGCGCCTCTCGTAAAATTACAAAGGCGGTTTGCCGGCGATTGGCGCCCAAGGTCATGGCGGTTTTACTATAGCGCTCGTCGATTCTGCTGATCGCGGCAATGGTAAACGTCGCTACAATCGGCAGGATCAAAATGGTCTGGCCGATGATCATGGCCTTCTGAGTGTAGAGCAGATCCAGCGGCCCGAGGATGCCCCGGCGCGAAATAAACGCATAAACAAAAAGGCCGATAACAACCGTTGGGAGCGCCAGCAGGGTATTCAAACAGGTGATCACCATACGTTTGCCTGCAAAAGATTCAAAAGCAATAAAAAACCCGAGCGGTATCCCCATCAGGCTGGCAAGCACCGTTGAGGTGCCGCTCACCTTTAATGAAACCGCCACAATAGAGACTATCTCCGGGTCAAAAGAAGCGACCAGCAGAAGCGCTGAAAAAAAACTGTCAACCAGAAGATCCATAGTTTATTGTATTATTAGTAAAAATGGGATTTAGAAGCTCCCGGCAGCCCCCTGAAGCGAGGCAGAAGCGAGGCAGAAGCGGGACGGAGGATACACACGCTGTAATGGTTCATGATACCTGTCGGCTGTTTCTCCCGGGATAAATCATTTTCCCTGAAAGCTTAACATCGTATCCTGCTTTATCCTGAATCAGATTCCTGAAGACGTCTTCCTGGAGCAGTCCGAGAAAGCTCTGAATCCCCTCATCAAAAAATCGCTCTTTGGATATCATGAGATCGTATCTTTCCCAGCGCAACGGAACGAACCCGATATTCAGCAGTTCGGCCACCGCCCGTATTCCCGGGCCGGCATCCGCACGGCCGGCAAGAATTTCAAGGCCTACATCCAAGTGCCTATGAACATCACGATGATACCCTTCAATCTTTTCACCGTTAATCCCGGCTTTTTTGAATTCCCGGTCTAACAGCAGCCGAGTACCAGTGCCCAGCGGTCGGTTGATTATACGCAGCCCCGAACGAGCAAGGTCAGCAGCACTGGAAATACCATCAGGATTGCCCTTCTTCACCAGGATGCCTTGCTCCCGCTTGCAGAAGTTGACCATCACCGGCATGGCATCGAGCTCCTGGGTGGCAAAATCAAAGTTGTATTCGGCCTCATCGTCCTGGAGCAGGTGGCTGGATGCAATGTGACAAAGGTTCCGTCTTAAGGCCTTTAAGCCTCCCATGCTTCCCAGGTTGCCAAACACCGCCACATGATCCGAATAAAGAGTATTAAAAAGGTTTATGGTCCTGTCTAAAAGAGGATCATTGCTGCCGGCGATTATCAACAGGCCGTGGTACGGCGGTAACTGAAAAGCTGCATCAGGGTAATTGATGGTATTGGTCTCAATCCACTGCTCCACCAGATGCCGCGGAAAAATCCATTTGCCCGTAACCTTTGTGGCCGGCAGGCCCTTTTCGGAAATCAGAGTGTACACCATCTTTTCATTTATACTTAAAAGCTGTGCCACTTCTTTTGTAGACAAAAATGCTTTCATTTTTTTCTTGCTTGGTTTTATGGTAAACGAGATTTATACATATTTTTTATGTCATTATTTGTCAATATAATATTATTTATCAATTTAATGTGATTTATAACAACCAAAACAAACCATCAGAAATATACTCAAACAGCACACGCTTGCATTCTATTTTATCGCATCCGGATAAAAAAGCTGTTTTCCTAACAGCCGATAATTTAAAATAAGGGACTGCCCCTTGGCGGAAACCAGCCAGTTGGCGAACTGCTCCGCCAGCTTGTGCTGCACATGGGGATGCTTGGCCGGGTTTATCGGAATCACACCATAGGGGTTGCTAAGCATGGGATCGCTTTCACATAAAACTTCAAGATCGAGGCCGGCATCGCGGCCATACTTGTATTTGATATACGTGCCTCGATCCGCCAGGGTGTAGGCCCTTTTTTCATCGGCAAAGGTGATGGTTTTACCCATACCTTGCCCAATGGAAAGATACCATGTTTTAGACCCGCTGGGTTGTACAAAACCGACGGTCCTTTTATTCCCTTTTTTAACGATGGTGCTTTCTTGGGTGTCCAGATTCAGACCGGTTGCCTTCCACAAAGCTTGCTCTTTGGTATGCGTCCCGCTATCATCTCCACGGGAGACAAACAAGGCTTTGGCAGCGACAATTTTTTTCAGGGCAGCCGCTGACTTCTTCAAGCCGTCAATGCCGGCCGGATCATCAGAAGGTCCCAGAATAACAAAATCGTTGTGCATCACGGCATAACGCTTGGTTCCATACCCGTCCCGGATAAATTTCTCTTCCCTGGCCCTGGCATGCACAAAGATCACATCTACGTTGCCGTCAATTCCATCGCGAATGGCAGCCCCGGTTCCCTTGGCAAATACCTTGACTCGGATGCCGGTCGCTTTAGTGAATTCCGGCAACAGGACATTTAGCAGACCGGAGCTCTCGGTGCTTGTTGTTGTAGACATTTTAATTGTCTTTAATTCTCCTTGGGCCTTAAAAGGAAACAGCAAAAGGACAAGGCAAAAAAGAACCGCAGGGCTAATCCATTTGTTCAAACCTTTACATTTCCGCTCCATGCACACCTCTGTTTTGGTCTAAAAATGTATCAAAATGACATTTTCATCAGCAATTGTCCGGCTGTTGGCGATACTGTTGTCATCAAGCACCATATTAATGCTTTACGTGCTTGCAATACTTTATAAGTTTTTATGGGTCAATAATTGTTTTTGTTCCAACCAAAATAAAGCTTGTGCGAACCCATAGCAACTCATAATAACCGTATTTCTGGGAAAAGTTCTGAAGGGAAGGAAATTTGTGCAAAAAATGAGTAGGCGCAGAGGTGGTAGGTACCCGTATTTGCAGATTCATCCCATGAAAAATTCGGGCTAAATTATTCCGGCCTCGCGCAGGAATAATTCCACATCTTGCCAGAAGACGTCCCAGTTGGGAGGGCAGTCGTTGTGTCCGCTTGCATAGGTTACCATTGTGCCTTTTTTGGCCGTTTGATAGAGGGACAGGCCATGTCGGTAGGGGATGACTTCGTCGAACTTGCCATGCATAATCAGAATCGGTCCGTGATAGTTTTGAACAGCTTGAAAATTGTCGAACGGATCCCGGACCAGAAAACCGGGGGCCATATATTTCGCGGCAAACGAGCGGGCGCTTATAAATGTGGACATCAGGATGAGCGCTGCCGACGGCCGTTGAGCGGCCAGGGCGCACACCGCACCCCCGCCAAGGGAACGACCGAACAGAACTATTCTGGCAGCATCAACATCTTTACGTGCAGCAAGAACATCATAGGCGGCCGCAAAGGTTTCGCCAATACTGCTTTGGGAAGGCGACCCTTCCGATCGACCGTAACCGGGGTATTCCACAAGCAGGACCCCCATTCCGAGACGATTGAATGTCTGTAGTTCTTGCGGCCAAAAGTCGATTAGTTCCCCGTTTCCGTGTGCAAAAATCACCGCTGGGGCCGGTTTTGATCCGCGGTCTTCGCCCGGCGGTAAAAACCATGTTTCAACCTTCCCGAAACTGGTAGCCACCCAAATTCGTTCCAGGCCTGCAATGTCCGTATTTTCTGCAGGCATCTCAATTAAACCACGCGGGAACATCATCTGCCGCTGCATCAAAAAAAGCAGGCCGCAGTAAACAAGGTACAAACCCAAGGGCCATGCAGCAACTTTAATGATGGCATTCAACTTCATACTCCTGAGTGTCCGATTTTTATTGCCTTGAGACTTTTGCGAAACGGTCGATGTCCGTTGTCTGTTGTCCGTAGCTAATTTAATCCTAATCGAGCCAAAGCTCGATCAGGTGTTTGTGGTCAGTTGTCCGTAGTCAGTGGTTTTACAGGTTCTTTAGGCCTCTTTTTGTGTTTCTCCTGTAGTTGAAATATAATTTCGCTTCTTATTGCTAAGCAACGGACGACGGACAAAGGACACATTGAGTTTTAACTCAATTAGGGGATAATATATTAGTTGCGTTAAAAAACATAGAAAAGAATTTCAGGTTGTTTCTGAAACCATGAAGGTTCAGTTCACATGTTCTTTATTAATAGCGTTTTTTACTGCCAGGCCAATTTTTTCAAACGTATACGGCTTTTGGATATATTGTCCGGCTCCAAGCCTTTGACATTCTTTGACCCGCTCGGTTTCTGAGAATCCGCTGGTGATGATGGCTTCCTGGCGCGGACGCAGCTTGATAATTTTTTTGTAGGTGTCCAGACCGTCAATGCCGGGATCCATAATCATGTCCAGAACCATTAAATCCACGGAGTTGTTTGCAAAATGGTTAACGGCTTCTTCACCGCTGGCGACGGTGGCAACCGAATAGCCCAGTTGGGTCAGGATCCCGGATGCAATTTCTCTTTGTGCCTGCACATCATCAACAACTAAAATATTCTGACTACTGCCCATATAGGCTTCCATGGGAACGGCGGTTTGCTCAGCAGAAATCGCTTCTCTGGTAATCGGAAAATAGAGCTCGAAGGTAGTCCCGACACCCTCGATACTGTGAACATCTATATAACCCTGATGGTCTTTGACCGTTCCATAAACAACCGCCATACCTAAACCTGTTCCGCTGCGGCCCATCACTTTTTTGGTGTAAAAGGGCTCAAAGATTCTATTAAGATCCTCAGGAGCAATGCCTGTCCCGTTATCAGCAACTTTTAAAACAACAAATTCTCCCTCCTGTATGCTGAGATCGTAACCGTTTATGGGCTTGTCGACATATTGGTTTTTTGTGGATAATGTAACGGTTCCTCCGTTAGGCAGCGCTTCGGCTGCATTCGTAACCAGATTCATAATCGTTTTGTCAAGGTGCACCGGTTTTCCGGCAACGTTCAGCAAATCCGGTTTTATATCGGTTTCGATTTTAACACCAGGATGATGCAATTTTAGTTTTTGATACACGGAAGACTGTAAATAAGCCGCCACAAAATCATTTAAATTTATAACTTCAGTATTGCTTACGCCTCTGCGTGCCAGTGTTAACAGATCCTGTACAAGTTCCGCCATTCTATTAGACGCATCCAGTGAAGACTTTAGGTAGCGTAAATTGGGGTCGTCTTCAGGCATGTTCATCAATGCCATTTGAATGTAGCCCGAAATACCCCCTAGTATGTTATTGCTGTCATGGGCAAAACCGCCGGCCAAAAGTCCGATAGCTTCCATTTTCTCTGAACGGGCAATTCTTTCCTGCAGTTCTTTTTTCTCTTTTTCCGCCTTCTCAAGATCGGTTAAATCCATAGCAAATCCAATGACACCGATAACCTTGCCGTCAATATTTTTGTATGGAAACTTATCTACAATTAAAGATTTGCGGCCCTGGGCTGTTTCCAGAATGCCGGTTTTTTGCAGCATCGGTTTTCCTTTTTGGATTACTTCCGAATCATCGTCCAAAACTTGCCCCTTATTGTCGGGAAACAGTTCGGCATGGGTCTTGCCAAGCACCTCAGTCATAGGGATACCAGCGATTTGAACAAATTTTTTATTTACGCGAATATACCTTTGCGCTTTATCTTTATAGAAAATCATTCCCGATGACGAATCCAGCATTATTTCCAGTTCACGGCCTTTTGCTTCTAAAATAAGGTGAGTTTCTTTTAATTCTTTGGTGCGCTCGAAAACCTTTTCTTCCAAGCTGGACAGCAAATCAAAATAGTCCTTCGCTGAAGTGGTATATTCATCTTTGGCAACGCAAAGTTCGTTGGTAAGATGCTTTATGCGTGTCTCCAATCGGACGATCTTATCTTCAAGTTTTTTGCTATTTTCAGATTGTGTCGTGCTAAAATAAGCCCTGATCTTCCATTTCGTTGAGTTCTCGCTTTGCATCCTCTACGATCAAATCCAGTGCATGGGGGTCCATTTTCAACTTAGCCAAGCATTGCTGAAAAATTTCTTTATCCTGAAAAGGCGCTTCTGAATATCCTATGCTGCTGTCTTGGGAGCAATATTCGGCAATATATAATGTCGAAGCAAGCTTAGAGGAGCCCTGTTCAGCCTTAAGGGGATTTTCATGATATCCGATAGCCCCGGCAATCTCTTGCGGAAGATTCCAATTTTCGGCGATTGCCATCCCGATATCTGCATGATTTAAGCCGAAAACTTCCTGCTCGGCCTCTGACAAATTCGTTTTTGCATTCTTTGCTTTACTCAAAACTAGGCTAAAGTCGTTTTGCAAAAACTGAGCTTCCACGATAATGCCGATGTCATGCAGTAAACCGGCTACATATGCATTTGCACCTCTTTCCCTGAATTCCTTCCTGTAAATCATTTTCGTGATCAGGGCTACGGCAACACAGTGTTTCCACAGGGAGCTTATTGAATATCCTTCAACAGAATCATTTTTGTTAAAGATTTCAGAAACCTTCTGGCTCAACGCCATTTCTTTTAAAGTATCGAAGCCTATCCAGATCAACGCTTGCTTAATTTCTCCGATTTTTTTGGGGGGAGAATAATAGACAGAGTTTGCTACCTTTAGTACTTTGGCGGTCAAGGGAGGATCAATTTCAACCATTTCCTTTAAGTCCCATATCGATGCTTTAGGGTCATTGATGATCCTGACGACACCGGAAACGATGCTTTTAATTGAAGCGATTTCGGACCGATTCACTAAATTTACTAGTTTTTTAAGCTTTTTTTGTTTTTCTTCAGACGGTGCCACCTCAATCTCCGTTCCATGATCGCACTATAAATGTTTATTGTTTACATAATTGCATGAAGAAAGGTCTTATATCTCATTTGTTTATATCGGTTGCCCAGCAAAAAACTTTAACATGTCTTTGCAAAACCAAAATAGTGTCCATCCATAAATATAGATTTTTTATGAGTAATGCTAGATGGGATTATGCGCGGGTCAGGCAGGATGGCGGTGATGGCTTGTAGTTTCTCAGCGGACAATGCACTTTTGAACCCAGGGTTCCGCCACAGATTTTAAATGCATAAGTTCGTTATGATCATACTTGCAGTTATTATGCTCGAAAAACTCCGGTTGCAGGACCCCGAAGTTTTTAAATTGCTGGAGGGCATAGAGCATTGAACCCTTAATACGCTGCGCAATGCGTTCAACAACGTTTTCATCCACCAGCGGTTTTATGCATGTCGTCCTGAATTCATAGGCTATCCTCGATTGCATAATGATTTGAATGCTTGTAAAAATCTGTTCCGGATCGCATTTTTGTTGGATTAAGGGCGAGTAGTTCCAGGGGTCTGTTTTTATATCCATGGCAATGTAGTCGATAAGGCCTTCAGCTAAAAGCCCTGCGATCATCTGCGGCCGGCTTCCATTTGTGTCCAGTTTTATCGGATAGCCCAATTTTTTAATTTTCGCACAAAGGTCAAAGAGATCTTTATTGAGGGTGGGTTCCCCGCCGGAGAGTACAACCCCGTCTAAAAAAACTTTACGCCGTTCCAAAAAATCATAAACGCGGTGCTCTTCTAAAACTTGGGCAGGCTTGCCTCTGGCAAGATCCGGATTATAGCAATGGGGGCATTTGAAATTGCACCCGGCAAAGAAAAGTACACAACTTGTTTTTCCGGGGTAATCGATAAAGGAATTTTTTTGCCAGCCGCCGATTATCATATGTTCTTTCTTTACGAACCTTTATATGCGAGTTCACACGTTTTAAAATATGATTATCCTTTGAGCGGCCTTACAGCTAAAACTACCCGACCCCTCAATTTAGGATTGATGAATTCGTAAAAAGTCACGAATTCAACTTCAGAGGGCGGAAGAGGAATCGAGCCTGAATGTTTTTCTTGTGTCAAATTCAGCTTGCTTGCCGTAATTCCATTGCTTAACCGGCCTTAAATAGCCGACCACCCTTGAGTAGACTTCGGTATCCTGTTTGCAAGACGAACATTTTTCCTGTCTGCCGTCCAGATAACCGTGAGATGGACATATGCTGAATGTAGGTGTCAGCGTAAAATATGGCAGCCGGAAATTGGAGGTTGTTTTTTTGATCAGCCCTTTGATAACCTCTGTATCAGTGACCTGTTCCCCGAGGAAAATATGGAAAACCGTTCCGCCGGAATATTTTGACTGCAGACTATCCTGGAGCATCAGGGATTCAAAAATATCATCGGAATAGTTTACCGGAAGCTGGGTGGAGTTGGTGTAGTATGGAGCGGCTCCTTGGCGATATTCAGCTTCGTTGGCACACTGGATATCCGGGAACTGTTTTTTGTCCAGCATGCAGAGGCGGTATGAGGTTCCTTCCGCAGGCGTGGCTTCAAGGTTGAAAATATCGCCGGTTGTATCCTGCGTTTCTGCTATCAAGTCGCGGATAAAATCCATAACTCTCAGTGAAAATGTCTGTCCGGGCTCAGAGGCAATGTCTTTTCCCATGAAATTTATACAGGCCTCGTTCATGCCGATTATTCCGATAGTGGAAAAATGATTCTTCCAGTAGAGCCCATTGTGGTTCTTAATCGCTCTTAAATAATATTTGGAATAAGGATAGAGATTTCTATCCGTAAATTTTTCAAGTATCTTCCTTTTAATGGAAAGACTTTCAGCGGCAAGATGCACTTTTTCTTTTACACGCGATAAAAAGTTTTCTTCGTTTTCAGCAAGATATCCGATGCGTGGCAGGTTGATGGTCACCACACCGATCGACCCGGTCAGGGGGTTGGCGCCAAACAGTCCGCCACCCCTTTTCAAAAGCTCCCGATTGTCAAGACGCAGCCGGCAGCACATGGACCTGGCGTCTTCAGGGGAAAGATCGGAATTAACAAAGTTGGAAAAATAGGGGATTCCGTACTTGCCCGTCATTTGCCAGATCATCTCAAAGCTTGGATTGTCCCAGTCAAAATCGGCCGTAATATTATAAGTAGGAATGGGAAACGTAAAGACTCTCCCCTTGGCATCACCCGCCATCATCACTTCGGCAAAGGCCCTGTTGATCATATCCAGTTCCGGCTGGAAATCGGCATACGTTTCGCTCTGCTCGGTTCCACCAATGATGACCGGCTGGTCTTTCAGGATGTTAGGTACATTGAGGTCCATGGTAATGTTGGTGAAGGGTGTCTGGAAACCGACTCGTGTGGGGATGTTTATGTTAAAAACAAATTCCTGAAGCGCCTGTTTAACCTCTTTGTAATTCAGATTATCAAAGCGTACAAAGGGTGCCAGCAGGGTGTCAAAGTTTGAAAAAGCCTGGGCGCCTGCGGCCTCGCCCTGCAGTGTATAGAAAAAATTGACGATTTGCCCCAGAGCTGATCTGAGATGCTTTGGGGGAGCACTTTCGACCTTACCTTCAACGCCTTTGAAACCTGTTTTAAGCAAATCCTGCAGGTCCCATCCCACACAATAAACGGAAAGAAGGCTAAGATCGTGAATATGAAGATCGCCGCTAATATGGGCAGACCTGATCTCTGGAGGATAGATGCTGTTCAACCAATACTCTGAAGTTACATCTGAAGAGATATAATTGTTAAGGCCCTGGAGGGAATAGCACATATTGCTGTTTTCTTTGATTTTCCAATCCAGCTTCCTGATATAGTGCTCAACAAGATCAATGCTGGCCTTGGTGGCAATCTTTCTGATCTGGGCATGCTGTTCTCTGTACAGAATATATGCTTTGGCTGTTTTATAAAAGGGCGAGTCGAGCAGCACTCTTTCAACAATATCCTGAATCTCTTCGACTTCGGGAATGGAGCCCAGACGCAGTTCGTGCGCCAGGGTTAAAACGCGAAGCGTCAGCTTGCGGGCATCCCTTTCCTCGAATTCTCCCGTGGCCTTGCCGGCTTTTGCAATTGCTGTGGTGATTTTTGACGAATCGAACTCTACAGCACTTCCATGGCGTTTTTTTATCTCTTCGAACACTGATGTCACCTCTACAGCGAATTAGTCTTACAAGTCTCAAGGATGCGTGCTGTTGCAGACGAGACCTTTGCAAATTTCAAAGGTCTCGCATACGTTCGCTTCTAATAATGTCTACAACAAGACGTGCAGATACGTTGTCGGGAAGCTGTGTGTTTTCAAAAACAGTTCTTTTCATAACGCAATATCTTGTTATTTGTCAATTAGTAATTTCAATATATAGTGCTATGATGGTAATCTGGGTTAAAGATTTTTAAGAATTACAGATATTCCGGCTTATTTTTTTTGGGGGGGGGGTTCCCGGGATGTTACCCAGATATAATCGGCGTAATCGCTCTCGGCTTCATCTCCGGCAGTTGCCGGATAGATAGTCCTAAAATCGGCACCTGTCTGCCTGAAGGCCCTGTCCGGTATGCCGAATTTGCGGATTATATGGCCGCTTCCGGCTATAACTATCATCAGATCATCCTTCATATTAAGGGCCACCGAGGTCGCCATGGTATCTTCCCACACGCACTGGGCCTCGTAAAAAAAATCAAAATTATCAATCCTGGTTCCATGGTGCTGGTTGAAGATCTCCTCCACATACGCCCTGTGAGCGTCGTTGGAAGTATCGATGCTTGGGGGAATGTGCTTTCTATCATCGTCAAGCAGGTTCTCGACACCTCCCTCGGCTATTTTGGGAGGGATATGGAAAGGGACATTCAGGCCAACCAGTCGGATCTTTTCCTGCTTGATAAATTCAAGAATATCTTTGTATAGTTCAAAATTATATTTCCAGTTGGCATACCAGTGCACCTTTTTTAAAAACGTCTTTTGATCCAGTTCGCCGGCTGACCAGATATCCAATATAGGTTGGTAGGTTTGATCGAACATTTCCATACCGACGACTAGATTCGGATGAGTCTGGTAAACCGCTTTGATTATATCAAGCTGAATGCGATGATGAGCCGGGTCAAAATGTCGCTCCCCTATATATATTACCCGGACTCCGGACAGATCCGCCAATAAATCATCAAAAGATACCGCTTCTCCCGTTTTTGTGGAAATGATAATTCCTGCATCGAAAGAAGTCGACAGGTCCTTTATGAAAAGTTTTTTTGGTGCCACAGTGCACCCCCACATTAAACTCATTAAGACCGCGCAGAAGCAAGCTCTGCCTAACCATTTTATTAGTCTGATTTTATTTTGGTGTTGAACTTGTTTCATCTGTGTATTGCTTTTGTTGTCGCTTGCGTGTTAAAAGTTAACTGGTCGCTTCGTGATTTAATAACTGGTTAATTATAAATTGGCAATACTATATTATTTTTGCCTTTTAGTCTGAATGATTTGAAAAGCTTGGTGTTATGCGTCTAGATCAAAACCCAATGTTTAGAAAAATTATTGTTCCCTGGTACGATTCTGAGGCAGCATGCTTAATTATGATTGTATTCATGTTTTTTGTTTTGCTGTTCGCTTTTGCCGGTGTCTCGGTTGTTCGTGAATACTTTGAGTATCATGAGCACATTTGGGTTCCCGTTCTATTAATGGTAATGAGCTGCGCGGTGATCGTTTCCACTATAACCCGGCTGATAAAACGATACGCATATAAATTTTCTAAATAGACACTAAATAAGATATCGATTTTTATTAATAAAAGGATACAAAAGTTCTATGAAGTGATGCAGTATTCTGGCGGTAACACCCCAAATGACCACATCCTTTAAAGGATATTCAAGAGCATCGGTCGGCGGCGAGATACCGTGAAAGCCGGCCATAATATGCGTTTTGACAAGCGCTTTCAAAGGTACATCAAGCACTCTGGCAATTTCATCTGCGTCGAACCGCACGGGTCCCTCTCCGTTCCATAAGCCTATAAACACCTGGATGTCTTTATGGTTGATGGTTTGAAAATGTCCCATTGAACCGATAAAGTCAACCTGATTGCGGGTGATGTTAAGCTCTTCTTCAAGTTCACGATAGGCGGTATCAACAGGACCCGCATCTTTCAATTCTACATGGCCGCCGGGCAGAGCCACTTGATTCCGCCACGGATATCCTTCGCTGTCGGATTTCTGGATCGCTAAAATTCGAGGCTCATCTTCGCCAAAGAGCAACATAAACACACAGGTCGGCTGATAGGCGGTATCAGCCGGCGGCTGAGGAAGTTTTGCCTTCCGGATGATTTTTTTAAGGCAGGAAGAATCGATTTTGGTGATCACTTTAGCCATTAAGAATTTAGCGTTAAAAAAGTCCGTTTCAACGGCAACCCGATTTTAACCGTGTAAAACTCGGGTATAAGTGAGCGTAAAGAAAAAGCAGGGCCTGGGTTTTAAAAAAAGCGGATCCTTTTCTGCCGCAGTTTTACATATCAAAGACTGCTTAGATGATCTGCTTATTCATAACGCTCACTAATACCCTCAGACAGCTACACGGTTAAAATCGGGTTGCCGTTGAAACTAAGTTGATTTTATGATGCTGCAATTTTGCCTTAGGTTTAAGTCCCGCGATAAGCGGGACGTTTTATAAAATCGTACAGCGATTTTATGTTAGCTGCTGAACAGATACAGCTTGTTGGTGACCAGAACCAGCCCCACCAGAATCAGCAGAATACCGGCGACAACATTGACATATTTTAAAACTTGAGAAGCCCTTTTCATAAAAACAAGTAAGAAGTTAATAAAAACGGAGATAATTACAAAAGGTAAAGCCAGACCGGCAGAGTAAACTCCAAGAAGCACCATGCCCTGTGCGATTGTTTCCTGGCTGCCGGCAACGATAAGTATCGATCCCAGCAAGGGGCCGATACAAGGGCTCCAGCCGACCCCAAAAGCCATACCGATAATAAAGGTCCCCAAAAAATGTATGGGCTTTTTCTTTATCTGAATCCGTTTTTCAAACTCAAGACTGCGGATACGAAATACGCCTGTCAAATGGATGCCCAGGATAATAATTAAGACACCGCCGATAATTCTTATCAAGTTTTTATATTTGTAAATAAATCCGCCGAGGTAAGATGCTGAACCGCCCATCAGAATAAATACAACCGAAAAACCTAACACATAAGATATTGTTGAAAGAATTACTTTCTTTCTGATTGCGATATTACCCTCGGTCAGCTCCTCCAGCGAATAACCGGTAATAAAGGTAAAGTATGCCGGGATAAGCGGTAAAACACATGGTGAAAAAAAAGAAAGAAGTCCTGCCAGAAAGGCTGCAGGAAATGAGACGGCTTCAATAAACATACAATTCCTTAGGGTTTATTTAGTCCTGAAAGACCTGGTTCTTTGGGCCAGGTCAGAGATATCTGGCTCTGCCTTGGAGTTTTGTGTTTAAAATCACAAATTCTAAGCACCAAATTACAAATAAATCACAAATTTCAATATTCAATTACCAAAACTGTCCAGGGTGAGACATTGTTTGGATTTTCGAATTTCGGTCATTGTTATTTGTTTGATATTTGTTATTTGGAATTTGGAATTTAATTTGCTCCATTTGAGATAGGTGCACACCTATGGGGTGAAATCAAAGCCTGGTCCTCTATGCCAGGATTCTTTACCCTCCGGCAACCAAAGGCAGAAGAAACACCTCGACATCATCCGGAATCAGAGTTTTTTCAAAGTTAGGTTTAGAGACAGGTTTGTCATTGATGCGAACAACCGCATATTGGTAAGAATCGTCCAGATCGTGCAGCAGATCTGCAATTGTCATTCCTTCTCGCCAGGAGTGCTGTTTTCCATTGACCCTGATCATTATTGGACGCCGTGTGACTTGAGCAATTCCAAAACCTCGGGAAAGTCAATACCGAGTCTTTTTACGGTTTCAATTGTCGGGATGCCGTTTTGAGTCCATCCTCTGCGTTTATATACCGCATCCTTCAGTTTTTCATATTGCTCCTCACGAAACCGTCGCAGCAGTGCTATTTTTTCCGCAGTCGACTTGTCCTCGATTTCGACCTTGTATTGTTCGACCAGCTGCTTGTCGTAACGCTCTTGCCGTGACTCATACTCAACGGCCAGCACCGGACCGACCGCCCGGTAGGGGATATCATCATGCTCGCGCCGACCAAAGCCCATTTTGAGGTTGAAGATGCGCTGAAAATTGTAGACAGCCTCGCTCATGCTAATAAGACCTTCGGGTGTGGTCTGCCTGCCGGTTACCGCGCTGAAGTACTCTGCATACCATTGTACATGCTTCATGACTTTGGCCGGCTCCGGCATATCCTTATTGTCTTCGGGAATAACATCGTTCCAGGGCAGCTTGCATAGACCGCACAGACCGAACCAGGTTCTGAACATGGGGAACCAGTGCAGCGCTTCGGCCTTTTGCTCAAAGGTCGGCATAAAGTTGTGCACCATATCAAGAAAGATCAGCCAGGCTTCATCATGCTGAGGACCCTTGAGTGCCAGGCCGTAGCCCCCCTGCTGGGCCAGCGACTCCTTGGTCATGTACAAGGAGAACTCGAGCCCCTTGGCTTCCATACCGATATCTTGCATAATAACGGGATCGGCGCCGCAGTCTTGTGAGAAAATGGACTTCATTCTGCGAACACCCTGGCCTACAATCCGGCCAAAACCCTCTCCTTGTGCCATTTGATGAACGATTTCAAGAGCCGCCGCCCGGTTGCCGAAAGACAGGTTGATTCCTCCGGTGTGATTCTCATTAATCAAGCCCATCTCAAAGCATTCCATGGCAAAGGCCATACTCGTTCCCACTGAAATCGTGTCGAGGCCATAGGTATCGCAGTAAAAATTCATTTCAATAACGAAGTGAGGATCAAAGATGCCCAGGTTCGATCCGCAGCCGGCAATGGTTTCATACTCGGGTCCATCGACAAAAACTTTGGTCCCTTGATAAGGCCCTGTAAGAGGCACAAAGTCCTTGACGCCATGGGAGCAGGCCACCGTGCACCCCATCCAGCAGCCGTCAAACCCGGCGTCAAAAATGCGACGGTAAATCTCCTGGCCGAGGTTGCCTGTTTCGGGATGCCGGCCGTACTGGAAATTGTTAACCGGAAACAGGTCAAAGTCATCCATTATCGTAACCAGGTGGGTTGTCCCGATTGAGGACATCTCGTTTTGTTTGGGATCCAACTCGGTAATTTCCCGGGAGTGCATGCGTCCAACCTCTTTTAATGCGTCCCCATCGGCCGGATTGTTCGTTTTGATTGTCACCGTGTCCCAGCGGGCCACAATTGCTTTGATTTTTTTATCGGCAAAGACGGTGCCGATTCCCCCTCGTCCGGCTTGTTTGTACCTGGCCCGCTTTCGTTTTAAATCATACCAGGTAAAGTTTAAGCACCCAATCAGAGAATTTTTGGCGCCGGGTCCGGTGGAGACCACTGAAATATTGCGAGGCTTGCCCTTGGCGAAGTGATCTGTCAGTATCGCTGAAAGATCATAGGAGTCATCCGGCAGCCCGACAGTCTCTATAATCTGAACCTGCCCTTTAATCCCATCTACAAAAATTACAATATCTTGGGAGGCTTTGCCTTTGATTTCCAGGGCGTCAAATCCGGAAAATTTCAGATAAGGGCCGAAATATCCTCCCACATTGGAGTCGATTACGGAACCTGTTAAGGGAGAAATAGTCGTCACAATGCTTTTTCCGGAACCGGGATATATGGGTGTCCCGCCCATGGGGCCCGAGGCAATACAGATGGCATTTTCAGGATCATTCCATTTGGTTGTGCTGCTTACGGCATTCCAAAGCAACCAGAGATCAAAACCTTTGCCGCCGATAAAGACCGCCTTCATTTTATCAGTAACCGGCGTTATTGAAATATCTGCATCGGAAATATCGCAGCATAACGTTTGCCCGGCATAACCGTTTGCAATTGCCGGTCGATCATAATCAAATGTTTTAATCGTTTTCATTTCAAATTGTGACATTATTGCAGCCCCTAACTGTTATTGGAAAAATTTTTGGTTATTATTTCCCCCAGTTCCTGGGAGCGTTTGGTGGCGGCTTCTACAGCATCCATCAGGGTCGTGCGCAGCCCTCCTTTTTCCAAAGTATGAAGGCCGGCAATGGCGGTTCCGCCGGGAGAGGTCACCATATCCTTTAACTTTCCGGGGTGTTCCTTGGTTTCCATCAACAGTTTGGCAGCCCCTAAAACCGTTTGGGTTGCAAGGAAAAGGGCGTCCTGCCTTGCCAGTCCCACCTTGACACCGGCATCAGCCAAAGCATCGACAATTAAAAAGATGTAGGCGGGTCCGCTGCCGCTTAAGCCCGTTACGGCATCCATAAGAGCATTCTCTTTTAAAAATATGGTTTTCCCCATGGAATCGAAGATGGCCATCGCCATTTTAACGTCATCTTGGGAGGCATTTTCTCCGGCCGCCACGACCGTGGCGCTTTCTTTAACGAAGGCGGCAATGTTGGGCATGACTCTGATCAGGCGCAATTTTTTCTTAAGACAAGATTCGATAGCGGCCAAAGGAACGCCGGCTGCAATTGAGATAACGAGTTTGCTCATATCCAGCTTAGATGCTGTTTCGATCAGTACCGGGGCGATGATCTGGGGTTTGACTGCATAGATAATAATTTCGGATGCTTTAACCGCATCGAGATTGTTTGTCGTTACAGCGACCCCATATTTTTCTTTTACGGATTCAAGCTGATCTTCTCTAATATCCGTACAGATAATATTTTCGGCCGCGGTTGACTTCGATGAAATCAGCCCGCTGACGAGGGCTTCCCCCATATTCCCGGTTCCGATCATGCTGATAGTTTTGTCTTTTAACATTAATTCGATTCCCCCTTATATTGTTGTCAATAATATTATTCCCTCAAGCTTGGCAATCTCTTTTAACGATCTCGTAAAAAGTCACGAATTCAACCATAGATGGCTGAATCTATTATGCGTTAAAACCATTAAAAAGCCCTTAAAACTCCCTGTAAGAGATGCGGGCTTGCAATATGGCATCTTTTTACCTTCTGAATATTCAGTATGTCAATGATTTTGCCTGAAATATCTTGACTTATCTGCCATAATATAATTAATTTTCACAATGAATTTTTTTTCTGCAATCACTCCCAAAAGATAAAAGGTCTTTATATATATGTTTATTATAGGTAATTTTTTAAAGGCGGTTGCCATAGTCCTTAACTATGTTCTCACTTTTTACATGTGGATCGTTGTGGCGCGGGCGGTGCTGTCCTGGGTAAATCCTGACCCCTATAATCCTATTGTACGCTTCATCCATACCGTTACTGAACCGATTTTAGATCCTATCCGCACCCGATTCCCCCTCGGTTTCGGCGGTATCGATATTTCTCCGATAATCGTTATCCTTGCCGTCGTTTTTTTGCAAAACTTTGTTGTCAATAGCCTGCTTAGGCTGTCGATGTCTCTTATGTAACCAGTGAAAAACAGGTGTTATCATGAAATTCACCCCCCTTGATATTCAGCAGCAACAGTTTAAGATCAGGTTCAGAGGTTTTGATGTACGTGAGGTCGATGCATTCCTTGAACAAATAGCTGATGACTTCGAATCATTACTGAGCAATAACGTAAGCTTGCAAGATGAAATTAGTCGGCTCAAGCTTGAAAACCAGGGCTACCGGCAGCGCGAAGAAACCTTTAAACGTGCCATGCTCAATTCCCAGAAAGTATTAGAGCAGATGAAAAAAAATGCTGAAAAATCAGCCGAGCTGATTGTTGCAGACGCTGAAGTTAAAGCCGAAAAACTTCTCAACAGAGCCCACAACCGTCTGTCCCAGCTCCATGAAGATATTGCCGAGCTGAAACGCCAGCGCATCCAGATCGAAATTCAAGTCCGCTCAATTCTGGAAAACCATACCAAACTCCTCGACCTCGGCCAAGAAGAGACCGAAGTCCGGGACGAAGAAGATGCCAAATTGAAGGTGTTAAAACAATCTAAATAAGTGGGAGAATAAAATGGCGAGAATAGATGCGTTTTTTAAATTAATGAATGAACAGGGTGCTTCCGACCTTCATCTTGTCTCCGGACAGCCGCCCGCCCTCAGGTTGACTGGCGAAATAGAAAGGGTCAAATATAAAGTCCTGGAAAATGATGATCTAAAAAGCATGCTTTATGAAATTGCACCCGAAGACAAGGTCAAGACCTTTGAAGAAACCGGCGATGTCGATTTCGGTTATGAAATCCCCGGCATGGCCAGATACAGGGCAAATTTCTTTATGCAGAAATACGGGGTGGCAGCGGTTTTCAGGCAGATCCCCGAGGAAATCCTGACCGCCGAGCAGCTCGGTCTTCCAATGGTGTGTACCAAGCTGGCCTCACTTCCTCGAGGCCTGGTCCTGGTGACCGGCCCGACCGGAAGCGGCAAATCTACCACCCTGGCCGCCATTATCGACGAGGCCAATAAAACTCGCAAGGATCATATCATTACGGTGGAAGATCCTGTTGAATTTGTCCACAAAAGTCAGAGCTGTATTATCAACCACCGCGAAGTCGGCATGCATACCAAGTCGTTCACCGCCGCTTTAAAAGGGGCCCTGCGGGAAGATCCGGATATTATTCTGGTGGGTGAAATGAGAGACCTGGAAACCATCTCCCTGGCCATCGAAGCCGCCTCCACCGGACATTTGGTTTTCGGGACCCTGCATACCTCCAGCGCACCCAAAACCGTTGACCGTGTTATCGAAGTTTTTCCTTCCAGCGAGCAGGCCCAGATTCGCTCGACCCTGTCCGATGGACTGCGGGCCGTTATCGCACAGGTTCTGTTCAAGCGGATCGATAAAAAAGGACGCTGTGCCGCTATGGAGATTTTGATTGCCAATGCGGCGGTCCGCAATCTGATCCGGGAAGGCAAAACCCACCAGATCAACTCCATGATTCAGACCGGCAAGAAATACGGTATGCAGCTTTTAGACGATGCTATCATGGATCTGCTCAACAAAGGGTGGATCGGCGGGGACGAAGCCTACATGAAGGCCAACGACAAGGGCAAATTCAGGCCCTTTTTGAAAAGTCCGCCCTCTGATTTCACGGATGCATAATTATTTATGAGGTGGTGTTATGAAAAAACAGGAAGTCGATTATATTCTGGCAAGGATGCTCGATGCCTACGACAATGTTTCCGACCTGAATATCACTGTAGGCAAACCGTTTCAGGTCGAAACTTCGGGTCAGCTCACCGGTGTGGAGATCGATCCGCCCTTTAACGAACTGACACCTTTTCAGGGCGAAATCTTCGCCCTCAACCTGGTCAATGCGGACCGGCGCCTGACTGAAACGCTTATAAACGAGGGGTCCTGCGATTCATCCTACGATCTTCCCGGCAAGGCGCGCTTCAGGGTCAATATCTTTTCCCAGCGCAGCAACTACTCCATCATTTTGCGAAAATTAGAGACTACAATTCCCACTTTACAGGAGATGCAGCTTCCCGAAGCCTTTTACAAAATGTCCCTGGAAAAAAATGGAATCATTCTGGTCACCGGTGCCACCGGCAGCGGCAAATCGACTTCGCTGGCCGCGGTCCTCAATGAAATCAACGAAACAAAATCAGTCCATGTGGTGACCCTTGAAGACCCGGTGGAATTCCAACACCCGCACAAGAAAGCCACCTTCAATCAGCGCGAGATGGGCAACGATTTCGACGCCTTTGCCAGCGGCCTGCGAGCAGCCCTGCGCCAGGCTCCCAAGGTGATCCTGGTGGGCGAAATGCGCGACCGCGAAACCGTGGAAATCGGCCTCAGTGCAGCTGAAACCGGCCATCTGGTGGTGAGCACCCTCCATACCGTGGACGCGGGACAGACCATCAACCGCATCCTGGGCATGTTCACGATAGATGAAGAGAATCAGCTTCGCATGCGGCTGGCCGATACGGTCCGCTGGATCGTATGCCAGCGCCTCCTGCCCAAGCTCGGGGGGGGACGGGTGGCGGCTTTTGAAATTATGGGGTCTAACATGCGGGTCAGGGACACGATTTTGCACGGGGAATCCGAAGGTAAGACCTATTATGAAATCATACAGGCCGGCACGGCCTTCGGCATGACCACCTTCGATGATTATATTGTGGGATTGTTCAAAAAAGAACTAATTGATGAAGAGACGGCCATGGCTTACGCTTCCCGTAAAGGTATCGTGGGCCGCGGACTCGACTCGATCAAGAGCGCTCGTGGAGAAGCTACCACCGATATTGAGGAACTATCGATAGACACCGGTTATGGAAAGCCAGCCCGTTAAAATACATAACAAATCAAACAACTAAAATATTTTCCCATTTTGTTTACGCTCAATTGAGGTGTAACCGAGTACAGTATAATATCTATAGAGGAGAAAATCATGGATGTCGCCTGTGACAAGTGCCCGGCCAAGTTCAAAATTCCGGATGAGAAAATTCCCAAAGGGCAGGCCTTTGCGGTGACCTGCCCCAAGTGCCAGAACAAAATTTCCATTGACGCCCGCGCTGATGCGCCTCCGCCTCCAAAAGAGACCCCGGCACCGGCGGCCGAACCAGAACCGGCTAAAGAAAAAACTCTCCTCGATGAAGTGGATGCCGATGCCTACGACGCCGAAGCAAAACCTTTTGATTTCCTTGAAGAAGGCGCCGAGACAGCCCTTTTATGCGAGCCGGACCAGACCGTCCGATCAAAAATCAGAAAAGCTCTGGATAATTTGGGGTATCATACCACCGAACCGGATTCAGCCAGGGAAGTTCTCAAGCAGATGCGTTTTCACGTTTTTGACATGGTAGTAATCAATGAGTTGTTTGACACCTCGAACCCGGACCTGAACAATGTCCTTAAATACCTGGATCAGCTTCCTATGGTCACCCGGCGCAACATCTTCGTGGCCCTAGTTACCGATCGTTTCCGCACCAACGACAACATGGCGGCTTTTAACAAGAGCGTCAACCTTGTGATTAATCAAAAAAACATCGATGATTGCGAAAAGATTCTTAAACGCGCCGTAGCGGACAACACCGCCTTTTACCGCGTCTTTAAGGAGACGCTGATAAAATTCGGCAAGGCCTAACCCGCCTTTCTCACCAGATGAGATTGATGATTTTCGATGGATGATTGTTGATTGAAGGTATTCTGCCCATTTTTATTAAAAAAATATAAGCGGAGATGGGCCTCGACTAGAACTGGGATAACCCGAATTTCTCACAAGTTGTTGCTGATAATCCGCAACCCCTCCAGCGTCAAGGCCGGTTCAACAGCTTCAATGGTTTCAGACACTTGCTGCATAAGCTTCGCCAAACCGCCGGTAGCAATTACCTTGGCGTTTGTGCCCATCTCCGCCTGCATGCGTTTCACCATTCCATCCACAAGACCGGCATAGCCAAAAATAATTCCCGCCTTAATACTGCTGGCGGTATCTTTGCCGATCACGTTTTCAGGAGGAACGAAAATTTCAACCCGGGGAAGTTTAGAGGCCTTCATAAACAGGGCCTCGGCAGCGATCATAATTCCAGGGCTGATTGCGCCGCCGAGGTATTCCCCGGCCTCTGAAATGGCATCAAAGGTTGTTGCGGTTCCAAAATCTATGATAACAAGGCTGGTGCGATACTTATCAAATGCAGCAACCGCGTTAACGATGCGGTCGGCCCCAATTTCAGATGGATTTTTGCATCGTATCGGGATGCTCGGAAAAGACCCGGCATCAACCCAGTGCGGCCGGTGCCCCAGATATTTGCGGCAGAAAGAATCGAGAATGGTTACCATGGGCGGAACCACGCAGGAAATAATGGTTTTGGCGATATTCTTGGAGCCGATATTGCCTTCGGCAAACAGACCTCTGGCCAAGACATAAAACTCATCTTCAGTAGTGCGCCTTTCGGTACGTATCCGCCAATCTTTAATTAAATGTTTGCCATCATATACACCGATTACAGTATTTGTGTTCCCCACATCGATAACCAGTAGCATAATTTTAAATTCCTTTGATTTAGCTCATTTCAAACTTTTTATGGGTTATATATCTTTACAGTAAATATTTCGGGCTCAGCACCGACAAGGGTCGTTTTCAGCGGTAGTGTAATGGACGCACGTCTTACATACATGCCGGGCTTTAGGCCTTTGAGATCAACATATACTTTTATGCCTTTTTCAGCATAAAGCTTTTCAAGGAGATTAACCGGTCCTTTTACCTCAATATTTACGCCGGGTGGTGAAACGCTGTATTGATACTGCGTGTCTCGGCCTTCAACGAGAATATCATGATAAAGCTTTGCGGCAATCTTTTCTTCAATCAATATTTCAGCAAAAACAACTTTTGAAGCAGAGATGACCTCAAGGTCTTCAACAAGGTCAAGGGCCACTTCTTTTTTAAAAGTCTCCGACATCCCTTTAATATCAATCGGTTTTGTCAGGACTTTTTCCATAGTTTCCAGAATATTTTGCGGTCCTCGCAGGACAGCCGACGATGGTTTCGCGACAGCACCGGCAACGATAAAGCCTGAGGCCGGTTTGCCGGAAAGAGAAATAATAACAGGAAGCTCCTTTTTAATTTCTCTTTCTATCCTGACAGTTAGAAGCTCTGGACTGATCTGAATGATCGTAACACCTTTGGGCAGGGCAATACGGTTCTGGTCGAAATAAATCGTCTTGACACCGACACCTGCACCGGAGAGGTCCAGCAAATATTTAGGTTTCAGCTTAGCAAGGGTCTCAAGGGCGGATTTCGGACCTCGAACACGAACCTCTATGCCTTTTAAATGAGATCCGGTAACGGTCAATTCCGAAGGTATTCCGCTAATCTCAACAGGAATAAACAATTCGGCTTCATGGGCAGTAAAGCCGGAACACGATAAAACGGCCGTAACTCCCAATAAAAAGCAAAAAACAAGCCACTTTTCATGCCTGCGGCGGAAAATGGCCCAAAGTCTGTGGTTGGTCATGGCGAATTTTTTATAGCATCAATAATTTTCAAAGTAGCGCGCGTATCGGCAACGTTATGGACCCTTATAATGTGGGCACCATTTAAAGCTGAAGCCGCAACCGCTGCCTGGGTGCCGGTCTCCACCACCGGCAAGTCAGGCTGAATATCTTTACGATTTTTGTCTTTAAGGATGTTGCGCAAAAACGCTTTTCTGGAAGGTCCGATCATAATGGGAACATCCAGCGCTTTGAATTGACTAAGATGCCCAATTAGTGAAAGGTTGTGCTCTACTGTTTTTCCAAAACCGACTCCCGGATCGATTATTATCTTTGACTTTGCAATCCCTTTTTCTACAGCACGCTCGATAGCTTTTTCAAGAAAGGTTTTAATTTCTAAAATAAGATCATCATATGCGGGAGCAACTTGCATGGTTTTAGGCGTTCCGAGCATGTGCATTAAAATAACCGGAACATCGTATTCAGCCGCCAGTTTTGCCAAATTATCATCAAGGCGCAGCGCCGACACATCGTTGATGATGGAGGCGCCGGCTTCAAGAGCCCTGCGGGCCACTTCAGCCTTGGTAGTATCGATGGAAATGGGAATCGAAACCCGGGATGCAAGTTTTTCAATTACCGGTACAACCCGGCGGATTTCTTCTTCCACAGGCACCTGATCAGAGAATGGGCGCGTCGATTCTCCCCCGACATCGAGAATGTCAGCTCCATCTTGGTACAATTTTTGGCCTTGAGCCACCGCCTTGTCGAATGCAAAAAAATTACCCCCGTCTGAAAAAGAATCGGGGGTTATATTCAAAATGCCCATTATGCGGGTTTGCTTACCTAAAACAAGGCTGTGTTCACCCCACAAGAGATTATAGATGCCCATTTCAAAGTGCTCGGTTATATTTAAAAGGTCTCACTTTTAAGATGCCGGTTACTTGTCGGAAGCTTCTGTTTTTGTTTCGGTTTCAGGTGCTGCTGCATCCTGAGCTTCTGCTGTATCTATAATCTCTGCCTTTGTTTCGGCTTGGGCGTGCGTTTCCTTTACCTTCTTTCGGCCTTCACCATGCTTTGATGGGAACTCAAACCCCGGTTTCATGGAGCTGATCAGTTCATCCAGTTCGGCGCCCATGACGGTTTCTTTTTCAAGCAGGCGATCGGCCAGGGCATGCAGTACATCTACATTTTCCTTTATAACTTTCTTGGCGCGTTTGTAGGCATTATCGATCAGTTTGTTGATTTCTTCGTCAATTTTTCTCGCTGTTGTGTCGGAATAGTCTCTGTGCTGCGCAATTTCGCGTCCTAAGAAAACATGCTCTTCGCCTTTGGCATAAGAAAGCGGGCCCAGTTCATCACTCATGCCCCAGCTCCGCACCATTTTCTGGGCAACCTCCGTGGCCCGTTTGATATCGTTGGCGGCGCCGGTACTGATGCGGTTAAAAACAATCTCTTCGGCCACGCGCCCGCCCAAGGCTACCGACAATTCGCTTTCAAGCTGGTCTTTATATTTAAAGTCGCTCTCTTCGGGTAAAAACCACGTAATCCCGGCCGCATGTCCCCTGGGAATAATGGTAATCTTGTTGACGGCGTCTGTTCCGGGCAGCAAACGGGCTACCAGGGCATGTCCGCCTTCATGATATGCCGTTGTTTTGCGGTCTTCCTCCCTGATGACTTTCGATTTGCGTTCCAGACCCATGTAAACCTTGTCCTTGGCATCGTCCAGGTCGGACATGTCGATTTTTTCCTTGTTCCTTTTGGCCCCCAGAAGGGCGGCCTCATTAACAAGGTTTTCCAGGTCTGCACCGGAAAAGCCGGGTGTACCCTTAGCAAGGACGACAAGGTTCACGTCAGGGCCCACCGGTGTTTTTTGCATGTGTACTTTTAATATTTGTTCGCGGCCTAAAATGTCAGGCAGGGGTACAACCACCTGGCGGTCGAAACGCCCCGGGCGCAGCAGGGCCGGATCCAGGACATCAGGCCGGTTTGTAGCGGATATAAGGATCACGCCTTCATTCGATTCAAATCCGTCCATTTCAACCAGAAGCTGATTTAAGGTCTGTTCTCTTTCGTCGTGTCCGCCTCCCAGGCCTGCTCCCCGGTGCCTGCCGACGGCATCGATTTCGTCGATGAAGATTATGCAGGGCGCATTCTTTTTACCCTGGACAAAAAGGTCTCTGACCCGGGAGGCACCCACGCCGACAAACATTTCTACAAAATCCGAGCCGCTGATATTAAAGAACGGAACATCGGCCTCCCCGGCGATAGCACGCGCCAGTAAGGTTTTGCCGGTACCCGGAGATCCCATCAGTAGAACACCTTTAGGTATTCGGCCGCCAAGGCGTGTAAATTTTTTGGGCTCCTTGAGAAACTCGACAATTTCGCCCAGTTCTTCTTTGGCCTCATCAATTCCGGCAACATCTTCAAAAGTTACTTTCTTTGACTGGTCTGATTGCAGTCGAGCCCGGCTCTTGCCGAAAGACATGGCTTTGCCGCCGCCGGATTGCATCTGGCGCATGAAAAAAATCCATACGCCAATGAGTACAATCATCGGGAACCACGAAACCAGGACTGACATATACCAGGGAGATTCAGCCGGTGGTTTGGCACTGATTGCAATCCCCTTATTTCTGAGGATCTTAATCAGGTCCGCATCCTGGGGTGCATATACCTTTAGGCGGTTGTGGTTTAAATCCGTTACAATGAGTTCTTGTCCCTGGATAATGACTTCGCTGACACGCTCGTTTTCGACCATGCCAAGAAATTCGGTGTAACTGATCTTTGTTTCAGCCAGATGCTGTTGATTAAACAGATTATATAGCATGACCATCATCAGCGTGATGACCAGCCATAGCGCCAGATTTTTGTAAAATGGATTCAAAAGTCTTACCCCCTGCTAACGATTAATGATCTCGTAAAAATTCAGAGAAACGACCTTTTTACGATTTCGAATTTATAAGAGTTATATTAACCATTATTGCCAATTAGGCAAGTATAAGTTCTCCTTTAAGGATGGTGCCGGTCGACGGTATCACTTTCACAGATTCATCGATACGATGGCCCACCACCCAGATTATTTTACCCCGGCACAGAAGGATGGGGCATTGTGCGCGTTGGCTTCTCGGGACTTTTTGATTGACAAAAAAATCTTTTAACTTTTGGGTCCCGGTCATACCGAGCGGTTGAAAACGATCTCCCGGACGAAAATTTCTTATAATTAGCGGGAAACTCAGTCTATCCATATCAAAAAAACCGGCCTGTTGTCCAGTAAGACTGAAATCAGGCCGATCGCCAGACCTGATTTCAGACAATTTCACCTGTGCGTCAATCTCTGCGATAAAAACCGTTCCGGGCTTCTCCAGCATGTACTCATAAGCAGGCGTTTCATCTGCGGCGGCTTTCAAATAAAGGTCACGTAACGCTTTTTTCTCTTTGGAAATCAGCAGCAAGTCTTGACGGCGCTGAACTCTGACTTGATCTGGCAAATCAAGATTTCCATAGGCTCGCCTATTTTCCAAAAGGCAGACCACGGAATCGATATGGGCAAAGGTAATGCGCCTTAAGTCTCCTTTGATCTTTGCAATGGCTTGACGAATTATCCGTCGCAAGGCGGCTATCGGGAGACCTTCAAGCCCTGAAACCGCAAGGGAAAGGGTGTTTTTTGTTGCGTTCAAGACAGCCCCATGAAAGAGAGGTTTTACAGCTGCGTCCATCCATTCTTCTTCGGCGCTTATAATTGAAGCCGAACGGTTAAGGGTTGCGATGATATTTGGATTGTAGGAGGTTTCCAGTAACGGAATTAAATGATGACGGACTCTGTTGCGCAAGTGCCTTTGGTCCAAATTGGATCTGTCGGAAACATATTTTAGCTTTTTTAGCTTTAAATACTCAATAATATCGGTTCGTCTTAACTTTATAAAGGGGCGTACGATTTTGCCGCTTCTTACCGGAGGAATACCTGCAATGCCAAGGGGGCCGCTTCCTCTAAACAGATTCATCAGGACCAGTTCGGCATTATCGTCACAATGGTGGCCCAGGGCAATTTTGTCGAAATGATTGCTTGCGGCCACATCCATAAAAAAGGCGTAACGAATGCGTCTGGCGGCTTCTTCCAGGGAGAGTCTGTTTTCAAGCTGATATTTACGAACATCAGCTTTATGGAGATGGAAGGGCAAGTCGTATTTGCCGGCCAGTGATTCAACGAATTTGGCGTCATCGTCTGAATCTTGCAGGCGCAAGCTATGATTCAGGTGTGCGACCCCAAGCTTGAGGGAGAATCTGGAAGCTAAAGTGACAAGGGCGTGCAGAAGAGCCACTGAGTCCGGTCCTCCGGACACCCCGACAAGAACCGCATCATGCGGCTCGAACATTCCATAGGCTGTAACGGTTTGCTCAACGATCCGCAACAATTTATTTTTGTAGCCTTTGCGCGATGCTGGCATGAATCAACTCGGAAACGTTTTTATCCCATATTCCTACCATGCCGGAACGGACGGAAACTTTCGTAATTCTGGGCTCGACCATCTCAGTATTTACAGTTACCGGTGTTCCATCAGTTCGTTTGGCTTTAATTGTTGCATTAATGCCGTCAGATGCTTCTTCAGTTATCGCTATTTTCAGTTTTTGCAATGTTGCCGTACATGCCTGGTTGGTTGTATCAAACGGCGCTTGATAAAACCGTGACAACTCACCGTTCATATAAGTATACGCACCGGCGCCTGCAGCAGCTCCGGTGACTACGGCGGCACACCCGACCGTAATCAAATAACAAGATAATATAACCGGCAGCAACAGATTTCGTGTCATGAGCCTGATTTTCCTTTACATAACGCGCAATTTTTAAGATTTCCAAGCAAATTTTACCTATGATAGAAACAGAGCAATGTCAATAAAAAACACTGAATACAGGGTTTGGAAATTAACAATATCATTTATCTTGTGTTATCAGGCAAAGCTTTTTTTAACTTGAAAAAAATGCTTTTGGGTTATACTCATATCCATGGTTGTGCTAGGCGGGGAGCTAGCGGTGCCCTTTTCCCGAAATCCGCTTTATGCGGGGCTGAATTCCCTCTAGAGGGTTTGATTTGGGACTCTATTCTTCATTTTGACCGACCGCCGCGCAACAGACGGTTACGAACCTCGTCAGGTCCGGAAGGAAGCAGCGATAAGTAATGCAGTCTGTGTCACGGATCGGTCTCGGTCATACATATGGTGAATGTGTTTCAGAAAAGATACGACAGAGGGTGCACAACCAACCTTCCTTTTATAGCTGTTTTCAAAATAACGTTCCGTTTCAGCCGCCGGAATTGGGCAAAAGGGGGCGTTTTTCAAAGGTCTCATAATTTCGTTTAGATCGGTAAGACCTCGCAAATAAAAGCGCGTCATTTGTCACTGGAGTGTTGCGCTTGAGGAGCACTTTGTTTGAGGAGCGGCCTGGCGTCCTTTAGGGGTATTGATAAAAAAGACTTTTTCCCCTTAATATCATTCTTAAATTTCGTGCTTTCCTTTTTTCGTGTTTTCGTGGTTGCAATAATACTTTTTGCCGCAAGATGCATAAATCTTACAGAAAAGAACTAATCCCAAAATCCCCACCACCGCCTTGACATTATTTAAGATAGTCTTATTTTTTACAAAACTTAAAAGTCCATATACAACCAAATCAGGGGTAACATCAACTGATGGGCGCAAAGCAGAAACTTAAAATCCATAAAGAAAACGAAAAGGCCGACGAAAAAAATAAATCATTGCCCACAGGCGAACCGGACCGGGAAGATCACGTCGAACAGGAAGCCCACCCGGCGGATCTGGAGGCAGAGCTTGAGTCTGCCCGGAAAGGAGCCCAAGAGGAACATGATCGTTTTTTGCGGGTGTCGGCAGATTTTGAAAACTACAAAAAGCGCTCGGCTCGCGAGATGGAGGATTTCAGAAAGTTTGCCAACGAATCCTTAGTAAAAACATTGCTCCCCGTGGTTGATAACCTTGAACGTGCTCTGGATTCGGTGATCGACAACAAGCCGGCAGACGATCCCATCGCCGCAGGGGTGCAGATGACCCTTACAGAGATATTGAAAATCTTTGAAAAGTTTCACGTTAAATCGATTGAATCCCTGGAAAAGCCGTTTGATCCCTGTTTTCATCAGGCCGTTATGCAGGAGGAGAACGACAGCCATCCTGACAAAACCGTTCTAAAGGAACTTCAAAAAGGATACCTGATGCACGACAAACTGATCAGGCCATCCATGGTGGTCGTTTCCAAGAAACAAGAAACACCTGAAAACCGGAAAGAAAATGAACCGCTTTAAAAAACTAAAGTTAAAATTGATCATATTTGATAGTTAGGAGGAGAGCAAATGGGCAAAGTTATAGGTATAGATCTGGGCACCACGAACTCATGTGTGGCCGTCATGGAGGGGGGTGACGCCAAGGTTATTACAAACGCTGAAGGGGGGCGCACGACGCCTTCAATTGTCGCCGTTTCCGAAAGCGGGGAAAGACTGGTGGGGCAAATCGCCAAAAGGCAGGCCATTACGAATCCGGAAAATACGGTTTTCGGGGTTAAACGGTTGATCGGCCGTAAGTACTCATCCAAAATAGTGCAGGACGATATCAAGATACTCCCTTACAAGATCGAACAGGCCGGCAATGGGGATGTTCGTATCAATCTTCGCGGGAAACAGCACAGCCCTGCGGAGATATCATCTTTTATATTGGCGAACATCAAGAGCTCCGCTGAACAATACCTTGGAGAAAAGGTCACCGATGCCGTCATTACCGTCCCGGCTTATTTTGACGACAACCAGCGCCAGGCCACCAAAGATGCCGGTAAAATCGCCGGTCTCAATGTATTGAGAATTATCAACGAACCCACGGCGGCATCTCTGGCCTACGGCTTGGACAAGAAAGCTGAAGAAAAAATAGCCGTCTTTGACCTTGGCGGCGGAACATTCGATATATCCTTGCTCGAAATCGGAGAGGGCGTATTTGAAGTCAAGGCGACCAACGGCGACACCCATCTTGGCGGCGAAGATTTTGACCTTCGTCTGATCGATTACCTGGCGAACGAATTCAATAAAGATCAGGGCATAAATCTCAGGAGCGACAAGATGGCGCTGCAGCGCCTCAAAGAGGCTGCTGAAAAGGCCAAAATGGAACTTTCCACGTCTCTGGAAACCGATGTGAACCTTCCGTTCATCACCGCCGATGCCAGCGGCCCCAAGCATTTGAACATAAAGATTACCAGAGCTAAGCTGGAAGCCCTTATCGGCGACCTGATAGACAATTTAGAAGGGCCTTGCCGTACCGCCCTTAAAGATGCAGCCTGGACCGCCAAAGACATCGATGAAGTCATTCTTGTCGGCGGCATGACACGCATGCCGGCCGTGCAGGAGCGGGTTAAAAAGATTTTCGAGCAGGAGCCCCACAAAGGCGTCAACCCGGATGAAGTCGTCGCACTCGGTGCCGCCATTCAGGGCGGTGTCCTCAAAGGCGATGTCAAGGATGTTCTCCTTCTTGATGTTACACCCCTTTCTCTGGGCATTGAAACTCTGGGCAGCGTCATGACCAGGCTGATTGAAAAGAACACAACCATCCCGACCAAAAAGAGCCAGACTTTTTCAACCGCAGCCGACAACCAGCCGGCTGTCTCCATCCATGTGCTGCAGGGAGAGCGCGAAATGGCTGCCGGCAATAAAACCCTGGGACGCTTTGAACTGGTGGGCATACCCCCGGCACCCCGCGGCATACCACAGATTGAAGTTAGCTTTGATATCGACGCCAACGGTATTGTGAACGTTTCTGCCAAAGATATGGCGACCGGCAAGGAGCAGTCCATTCAGATTACGGCCTCCAGCGGCATGACGCAGGAAGAAATCGACAAGGCGATAAAAGACGGTGAGCTGCACGCCGATGAAGACAAAAAGAAAAGGAAATTGGTAGATGCCCGCAATCAGGCCGATTCATTGATTTATTCAACCGAAAAATCAATCAAGGATCTTGGCGACAAAGTCGACGATGCTACCAAGAGCAGTGTTAAAGTGGCCTCTGAAAACCTTAAAAAAGCCATGGAAGGTGATGATACTCAAGAGATCAGCCGTCTGAGCGAAGAGTTGACCCAGATATCCCATAAGCTGGCGGAAGCGATGTATAAGCAGGCATCCCAGGCGGACGACCAGCAGGCCGGCGCCCAACCCGGCGCGGAAGGCACGGATCAGACCGGACCTTCAGCACCGGAAGAAGATGTGGTCGATGCTGATTTCGAAGAGGTCAAAGACGACGACAATAAATAACATATAATTTCAGCACAAATAAAAATCCCGCTCGCACTTCAAGTGTCAGCGGGATTTTTTTAGGAAAAATCAGTTGATGTTCTTTATAAGAAAGTCTAGTTAGGACCAATCTTTGAATATCTTGGCCGCAAGCTCGATGTCTTCGGGACAGAAGACAAACAGGCATTTTTCATCTGATGATGACACCGAACCGTACACATAGTTGATGTTGACGCCTTCTTCGCCGAGCTTACTGGCGATGGCGGCCAGGGTGCCGGGTCTGTTATTAAGTTCAAGGGCCATTACCGGCATAATGTCAAAGATATAATCATTTTTCGACAAAAGGTCGATGGTCCTGTCGGTTTGATCAACCAGCAGCCTTATCAGGGCAAAGTCGGCTGAGTCCTTGCGCATGGAATTGTAGCTGGCCACCGAGGCGATGCGCTTGAGGGATTTACCCCGGGCCTGAAAAAGATTCTGCACATAAGAAGATGCATCCTGAATCGTGAGGGCGTCGATGTTGATGCCTTCATCTCCCAGCAGAGATGTTAGTTTGCCTAATTCGCCGGGAACGTTTTTCAGAAAAAGTGAAATTTCCGTTCTTACCATCTTTGACTCCTATTATTGGTTATAGCCTAACAGGGAATTCAAACTTATTTTTACTTCTTCATCCAAAGATAGCTTAACTTTTGAAGGCTTAATGGCCCTTGCAAACGGTTATCATGGTTTTGTTCGCAAAGTTTGCGAATACATCTGCTGAGCGTTATTCTTCTTTCCGGATCTTGAAAGAAAGGGTCAAGCGGAAATCTCCCTGCACAGCTTTCAGTAACCCAAACATGAATACATTCAGGGCAATTGTATTCCAAAGGGAATGTTTTTTCCCCTGCTACTCTAGCGTCAATTCCATCTTTTAAGATATCATCGTCGTTAATCTCTGACTGGCAAAAAATACAATTCATAAAGACTCCTAACATATACCATGCGGTTGGACATGGTCGGCGTTTGCTATAAAATTTCAACAAGCTCGATTTTAAAGGTTAGGGTTTTCCCTGCCAAAGGATCGTTTTCATCTAACACGATACTATCTTCAGCAAAATGTTTAATGGTAACGACAGCATATTCTCCATCTTGTTTGCGAACTCTAAGACGCTTCCCAACTTCTAAATTTATTTCCGGGGGGAAGCCGGATTTCTCCATACCAAATACGCGTTCTTTTTTGTATGGACCGTAAGCCTCCATCGGCGTAAGTGTGATTGTTTTTGTGTCTCCTTGTTTCATGCCGACGACCTCATTTTCAAAGCCCGGCAGCATATTTTTCTCTCCGATTGTAAACTCAAACGGCTCTTCGTCCATGGTAGAACCGAATACCGTTCCATCTACCAAGCAGCCTTCAAAGTGAACCTTTACGTTATCGCCAATTTTAGCTTGAGTCATTTTCTCCTCGTTCTATCAATCTGTTAAAAATTAAATTTCATCTCGTTATTCGCACAAATCCTTTATGCCGCGCAACCATTATCTTGCGGAAGGCTTTTGTCAAGATACTTTTCTTTCGTTAGTTGTGTGTTTTTCCCTTTTTGTAGCAATAATATTTATACCATCATGTACCGCCGTTATGAATAAGATGCTGGATACTGGTTCCTGGATGCTGGATTTTAAAAGGAAGTTATCCTCATTTTATCGAGTATCAAGCATCCAGTATCTGCTTGTTAAATAGTACATTAAAGTAAATTGTTGAACTTTTCTGTTTGGTTACGATTTGCCCGGGTTGTGCATTTGAAAGACTATTTCGCCCTGCAACCATGCCTCGATTGGTTCAGGGTGCCTGAAATAATCTTTAACGGCCTCTGGTAAAGGCAAAGCATCAGTTTGACACCCCATTTCCCGACAATGATCAACTAAACGTGAATGGACAGTTTGAAATATTTCACGTATTGGCTGATAACATTTTAGCCTGGCCCTGTGATTCCTGGACTCAAAGATCATTTTGCAATGCTCGGCATCTGTCGAAGTACAGGTTCGACACACAGCAGGTCTTACCTCATAAATCTTACACATTGCATCTTTTAAAAAGATGCAGGGTAGCTCATGCCGCATCATGGCCACTTCATAAGGGCTTATGCCGTCTATGCGTTCCATAATCTTTTTAATTCTGTCGTTAATCTCTTTTTTCTCCTGAGCCGTGAAAGTCTGTTCTACATGACAACCTATAAGCAGCGCCTCCGGGGGCGTTACCACCGGAAGGTTAAAACAGCAATAGTGACACCCCGTCTTACAGTCCATGGGTTCAGGCAGAGACTCAAGCGACGTAAATTTATAGATAGCTTCGTCGGTCCATTTCAGGGCCTGCAGGGCCAACTCCAGAGCCTTATTGTCAGGACTTTTCATGGTTGTCATATATTATAAGCGCTGCACATACGCAAGGTTAATCCTGCAAGCGGTTTCTTTACTTATGTTATATGTCCTGTTATTATGTTGAATTATTAATCCCTGGGTTGAGCGTTCAACGTTTTGCTTGTAGGCGTTCAGAGGTTCAACGTTCTGCGTTCTGCGTTAACCTTTGAACCCAGAACCACTGAACCCAGAACCGATCAGTTTAGGTAATAAACAAGCTTTCATGAAAGGAGCATCTCATGGCAAAATATAAACAAGGACTCGCATTTGGCTATGTGCAAGGCACTAAATATCACCGGAATCGGCCTTTGATGGACGACCTGGGCTCTATTCCATCCCCAAGCAGCTTTAAGACCTATCCGGATGCGGAACGCGTCCAATTACCGGAACCCGACCTGTCCCAGTCCGCCGATCTCTGGCAATGCCTGGCCAGACGTCGATCTGAACGTAACACCACGCCTGATCCGCTCAGCCTCGGGGAGCTCTCCAAACTGATGTGGGGAACCCAGGGTATCACCGCACGCGCCGGAATGCATCTGCTGCGTACTGCGCCCTCTGCCGGCGCCCTCTACCCTTTTGAAGCCTATCTTTACGTTGACAAGGTGGAAGAAGTGCCCAAGGGTATTTACCATTTTAATGTGGCTGATTTTGCTCTGGAATGTATCAAGGCCGGTGATTTCAGCCAGGCCCTGACCGCTGCCGGTCTGGGACAGCCTGTGGTTCGCCGGGCTGCTGTGGTTATTATCTGGACCGCCATGATGCTGCGCTGCATGACCAAGTACCGCGAACGTGCCATGCGTTACATTCCCATGGATATGGGACATGTCTGCCAGAATGTCCAGCTGGCTGCAACTGCCATGGGTTTTGGGTCCTGTCCCATCGGTGCCTTCTACGATGATGATTTCAATGAACTTTTAGGGGTTGACGGTCAGGAAGAGACGGTGTTGTATCTGATCACTGTGGGTAAGCTTAAATAGACTATACGATATTTCAGCATTATTCCCAATCGGCTAATATTTCTATAATCGGGGGGATAACATTGGTGGCGATATCGGTTCTTGAGCCGCCTGCCAGAACCACTTCCAGGCGATTGCCGGTCGCTTCTTCGGCGAGTTGCAGCATAAAACGGGCAATCTCTTGATAGCAGCGGCCGCTCAGTCCCAGGCTGCCGTAGTCTCCTTTGTGAGTGTCGAAACCAAAGTACCAGAAAATAAGGTCGGGTTTGAAATCCATAACCCGGGGATAGAACTCGGATTTTATCTTGTCGGCATAGATTTGATCTATATCCTCGCCTCCCTTGGTCCGGACTCCCCAGTAACCACCGGGTGCAAGAATATCCACCTTGGTGCCGTCTTCTGAAACATGATCCATGCCGCAGCAACAAACGTGAAGCACCTCCGGATCGTTTCTGAGCAGATCCCGCGTGCCGTCACCATGGTGCGCATCCGTATCCATAATGGCAAAACGCCGGATGTTGTGGATTTCACGCAGATAAGTGATCGTTATGACCACGTCGTTAAAACAGCAATAACCGCCAAAGTAGTTTCGGCCGGAATGATGGCCGCCGGCGCCAATGAGAGCAAAAGCATTGTCGATTTCACCGGTGCAGATCTTTTCTCCGGCCAAAACGACTCCGCCGGCAGAATGCCAGGCGGTTGAACAAAGCGTGTCCGCCTCGACCCCCCGGATAAGCTCCGGAGTGTGAACTTTCAGGATCCATTCTTCTTCAATCGGCGGTGATTCATACATAGTAACATTATCGCGGGCCAAGATATGCTCGATGGCCCCGGGGAAATCCTCCAGCCGGGCGCCCTGGGTAAGATAGCTCCTGCGGCTGAAGCTGGGATGGTAAAACACACCGGTTTTTTTCATTAATTTCTCCTAATCTGAAATAGGCAGAATCAAAAAAATATTTGCCCCCAAGGCACAAAGACACAAAGGATATGTTTATTATTCAAGTTTCGCACCCCATACTTTAACGATGCTCTTTACTCGTAAAGGTTGGATGGTGTTTTTTAAAAGGTAAAATATCTCGAGAACTGCGCAAAAAGTTATGTTTTCACAATCCAACCAGGCCAGGCGCAACGACAGTGTTTATCGAAGTTTTGTTTTCTATTCAGTATGATAAAATGATATTTTATCTCTAGGCGCCGTCAACAAAGTGAAAACGCTCTATTTATATTTTGCCTTTTAAAAAATATCATCCAACCCTTGGGCGCTAAGGATTTTGATTTAAATCAGGGTGCGAAACTTGAGTTATTATTTTTTCTTCGTGCCTTGGTGTCTTGGTGGCAATGGAAAAAGTTTTTCCAGAAATAGCACAGAATTTGCAATTAAAGAAGAAAAATTGGCTTATTCTGAATTATTGTTTGGCTAAAAATCGGACAGGGGCGTTTTTCCCAGAACCTTTAGATAGGATGTATCATTCAGAAACGAGACAATCCACTGCTCGTTTTTATAAATAAAAAGGTTGGTGCTGGCGGTATCCTGTTGAATGCGCCAGAAGTGGCTGTTGTCTAACCCCAGCAGGGCACAGCAGATCACCTTGTTCGGTGCTCGGTGGGCCACCAGGGCGATAGTTTCATTTAGGTGTTTTGCCACAAGATTCTCAATGGCTTCCATGGTTCGCCCGCGCACCTCGTCCAGCGTCTCTCCATGGGGGAAGCGGACTTTGTGAGGCTCCTGAAGCCAGAGCGAGTATAGATCCGGATATTTTGCTGCAATTTCCTTTAAACTCACTCCTTCCCATTCGCCGTAACTGATGTCAATAATTGCTTCCAAAGGAGTAACGGCGATGTCATGAAATTTAGCTATATTTTCAGCTGTTTCCATAGAGCGGGACAGGGGGCTGCTGTAAACGGCATGCACGCTTTCGTTCTGAAGAGCCTCGCCGGCCAAATGGACTTCTTGTTTTCCGGTTTCATCAAGAGGAATATCTGCACGTCCGCGAAAGACTTCCTCCAGGTTCCAGGCTGTCTGACCATGGCGCACCACATATACTCTGGTCATCTTCCCCACCTCCTGATTTTATGAAATTAACCGCAGACCAGCGCAATTGGACACAGACTATATGAGACCTTTGCGATTTGACTGAAAATATATTTTGAGATTTGAGGGCAAATAAACCATTAA
>JACKQG010000093.1_pt1 | contig 38295 bp, 44 predicted proteins | sample 8237621 | NCBI WGS metagenome assembly JACKQG01 (sample SAMN15677084, study PRJNA649215) | marine metagenome | biome: marine; feature: Black Sea; material: saline water; isolation source: suspended particulate matter (SPM) from the Black Sea western gyre | collected 2013-06-09/2013-06-10 | depth... | reverse complement strand
CAGCGCTCCCTCCGTGCCGCGGTGAGCACACATTTAGTTGTTTTTCTTTTTTGTTTTTGGGGGGGGTGGTTGACCTACTGGTGGGTGCCTCGCTGTTTTCGCACCCCGCAATTTCCCCGGCCCCCCCCCCCGCCCCCCCAGCTTTTTTTACACCCCCGTAGTTGGGGGCCGCGGCCCCCCCCGCGTTGTAACCCCCCCCCCCCGCCTGCACCGCCGTACGTGTCCGTGCTATGCACGCCGCCGGTGAATTGTGTTCCAGAAAGAGGTGTGGAGTCATAGCTGCCACTCCATGCTGAACCACCTTCTGTTATTGTACCGCCTCCGCCACCTTGTGCAGAGCCTGAGTCAAAACCTGTACCGCCGTTACCGGAGCCGCCGCGGCCATCATCTCCTGACCCAGCACCACCTCCGCCACCAGCGGTTAGAACCTCATCGTCGTCGATAACGATCGCTGTTCTACCACCGCCATCACCGGTAGCGTTATAAGTTGATGATCGACCGCCTCCGCCATATTGATTAATTGGTGATTTAAAATCACCAGATAAGTTAATCGTATTGTTCGAACCGGCGCCCTTCCGACCGATAATAAAAGTTAATGTCTCTCCGCCGGTAACTGATAGCTCACCGTATGTATATCCACCAGGCCCACCTGTAGCTAATAGAGATGCAACATTATTACTACCACCGCCTCCGCCACCAGCGCCCCATATGTGAGCGGATATTGCAGATACATTAGAATCTAAACCCGTAGGTACTGTCCATGTTTTGTCTGTACCGTAGTATTGAAATACATGTCTATAGAGAGTATCTCTCTTATTGTGATAGAGATCGACAGTTGGATCATATACAGCGTCAACGCTTCTACCGGTTGCATAGGCTGGGTACACTGCAGAATAGGAATCGCTAAGGGTAGTCTGTGAACCTGCCGTTTGAAGCTCTCTATAAACTCTCTCAACTCGCGGATGAAGACCATCAATTGTGTTGGTTAGGAATACGTCATGATCACCATCTTGTGCTTCTCCGAGAATTAACGCATCTTTGATGGTCTGATCCATCCATAATAGCAACATATTATTACGAGCTACTGCATCTTCATTTGTTTGAATAGATGGCACAGGACCGGTAACCCCAGCTACAGCCATACCTCTGTAGTTCTTGACAAGACCTTGCGATTCGGAGATCGCATATAACACTGGTTTAGATATATACCCTAGATGATGTGGTTCATTAGTTTGCAGCACACCAGGGACCGGGGACAGGAAGTATATACTACCAGGTGCCATTGAGTATGACCCAGTGTCAAATGTAATGGCACCGTCTGATACGTATGTAAATGTATTTGTCGTAATTGACTGTACAATACCAAGCATCTCAGCAGCAGATCCTGACACACAGTGCGAGGCTCGGTAAGTTGTTCCATCGAAATAAATTGGATTGCCGACACTGAAGCTATGGCTTGTTAGTGTGACGGTGTGAACGTTACTATTTGTTACAGCTGTGTCCTCAATTACAGAAGATGATTGTACGTTAACATATGCAGAGGATGTAGAAATTGAGTATAGTACAGGTTTGACGTAGCTACCGACAGTAGTAGGTGCTGCACTGTTAGCTTCACCCTGCGTATCGTCTCTAAGGTAATATAGCTCACCAGGATACAACCCTAACACTTCAAAACCAGTAACTGTTTCTGTGCCTACATTGCCATAGTATACTGTATCATCATACGCTGTTAATGCTGCACTTAGCGTGGATACAGGCGCGCTTAATCCAGGCATTTGAGCGCTCAACTCCAACCCAGCGCTTAAGCTTGACAATGTGGCTACTAGATCAATATTACCAAATTGAGATGTACTTATCTGATTTGAATAAGTTACACCTGATAATGAATCTATATAACCATGTGTTACCAGATTAAAACTTGTATTGGTCGCTGAAGACACAACACCAACTACGGTGGCTGATACAGCGTTGTTACTAATTGATTTAACATAAGATTGTCCATCATATCTAATAATGTCTCCTGGTATAAAGCTATTATCAACTGCTATACTCCTAACTACAGATGGACCCGGAGAATCTAAACCGCGGTTACCGGTTGCCCCTGTTGCGCCAGTGGCACCAGTGTTTCCTTTATCTCCTTGAGGACCACCTGACGGTCCTTGGTACCCTCTTTCACCTTGCGTGCCTTGCGTGCCTTGCGTGCCTTGCGGACCAGTGCCCGATATGCCTTGAAAGCCTTGTGATCCTATAATTCCTTGTGGACCTTGATAGCCTTGATCACCCTGTACACCTTGATAACCTTGATACCCCTGGTAACCTTGATCACCCTGTTCACCTTGTGAGGATAGTTCAATAGTTAACGTATCCGATTCATTAGTAGAAACGAACTGCATGTTCGTGCCTGCGACTAAATTTAATGTATTTCGTTTAAGCGGTGATCCGCTATTAATTTGGAATGACGTAGTATGATCAGCTGAAAATGATAGCCTTAATGTAGATGAATCACCAGCAGAAAGTATGCTGATGTTTGGTCCAGCAGAGAGGTCAAGCGTCCTGATATCGCCTACGGCTACGCTATTCAATTGTAGGTTCGTCCTACCAGCAGTAGCTACGGCACCAGGAGATTCTCGTATCTTGAAATCTGCACGGTTTGTTGCCATAAAACTCTAAGTTAGCTTCACTTCCACTTACCTGAGTTTCACGTAGTTATTAGCACGGGCACCCTAGCACGGACAACCAGCTTTTTACCACATAAAAATCTTGTTATAGCTATTTACCAAGATAATAAAAAAAGCCCACCGCTAAGGTGGGCTCCGAATCTTAACTAGTTGCCTTATGGGTTAGTGTCACCAGTCTTAATAGCTTGCTTTAGAGCTTTAACAGCACCGGTTGCATCGCCATTACTGTGGTTATGCTTAGCGATGAACCCGACGTTACCACCACTCAAGTAGGCATCATACACCATGAATGTATCATCTGTTGTATGCACGATACCGTGCTCCATAATCCATACATCTGTACCGTTATGCAGCAGTGTTACATAACTGGATTGGTAATCAGAGCCAACATTTCCTTGTACGAAGTAATTTATAGCTCTATAGTCATTTGCTGTAGTAGTATCAAACGCTACCTCTGCTCCTGATAAACAGTTACCGGATAGGGTTACAAATTGACCGTGGTCAAGAGCAATCTTACTGTCTGTAACCGCCCCATTAGCCAACTTAGCGGTTGTAACATTTAAGTCTTTGATTTTAGCAGTTTCAACTGCATCAGCAGCTAAGTGACTTGCTTCAACACCTAGCGCTTTAATACGAAGACCTGTTAGACCGGTTGTTGTAGTCTCTAGTGAATTGTCAGCAATTCTAACATCCGCGGATAATACGGCGTTACCTGCATCACCTTCAATATGTAAGTTAATTGACGCCGTGTCTATTACAGATGATAGTCCTTCAACCGTAATGTCATTACCAAGAGTAACAGATACACCGTTAATGCTGATATAGTCATTAAGGATTTTAGCATTGGTTACTGCATTGGCTTTAATAGCAGCTGACTCAACAGCGTTGGTAGCTAAATGGTCATTTGTTACTGCTGCCGCGGCGATTTTAGCAGATGTAACTGCTGATGTAGCAATCTTCGCTGTAGTGATACCGTCAGACGTTCCGGTGGAATCAACGATCATCGCTGTCTGAATAGCGTTGTTTGAGATGTGCTGAGCTTCAACTGCGTTAGCGGCGATATGATCGTTTAGTACTGCGTCAGCGCCAAGCTTGTCGGATGTAACTGCTGATGCGGCAATCTTCGCTGTAGTAACAGCACCGGTACCGAGCTTACTAAGATCGACTGCACCATCTTGAATATGGTCGTTATTGATACAATCTGCAGCAAGTTTATCTTCTGTTACAGCTGAAGCAGCAATCTTCGCTGTAGTAGTTTGCAGATCGCCAATCTTATCTGTCGTAACAGCACCAGTGCCAATGTTACTTGTCAGCACCGCACCTGCACCAATCTTAGCGGTTGTGACAGCAGCGCCGGCTAGCTGTGCTGAGTCGACAGCACCGGTACCGATCTTAGCGTTTGTAACCGCACCGGCGGATATTACATCTGAATCAACACTATTATGAGCTAACTTAGCGTTTGTTACTGCGAGGTCGCCAAGCGCCGTGGTATCGACAGAACCTGCTCTTAAGTTTGCTTCCCATGATACGGTACTTGAAGAACCATCAAACGAAACAGATCCTAATAAATCACAATTCGATGCAAAAGATATATTAACTAAATTGGCCCACTTTGTTGCGGTACTCGAGTTACCGTCTAAGTTAGCAGAGAGGGTTGCTCGAGCAATAGTACCGGTAGTGTCAATGTTACCCGACGTCGGGTCAGTTTGTTGCTCAGAGAACAGCTTGAAAATACCGTCAGTTGCGTCGCGGAATAGACCTGCATATTTTAATGTAGCTCCGGTTTGATACTGACCATAAAAACCGATGTCAAGTGTATCTGTTGTATTGCTCGCGCCAAGAGACAACAACGGATCCTCTACTTCGATCGCCGTGGTATTGAGGGTTGTGGTATCACCGTCGACTATAAGGTTACCATTAACCCTTAAGTTCTTGTCGAAAGTTGCGTCATCTAAACACGAAAGACCGCCAGCGAGTGTACTTGTACCTCCTACTCGCAGTCCGTGCTTTACTCTAAAGTCCGGGTTTTTTACTGCCATAATTTATCCTAATAAAAACAATGTATAACTATGTTCTTACAGAAGGTAGCTTCACTGTCCGCTAAACGAATACGAAATATTCTCCTTGACTGTACTGTCGAGATTATTTATGCCACTGAGGCTATAGGCAACTATATTTATGCCGTTATTAAACAGGTGGCTCTGGTGCGGGTCCTATAGGCTCTGGGGCGGGTCCTACATCTCCTGCAGGTTCACCACCTGCATCAGTAGGGCCTGGACCGAATTCAGGCGGAGCTCCACCAGGTGCGCCCATAGGCGCGCCTCCCATGCCGCCCATACCCATATCACCTTCACCTCCGGTAGGAGCAGGCATCTTGTCCCATTCTGGCCCAGCGGCTTCGATTTGACCAAGTTCCCATTTAAGTGAAGAATCTTTACGTAACCACTCTCTATTGGCTTTAATCTGGAGATCAGACCAACCTAAATACTTCTTCTGTGCATATGAATTGGATACAAGTTCATTCTGACTGAAGTTATTGTAATTGTTATACTTAAGTTCTAGAATCTGCTGAGCTCTTAATTCTCGGAAGTTTCTAGGTTCAGTAAATTTAACATCGAAATGATTTTCCTTAAGCTTAAATTCTTCCCACTGTCCTTTTAATTTAAGATGTGTAATAAATGCATTCTTAAGACCTTGTGCGAACGTTTCCTGCAACCTAACAATGAAATTAGCGAACTTAAGTTCTTCTCTCAACATTGTCGCGTCTGTCGCGTTATATTGTGACTCAGGATCAACTCTATTAACAGGTACCTTAAGCGATTTATAAAGCTTACGTACGAAGTAAAGTAAATCATCTAGCTGACCTAAGTTTTGACCTCCTTGTAACTGATCTACTGATGTACCGTCACTGCCTTGTCGTTTGGCAAACCAAAAACTATCAAGCATTGATTGCGGGTTAAACGATTGTACAGAATGTCCCTTACTAGAATCATATGTCTTACGAGACCAATAATTTTGCATCAATTTCTTTAGATACGCTTCCGCTTTTGGACCTGGCATGTTTCCGACGTCTACATTAAACACTAAACGCTCCGGGGCCCTTACTAACCTATAAATAACAATCGCGTCCTCAATCAAAGAAAGCTGTCTATATGAACGACGGGCGTTTTCAATGAAAGGTACTCTGACTGTCTTATCTTCATTCCACACACCACTATTGATATATGTTACCTGGTTCTTATCAAATGGTATTAGGTCAAATTTATTAGGGTCACCAGATGACTTACTAACTACCTGATCAGGGTCTTTAGGCTTGCGCAATATGAACCCTTTAATGAGGACGTTTTGAACGTTGTCATATATTGGATCAATCAGATCAGATGGCATTAGCATTACTCCAAGAACACCTTTATCAACATTCTTCCTATGAACGATGTTTTCAAAGAACAGCTCACCATCAATCATTAACGTACGGAAATATTCCCACCCTTTGTTAGGAAAGTCATAATGCTCGACGAACGTTCTAAATTCTTTTTGTAGCTGCTTCTCAACGGCATCAGAAAAGTCCCTATGACGTACCTTAAGGTTTATTACATCACCTTCTTCGTCCTCGACAATGACTTCATCACATATTTCATCTAAGGCATCAGCAACTTCAGAAAATGCAGCCATAACTCTATAGTCTCGCAATCGTTTAGACTTATCTTGGTCTAAATTAGCGTACATGTAGTTGTGGTACTGCTGCTCTGCGTGCATACCACCGGCTGCGGCACTAAAGAGGTCTTGCGCTGACGGTAGAGTCGACACAGCTAGCTTGTTTAGCTGCTCATCACGCTGCGTGCCCGTGTTATAGAAGTACTTAAACTTAGGATTGACGGATTGTACGTCGTTAATTAGATTCTGATTACTGTACGGTAACTTTGAAGCGATATAATTAACTAAACCGCGGCCGAATGTGGACTCTCTGCCTGTACTTGCGTTATATTCTGGCATATTATTGGTAAACTCTTATTGTTGTTGTTAAGCTGTTCATCAGCGTGTCGTAACCAGCTGGGTTAACTACTATTATATCCATATATCCTGTATTTTCAACTTTTGGGAGGGTTATTTCTAACATATAATCATTTACGATCTTAAACCCATGCTTTCTGTCGACTGGCGTGCTGAACGCGCTTAAATTATTTATGTTATACCCTGAAAACGCGGGATATAAGGCGGACAAATTAGATCCCGCAAATAAATCGTTATCTGTTAACCCGGTAATAGCAGAAGTAAACATACCATCCGTTGTACTAACATATACCGCTGTTGTATACTGCATACTTTGACCTTCAATCACTATTTGAGGGTTTTTAGTGTCAACAAGAACTTTCTTTATGAACATAGCACTCTTATAGTTAGATACACCTTTAGAGATATAGGTATAAGGATAGTTTGTACTAGCAGGGGCACCATCTATTACTGATGTTATCTGAGGCTGTGCAGAAAGGTTAATGCTAATAACATTATCCCCTGTTTCAGGTATATTTGGCTTCTGTAAACTCATTCTAAAAAGGATATTCCAGTTACTGGATACATATCTGTATAAGCATACAAGATATTCGGTCCGACTTTCGTTCCACCAGCTGGGAATAGCCATGATTTAACCGTAAATGTTGTATCTGCGCTAATTCTTGCCGGACTATTTGGTTGAACGTCTGTTGGATAGTCCATACTAACGGAACCTGACCATTCTATCTCTGTTCGTATCTCTTTTAATAGAGTCGACAGCGTAGATGGCAGTTTCCACGATACAATGATATATGGATTCGAATATGGTATAAAATTTGACAATATTTGATCAACATCATTTTGATATTTGGTCATAATCGACATATTAATGTCAATATTAACCGGTACTGGCATTGGAGTATTATCATATGTCGATGACTTTGGATCATCATTAGATGTTTGCGCGTCATATGTACCTCTTATCTTGTTGAATACGCGAGAATTGTCTCTAGTGATGCTTCCAATTGATACAACCACAGCGGGAAGAGTGATATGTTGCGACTTGTTGAGTAAATTATGCAGAGCACGCTGTTTCGGCGAATAAACGTATCTAACAGCAAGTTGATCTTTAACTACTCTAGAACTATTATACCGATTTATAACAACATCATTAAATGCGCTTATAAATTGGATTAAGACATCCTTTATCTCAAAATAAAATGGCTTCTTCTTCACTTGAAGTATTTATTCGCTATCGAATACGTTTAACGAAGTGTTCAGGTAGCTTATTTGTATTCATTTCAAGCAATTTCACGACAGACGCATCTAAAATGTATGTTACCGCGTAATCGTCAGTGGATCTAGTAGCTCTTCCACATGTCTGCACGAGTGTTGACAGTGTTTTACCAGTATACCAATCCTTATCCTCTTTAAACAGCCTAGATATACGTTTGTCGCTCAAAGGCGGATATGGTACCTTCATAATAATCTGAAATCTCGCCAATTCATCTTTAAGATCGACACCAAACCTAAGTGACGGGCTCACGAGCACAGTAGGAGAGGTAGACATAGCATGCTCTCGAAGCATATGGTCATTCGAAATTTCTTGATCTCTTATTAATAACCTAGGATTGTTTATCTTATCACCTATATACTGAGTGATATCCATTGAATGTGTATGTATTACACCCTTATCATCTTTGTGATAGTCTAAGATACCTTTTACTAATGGTATAAGTTTAGGTAACACAGCATGTTTTGTTTTGTAATTTATTTTATATCTGTCTGAAACAATTATTGGCGACTTTTCCGGATCGAAGTTTGAGTCAACATGAATGATATCACAGTCCTTCTTGCTGATGCCTATATCTTTACAGTACTGATCAATGTCAATAAAGGTTGCAGACATTAAAACAACCTTCTTACCGTGATTGAAGATATGTTTGGTTAAGTTATTGACCCTAAGCGGTGTAAAAATTACCCTATCCGCATTCTTATCAATAACATACTCACAGTTCTGCCAGTTCCACTCTACCTGTGATAAGCTTTCACTCATGTTGAGTAAGAATTTTAGTTTATTAAGCTCTCGTTGTGACCTTTTAACTCTTTTATGATGCGCAGCTAACGTTTCTTTTTGTTCTTCAACTTCAATCAACAGACTGTTTAGCCATTGCCTAGCTTTCGTATATGAAAGGGTAACTAGCTTGCTGTGATTAATACCATAGTACTTAAGATCCTTGTAGGGAACAGTTAGAGAGAAGGTACTTACCAGCTCTTCTTCGAGCTCTGACGCTTCATCGCATATGATGACTTCTTTTTCCTTGAATTCCGGCGGTACAGTTAAAAATTTTCTATAGTTTAACGTTGAAACTCGTGATGATAGGGCATTATTTCTTGCTTTATAATATGGACATATATCATTATCCCAACATTCATCTCTTAACTTGTGTGCGAACACACATGGAGCTGTTTGTACATCAAACTCTGGCTCTACTTCACAGTCATAATTCGATTTACCCTTGTAACTTATTATATCTCCGAACTGATCAATGTATTGATCTTGTAAATTTTTTGTTATTGTTAAGATGAACGCACCGAAAGCTGATTGTTTATATAAAAAATCATCATGAACTAACTTACCGCTTGTATAGTCCCGCTTAAATAAGTCGTAATCATGTGCTAGCTGGCGATATTCGTCAGAGCATTCGTTTGTTGTATTACATATAGCTTTTGAAACAAAGCTTTTACCGGAGCCAGTAGGTGCAGATATAATGGCGTACTTCTTTTTACCATTGAGAAACGAATTAACTCGGTTTAATATCTTTGTCTGCTGTTTTGTCGGTTTATAATTTTCAGGAAAACTAGCCAGTGCATCTTTTTTCTTCATATAGTCTTGAGTGTAACAATAGTATCTAAGTATTTCGACTTACAATCCAGCTTTTCGTTCGCTAATGCCATTCGAACAACTGCATTGTTATTATAGAGTCTATTGAAACGATAGTCAAGACTAAGATTACCTTCTGCCGGCTTTAAAATAGTAAAGGGATACGGTATTTCGTACGATTGAAGCTTATTAGAGAAGGCAGTCTCTACTGTAAACGATATATAATACTCGTCAATATTAAACAGCACCATTTTACCCTTCTTAAACACACGGTCAGGGGTACTAAAGCTAATATTTCTTTGTAAGAAATATTTCAACTCTTCATTCAATATGCTTGTGATCATGTATTCATAAACGCAATCTTCTGATCTCCGCTCATAGGTGCTAATACATCATTAAAATATGCCCAAAAATCAGCAACTGGTACTGATGTAACCAGATCACACTGTGCTGCGTTAATGGATCTATAATCCTGCATTATAATGTCCCATGTTCTTGCGATGTTAGATTGCGCTTCGTTTATTTGTCGGCCTCCTCGAGGCGGTCTATAGTTTAACGCCACTTTTCCATCAACAGAGTTAAGCAGTTCAGCGCTATTCGTGCACAACATCCTTCTCGTGCTCGGATAACCTGGCTTAGGCGTCTTTCTTATGAATCGCACATCACAGACGTGCGTCATTAGCATTCCTTTAAGAGATCCTAAATTAACTTTCATCTTCTGGCTTACAAACTCCGAACAGGCGTTGCTCATTCAAGAACATCCCATTCTTTACCGTACCGACACCGTCAACGGAAATGTTGCTGACTTGTATGCCTTTGTCGTTTGGAAAACAAACAACGTCTCCGGTAGATACATAATCACAATTTGGACCCGCTAGCACCACTCGGCCAAGTCTCCATGCTTTAGTCTGTGCGTTAAGCGGTATTACGACACCATTACGAGAGACAACTTCGTTGTCTTCCGTGTCAATGTATTGACATAATACAATGTCGTCCATCAGTGATGATAGTTTGTAGCCTTGAAGAGAAAACTCATCTTGTACACAAGTCTCTAAATTAATTAAGCTTCTCTTTGGAAGGAGCTGATCAATATCTGCTTTTTTTCTGCTCATAAATCCTTTGGCGTATACTTATTAAGATCAATATTTAGCTGATCTATATAAGTAGTTACTTCCCTTTCTGATAATTCCATACCTTTTGCTAAAACAGATATCATTTCTTTATTATCTTCAGCACTCGTCTTTTTCTTCTTTTTAATGTAATAGAAGCGATTAAATTTCTGTCTAGGTATGATGTTTTGTAAAAATTTGTATGAAAGCTGCTTATCTTCCATGATAGGATACAGCCAATTAGCAGTTTCGTTAACTAAATGCGCTACATTCGGTGAATGCATTGATAGCCACCTACACATCATAAAGTGATTATACGTGCCTTCATTGTCGATGTTTTTGAAGACTTTATTAGTCTTCTTATACAGAATATTATCTAGATATGTAAAGATGGTAGGCTTCATAATTGACCTTCCATCCATTCTATAACATTCATTGTTGGTTTCCAGCTCAATAAATGACTAGCGCGAGAGATATCAGCTTTATCGTGCAGATTCTCTCCAGGCTTAGGCGGGTTAAACACAAAACTCTTTGCAAAATGTTTAGCTATATTAAAAATGCTGTGACTATTACCAGTTCCTAGATTAATTGCTTTACCTTTAAACTCGCGTTTAGTGTTTTCGCCAGATAATATAATACCGTTAACAATATCATCAATATAAGTAAAGTCTCGTGTTTGGTTTCCATTACCATTAATGGTTAAAGGTACACCTCTCTCAATTTGATCTAAAAATACTCGTGTAACTTGTGTATAAGGCCCGTCAAGCTTCTGACTCTCACCATAAACATTAAAAAATCTCAGACATACGGTATCAATAGACGTGTTTTGACCGTAATACATACACCATTGCTCACCGTGTAGCTTTGATATACCGTATGGGTTACATGGATCAATGTTATTACCTTCCTTAAGAGCTAAAGACTCGTCATAGTTTTTATAAACAGATGATGTTGATGCATAGACGACTCGTTTAACGTTATAAGTACGCGCTGCTTGAAGTACTTCAAGTGTAGCTTTGGTGTTATTGTCTAAAGCCAACACAGGATCATCATATGTCTTCTGTACTCTAGCCTCTGCTGCGAGGTGGTAGACTATATCTACACCATGAAACTCAGGTAGAGGCATATCACAACCAAGCTCTCTCTTTATATAATGTACGTCGACGATTTCTAGATCAGGACTGTCTTTATCGATGACTACAACGCTATGACCTTCATGTACCAACTTTAGTACAAGCTTTGTCCCTATAAAACCACATCCACCTGTAACAATAACCCGGCTCATTTAAAGATAATTTTAGTAGTAGCAATAAACATATCATCATTCATTGCATAAAACATATTCACAACATCTTTCATGAAGTTATCACATTGAGAGTCGCTTAGGTTTGTTGAAAACGCAAACGCTGGTGCCTGTCTACCGGCTGTAACGTTGATAGCTGTATGTCCTAACGCTGTACCGTTAGAGCAATATGTAATGCTAACAGAGCACTTACCTGAGGGTTGAATGATTCCGTGTTGATCATGTTCTTTGTGAACCATTAAGTCATCACCATCAACTTCAATAGGTGCTTTTAGGTATTTGCTACTAAGAATGTTAGCTACTTGTGTATTGAACAGTCGCTGCCACGCGACGGCGCCGAATTCATTCATATTAGGAATTTCCCAAAGAAAATTTAATGCATCTTCTGAGTAGATATAATCGTTAGCGAGAGTATCTTCGAGGTCAATCATACCATCAGCTTCAACTCTCATTGGAGCTCTGAACGCTAAAATATTTCCAATAGGCAGTGTTTTATTTCTAAAAAACTTATACGCAAATCGACTATGGAGAATGTCTCCATCATATACAGGAATATCCTTAACAATCATTCCAATGATTATATATCACTTATTTGATATGTCAAGCTTTTCGTGAAGCTCCCGGGTCATGCATTGCAGTATGAGGAACTACTTCCTGCTTCCAGTGTACACCCTTGTCATGTTCCATGTACTTACCCCATGGGGTTTGACATATTACTTGTCCACCTGTAACGTAACCGTTAGAATTTTTGTGAATTTTCCATTGCTTATTTTTAGCAAAATCTAAGAACCATTCTGGAGGACATTTTTTAACAGCTTGCTGCATGCCCATGCTATCATCCCAGCGGGTGAAGGATCTAAATTCCTTTGACAGATATTGCTCCATAAGAATTTTATAAAATGCTGCAGCATTAGGATCTCTACCATTAACAACGACAAAACCGGATTCAATTACAGGGCGCGTTCCTTTAAAATAAGATACAGCTTTTCCTTTTGTAACATCGGCGATGAAGTCATCTGTAAATGTGTCTAAGAATCTGATATCACTGTCGACAAATAACACGTAATCATCATGCTTAGTTTCACAAATGGCGTGATGCCACATTGCTATTTTTCTAAACCACCCAAACCATCTAATGTTAAAGGATTTATCTATACCGGGAGGTGAGGTTGCGTCACCTCCAAACGCTTGTGTAATAACGTCCCTGTTTTGATCGAAGACAGTCTTAAATTGATCGATACCACACACATCAATAGTTTCATAGTCAAGCTTAGTTGATAGCTCGCCATAGACGATCTTCTCCGCGTCTGGTATGTAAGTCTCTGCTGTCTCAAGCATACGTTTACCAGTAGCATGATACATCTCCTCATTAAATGTAGATATAATTTTCATATTATTTTTTTGTAACTTTGACAATACCTATATTAAGTTCAGGTACATTAACACCTATTGCGTCTGGTGGAATTTGAACGTTTTCGGAGAATAAAACTTCTACATTATACTCATCGCTTTCATCTAACTCGCAAATAAGATTAAAACACCCACATGATGTTTCGCCGACGTAATAATCATCGAACAACACTACGGTATTTTCATGCATATGCTTCTTAACACTATTCCAGTCATTTTCAACGGTGTCTAATGAGTGGCCGCCGTCAATATAGGCAAAATCTATCGGCTGATCTGGTTCGAACACCGGTAAGGTGTCAGTCGTATAACCGACATGCAGTTTTATAGTGGCTCCAGTCGCAGTGAGCCTATTCTCTGCATCTTGTTTAGAAATGACACGCTTGTTATGCAGTTCTTTCTCTCTATTCTCGTGACTTATACCTTCGAAGATATCAAAACCATAATATATAATATCTGGATTGTGTTTCTGAGCGGCTTTGATCATCTTTGTAGCGTTTCCACCGTCCCATGTACCTACCTCCACAATTGTCTTAGGTTTACACAGGTCAATTTGCGGAACTAAGCAGCGATTATATCTTTGAAGTGCAGCCATATGTCTTATTTAACACGATCATAATCATCTTCAAGCCTAACTATATCATCTTCATTATGATCCTCCGTGATTTTCTCTGACAATATCTGTATCAGACAGTTCTACCCAATAAATTTCGTAACACACCGCATCCTTTGTACATTCAAACATATGATACTCACCAGGTGGTATAGTAGTTGCTTCTCCAGCCGTAAGTAGTGTTACGTCTACCAAATCATAATCGTTCTTCCAAGCTGTTATTTTCATTTCTCCAGATTCCATAAAGAAACAATTATGCTTATGCTCGTGCTTATGCTTGCTACAATAGCCTCCCTTTCTAGTTTCAATGCGATGTATTTCTACATTATTCTTATTGAACAGAGGTTGTGTAGAGCCCCATACTTTGCCTTGTTTGTGCAAGTTCATATCTATTTTTATTTACGTGTTGTCTTAAATGCTGCCAGCATGCTCCGGATTTTAACTCATCATGTGACCATTCTGCGTAGCAAAGATCATTAACCCATTGCTCTCTATCTGGCTTTAAAATATTTTCTATATTTGCTAAGTTTCTGTCAGAAACTGGATTAGCAATATTAAATTGATCTTCGGATATGCTAGGTACACCAGAGATAATTGCACCTACACAGCCGGCGGATGTCCTGGTAATACAACAATAAGCGTCATACATTTCATCAATACCATGTTTTGAATCTTTCCGATTTTTTGTACGATGAAAAGTAATATTATCAATAGCATCCATTATATCTTGTTCATACTTCGTCTTCCACATACGCTCTCTCATTTGGTTCTGATGACATCTAAACACTATCTCTCTATCCGTATATTCACGTATACGTTCTGGTAGTTCAATATAATAATTCATTGCATCCACAGGTTTCAGATGCCTTAAACCAGAACCTTTAAATGTTTGGCTGATTATAAGAATATACTCACCGTTAGTATTCCACGACCGTATATCAATTTCTCTAGATTCTCTCCTATCTGACGGAGAATTTTCGTTGTGAAATTGAGCTGATCCTTTTATTCCGTCAAACCCAATTGACACGTATTTGTTACCACCCGGATCAGGTATTAAAGGAGCATCTGCTATAATTTGCCTCTTATTATTTTCTGTCTGATGCTTTCGAATACCTTTTCTCAATACATCATCTGGTGACGTCCCTTGAGTCGTGTCGCATATTTGAAAGCTAACATCACATTCGGAAAGACGTTCGTCTATATGTTTATGAGACTTAATTCCTACAGTCTCATCTCCATGAGCGGCAATTCCTTGCGAGAATAATTTAAGAAGAGCTTTAGCTCCTCCAGATCTCTTCGTATGACATATGCCTACTTTCATCGTTCCCAGAACTCGCCTTGCTCCCACTGCGTACGTTCTTCATCAGTTAAATACGCTAGCCACTTATCACCAAACTCACAGTCAGCAGTATCTTTATGCCAGGGTCCACCGTCAGTGAAATGATATGCAGCAGGTCGCTTGTGTGTATTGTAATACCCAGTAAGGTAGTTGTAGCTATGAGGTATTTGATTAATGCACACATCATCAGTCCACTCCATTCGATGAAGATATTTCGGAGATTCTGTACTAACTACTTCTGGTGTAAGTCTCTTGCAATGATCGTGAGCACAATTAAACACCATTAGACTGGACCAATTCTTTCTTGGATACCATTCCTGTTTAAAACCGTCCATCTTGCGCTCTTTCGGGCAATGCGTGTATTCATGATGTACACATGATATAGAAAATTCACTATCTACATATGCTATTAGTGAGTATATATTTCGTTGCCATAGGAAGTCTGAATCACAGAAAATAGCAAATCCATTATAATCATTTAGATATGGTACAAGAAATCGCGTATACGTAAATTCAGTAGACTGTCGATCATCATGAGGCCTTGTGTATACGCCTGAATTGATAAGATCTTTAAGTTCTAACGTCTTAATTTCAATATCAGCGTTGTACTTTCTGATAGAGCGCTCGCACACAGTGCGAGCCATATGTTGACCTAAATTTGTTGTATCGTATCCAATGTATACAGTAAACTTCATTATCTAAATTTTCTTATCCAGCCTTTATCACCGTGATCATAAACTAAGTCCTTACTAATAAAACCTGTTTCAACAGCGCCTTTTAAGTAACTAAACCAAAACCCTTCTAAAGGATGGTTCGCGACGCGCCATGGCTGTTTTGACATGTCAGTATAGTGCAGTAAGGTAGTATTTTCATCATGAGCATCCAAGCTATTCCAACCAGAATCAAACTCTGGTTTGATCTTTGCGTGCTTAAATTCAAACATAAGTGATTCATACGTCAGCTCTCCGCTATCTAATTGATCAATTATGGAATCAACTGTCCATTCAATGTTATCACAATCAAGCATTAGCATAGCATAATTGGAATGCTGCCAGTGTTCGTATTTATCCATGCCAGCGCAACAAATCCCGTCGTAGCCATCAAAATTATGCTTAAGAAGATCACCCATGTCACCAAAAACAAGCATATCTGAATCTAAGTAGAATGCTTTACCTGTTGCAAGCTCAGGTATAAAGAATCTTTTAAAGCTAAACGGTGTTCTAGGGTGATTTTTAGGATCAGCTGGTAGGCGATGCTCTGTAGGTAGCTCGTGCAACGGCGTTACAGTAGCTGGGTTAAACGTATTAAGCTTAATACTATACTCCAACACCTTTGCCGGTATTTCTTGTTCAGGAGCGCTTCCGACATACACTTTTATCTCTTCCAAATCGCGCAAGCGTATAAATTCTGTACTATTTTGTGCAGAGAACTTTTCGATATATGGATCCTGATCATCAAAGGACGCTCTACCATTGCGCAAAGGCGTGATGTGAGAGAATTCCTCTGAGTAATTACTACCACCATCTACGCCAATTGAATATACCTTTTCTCTTGGTTTTGTCTGACCTACAATATTATAAAGAGTATCTCCGCTGTTGATACATGCTGGATACAGTATGCCAGCGTCATGTCGCACTGGACCTGATGACAGATTATAGAAATATAGTCTACCTTCATTCTCTAAACGCTGCAAGACGTCGTACTCTTTAATAAATTCCGGGAGAGTTTTGCTTGTAGCTTTCCATTTAACATGCGGACAAAATGGCAGCGATACATTTTTAGCTTTTTCATAAAGCTGTTCCCCGAGATCATCTACAACATCAATATCAATTATGTTGCACATATCCGCTCCATCTAGCTTCTCTAGAGAGTGGTTAAGCGCAATGACGTTGTACTTTGATAAAAGTATTTTATCTTTTAAGTCAAAGGATGGCCCTTTCCCGACAAACAGGACAGGCTTGTCGGATGATTTTAAATATTCTTCTATATGTTTCATGGTTTGAGGATTGTAAAGTCTTTAAATTTTTCCTGTCTCTCTTTAATATAGGTTTTTAAAAAACCGTTTAAGTCCTTCGTGCATCTTTCTCCAAGCTTTTGCATATCAGTAGGTGTGTGAGTTTTATGTTCGTAATGATACGCTACAGCTTTACCTACGTATATATTGTCCTTATCTTCATCAATACACTTCATGCATAAGTGCACGTCTTGAAAGTAGTGCTCAAAACTCTCGTCGAAGCCGCCGATTGTATTAAACAGATCGAGAGATATAAGCAGTACAGCTCCAGTGTTACCTAATACGATATCTGTAGTAGAGTATTTTGTTGGTGCTTGGCCTAAGCCTCTGTGAGTAGGTACACCGTCGGCGCGAATGCATTGACCAGCATGCTGTAGTGAACCATCTTCGAAGAGCAATTTACAGCCAACTGCACCAGCGTCCTCTTTATTTTCATGATATGCTGATACGAGTTGAGTTACGCAGTCAGATAGCATCTTAACATCGTTGTTTAGGAATAAGATTAAATTCGTCTTACTCGTATCAAGGTCTAGCTCGTTCTGTGCGATGTGGTTATTAACTTTAGAGTAATGAAAGCCATCAAATAAAATTGACTGTATCTTAGCACTATTTATACTGCGTGTAACTTTATCGTAATATTCCTTTAGCTTTTCTCTGCCATAGTCTGATGACCCAGTATCGCCGATATAAAATTGGTAATTCTCAAAATGATCGTCAGTATATAGCTTCTTCTCTATGATACTATCAACACATGTCCTCACATACTCCACGTTATTCTTCGTTAATATAACGATATGAAGCTTATACAGATTATCCAACTCTGCCATGATATAAGTTTAACGTATACAGTGGTTAATTCCAGCGAAAATAACTAAATAATTGTAATGAGTAAACCTCGTAAGTCCCGCGCGCGGGATAATGAAGATGCTAGAGAAGAGATCCAAGACGCATTAGCTCCGCCTCACTATGAAAATCCAAACCCGCTTAAGCGTACTATCAAAGTAAAGCAATTTACTTGGACAGATCGACAGAAGGAATTCTTTAAAGTAGCGCTAGATCGAGAGACTCGGGTTGTTTTTGTTACAGGGCCTGCAGGTACGGCTAAAACTCTTCTATCTGTATATTGTGGTCTGCAATTACTAAACATGAAGGTCATTTCAGATATAATGTATCTTAGATCTGCTGTTGAGAGTTCAGAATCTAGATTGGGATTCTTACCCGGGTCTGCAGAAGATAAGCTTCGATTTTATAATCTACCATTCATTGATAAGTTAGATGAGTTATTACCTAATACTCGACCCGAGAAATTAGAGGCGGAAGGTCGCATTAGTATGTTCCCTGTCAACTTCGCTAGAGGTATGAACTGGAATGCTAAATGTGTAATCTTAGATGAAGCTCAGAACTCTACTATAAAAGAAGTAACGACAGTATTGACGAGGTTAGGTAAGAATAGCAGATGTTTTATCCTAGCTGATCCGATGCAAACTGATTTAAATAACCCACGTCTACACGGAGCGTTTCAAAGTATGATTAATGTATTTTCAGATGAGGAAAGCCGGGAGATGGGAATACATACCTTTAAGTTTGGACCAGAAGATATTATGAGGTCGAAACTCTGTAAGTACATTATAACGAAGTTGGATCAGCATCAGTCAACTGACTGATATTATTTGCCTCAACCGCCTGAATATTTTTTCTTGCCGGCGCCTTCATCGACTTCCTCTTCTGAGTCGTCGGAAGCCATTTCACTTGCTGCTTTTGCGGCAGCAAGACGTGTAACAGCAGTTATCGCAACTTCGCGAAGGTGCTCTGTATGCTCGGTGTAGTGAATCATCAACGCTTTATTAACTTTCTCGCAAAGCTTATCTGGACACTGACCGGCTTCTGCAAGACGAATGACTTCCGCTTTATATGCTTCCTTGAATTCTTCACTTAGTTGAAGACCGCGCGGATACATTAAGCGCTTGCCAGGAATCTTGAGATAAGCTTCTGTGATGCTATTAAATTTGTCGTCGAATTTCACGTAATTATTTATGCGATATGATTAGAATATTTTAGGCTGTTTCTCATCTTTCGCAGCTTCTCCTACCTCTTCTGCCAATCTCTGCATATCAGACATCTCACTAAGACTCTCTAGAGTGGGTGTTGCATCGATAGGATCACCGGAGTCATTCAGATACATACGAGTTAATGTGACTCTTTGCTGTCTTGTACCGAATATCTCGATAATAGCCGGTTTATCACGAGGATCAAAAAACCCACACTTAGGGTTATTCATCCATTGATTATAGAGCTGTTTAAAAATATTATCTACTTCAGATCTAAAGATAGCTTGCTCTTCGGTGAATTTATAATCAACAGGTGATGTTTTGGAGACAGGAAAGAAGAATATAATATCTACAAGCGTCATAGCTTCCTTGACAGCTTCAACAGTCTTTCCTACGAAATCTTCATCTACTTTTCCTTTATCATACGCCCATATCGTATAAGCTAAATTATCCAGCGGGCAGCGGTCAAAAACTACCTTACTTGTAGGGGTATACTTTTTGTGCTCAGCGCACATATGGTCTAAGATCTTCTGTTGAACATCTTTAGTCGTAGCTCCTTCACGTAACAGCTCTGAATCACCTACGACGTCTCTATACGACTTATCAGGCACTTTATAATCACTCCATATATCTAGAAAATCTTCAATATAACATGATTTACCTGTCTTAGTCGTTCCTGATACTGCAATACGCATATATTTACTTATACCCCTGTTGTCTGATCCCAAGCACTAACATGCAATCTCGTGAGACCAATGTACCCGTACTTTTTAGCCATTTCCATACAAAATAGTGTACGTTCGTGATAATTATCACGTTTATCTAGACCGGGCATCATCAACACCCTCTCCGGATCGATATTAAACGGCTTAACGAAATCTTCCTCAATTTCCTTAAGATCATCCTCTTCACTAATTACGAATTTAAACCAATGACCGTCATGAGATGTAATTCTCTCTAAAGCTTCTGGTACAATCCTCTTATCCTTACTCATGCCAGAATTCTTAAGTTTAACAGAGCAGTTAATTTGATCTAAATGACCGAACAACTCGTCGTTAATATAATTAGTACCATTAGTTTCAATCTCATTAACTAAAAGAGGCATCCATGGCGGACCTTCGAGAGTATATTCACGGCTCATAAAGTCCATGAAACTGCAAATATCCTTTTGATGCTTAGGCAAGGTCGGTTCACCTCCTGTCCATATCAAATGCACACGGCCAGAGAGTACCCATTCTAAAATATCAAACTCCTTCCATCTATCGATTAAGTAGGAGTGAGTCTTACCTTCCCCATTTCGCCATACATACTCTGTATCACACCACCACGTCGCATCGCCTGATTTCATGAGACTGCCATCTCTACCACCGCACATTAAATTGCAACCTTGAAGACGAATAAAATATGCTGGGTAACCTGTCGTATGTCCTTCGCCTTGGACTGAATAAAAGTCCTCACTTATATGTAATTTATCACTCATAATATATCTGATGTTAACTCAACAATAGCACTATTTCTCTCATGTTCCCATACTTCAACCTTTGTACATACGGGTTTGTTTGTAAAATTTTGATCGAATAAGAAGTCATTAGCAGCACTTAGACACCATTGCGCTGTCTTTTCTATACCAACACCCTCCTTCATTACACGCAGATCAACAATGTCCTTTTCTGCAAGAGCTCGGAAAAGCTCGATATGCGGGTCTTCAGCATCAACACAAAGTGTGTGATCGAATTGATGTTCTAACATCTTCTTGAGCAATTTCAACGACCCAAAGTCTACTACCCAATTATTATCATCAAGCTCCAGAGCTTCAAACCAGAATTTACCTTGCAGCCTGTAACCATGAATCCATCTACAATGTGATTCTGCTCGCGGTTGACGAAAGGCACAGCTGCCTAGATCAATCGTCTTTGTGCTTTGATATCTTACTAACTTCATGAAGATAATTAAATTATAACCACTTTGTACCGAAATTCCAGTTACCTTTGTGTTTATCTCTCTCTTTCTTATTAACCGGTACTGCTTTAAGATTATTATTAGGCGGAAACTCTTCCACAGAGTCGGGTTGACCCATTCCGTCATCAGCTACTACTGTACCCGGGCCATATTTTCCATACTTTTGCTCCGGCACAGGCTCTGGAGAAGGAGCCTTTTCTTTCTTCTCATTCTCATTCAAAATTTGCTCCTTAACCTCATCCTTGTCTACGACAATACCGGCAATTTTAATACCATGCGTACTATCTAATGCATCGTGCATCAAGTCAACAATATCTCTTACGCTGAGATCTGTCTCACTGCTAATCTGCAATTCAATTCTTGCTTTCATTACTTTAAGTCTCTGACAAAGTCGTAAAACTCTTGTCGTGTTAAATCCGTTTTATCCAAGAACGCACCTGACATACGAGCTGTCTTCATAGTGCTATCATGTTTGATACCGCGGAGCCCTGCACAAGTATGATTTGCTGATACATATACAGCTACTCCTTTATTACCTTCACAAACTTCATCAATATGCTTATGAATTTGCATAGTTAAATTCTCTTGAACTTGTGGTCTACGAGCGAACCACTCAACAATTCGGTTTAATTTGCTTAAACCAATTACCTTACCATCCTTACCTGGTATGTAAGCTACATGTGTTTCACCAATAAATGGCAAATGATGGTGAGAGCAAAATGAATTTGTTTTAATATTACCCTGAAATACAATTCCGTCATATTGATCAACATTATCAAATGCTGTAATCTTCGGTGGATCTGTAAAACACCCTTCAGCTAAGTCATTTACAAACGCTTTCGCCACTCTTCTAGGTGTATCAGCGCTATTAGGGTCATTTTCCCAGTGAAACCCGAGCGCTGTCATATACTTACCGTAATAATAAGCTGCTTCTTCAATAATTTTCTGTTTCTCCTCCTCAGTCCGCGGTAAATTACCGTTTGCGTACGGTAAATGATGGGTAGTCTCACTCATGTACGACAATTATAAGGTATTACGGTCGGAAGTCAATAAATATTGTTAGCATGTTAAATTTTAAAGAATTCTATGAAGTATTCTTGGAAGGTGGAGCAGCTGGACATATGGCTCACCCGTTCGATCTACCTCAAGTTAAGACGGGTACTGATCTTATTGAACTTTTTACTAAAACAGCTCAGAGCTTGAGCAATAACCCCGGAGCCATTAAGATTGACGGTGTTAATGCATCTATTAAACTCACTGATAGACCTGACGGTAGCAAGGAATTTGCTTTAGATCGCGGCTCAATGAAACCGTTGGATGTTGAAGGTATTCGGATAGATGATTTAGTCGAGAGGTTCGGTCAAGGACATGGTATGGTAGAGACTGGTACTAATGTATTGAAGATTTTTAATTCAGCCATACCGTCGATAGAAGGTGAGCTTAAAGCGCTAGGGATGTGGAAGGATAATACAATTATATTCAATATGGAATATGTTGCCGGGCAGACAAATGTTCAAGAGTATGAAGGTAACTTTCTAGCAATACACGGATTAAACAAATTCGAACAAGTAACTCCAAGAAGAAGAGCTTCAAGCGAGATTAAATTCAAACGAAGTGCACTAAACAAACTCATTGACAAACTAAATCCAATCGCAGCTGAATATGGTTTTAAAGTTCTTGGTTCTGTTGATACGCAATTAGAAGGAGAGGTTGATTTTACAGGCGCGTTGCAGGAACGCATTACAGTTAAGTACAATACTGATAAGGAAGAGACGAGAACGCTACAAGGATGGTTAGCAGATGCTAAGAATCCTTTTAAACAAGTTGTTAAATTGGTTGACGGTGGTAAGGATACTGCTATGACTAAGAAAATGTATTTTGCTGTTATGAACGGGCAGAATATTTTAGATATAATTGATGAGAAAGACGTAGGCTGGGTCGTAAGTGGCGCCGTTATGTACCATGCAACGCGGACATTAGGAAATGTTTTATTAGCTGCTGTCAATAGCGAGATTGGAACGGCGGATACACAAGAAGGTATTGTAGTACGAGATAAAAATATCTCTAGAGTTCCTTATAAGATCACCGGTGAGTTCATCGTAAGAGGAATGGAGAGTCAATTTAGACAAGCATGAAAACATTTTTAGAATATTGGAACATCGTTAAAGATGAAGTTAGAGTCAACGCTAACCCGACCGGTAATAGAGCTGTTTTTACATTTGGAAGGTTAAACCCCCCTACCATCGGACACGCTAAGCTTATCGATGCTACTATTTCCGCAGCAAAGAGAGATGGTGCTGATTATTTCATATTTGTATCACGTACGGGACCTGATAAAGCCAAGAAAGATGGTGATGGGTTCAAGAAGGATCCTTTGATGTACAATGATAAGCTGAACTTTTTAGAGAAGATGTTTCCTAATGTGAACTTCATGAATGTAGAGATGGCAAACAATCCATTTAACGCGGCTTATTGGTTAAGAGATAATGGATATAAGCACGTTAAGTTGGTTGCTGGATCAGATCGCGTTCCTCAATATGAATCTCAATTTTCAAAATACATTCAACATGATGATCCAAAATTAAATTTAGGCTTTGAATCATTTCAAGTTATAAGTGCTGGTGAGAGAGATCCAGACGCAGATGGTGCTGAAGGAGCTAGCGCGAGCAAAGCCCGAGAGTTTATTAAGACAGATGACTATAACGGTTTCTTAAATATTATTCCAAATACGTTAACTCGAGATCAAGCAGATGAGCTATATGCACTGGTAAAAAATGGAATGATAGCAGGTATGAATGAAGATGATGCAGATAATTTATTCAATCAATACCGTAAAAGATTGGAAGCTTAATATTCCTCACCTGGCTCTTCCGCGTTAAGATCTGTTGTACCAGTCGCATCAAGTCTTGAAAATATTCTTTCAATTATATGCTTTTTAGTTTCAACATTCTCATGTGTAGCAGCAGTACCGAGTTCCATCTTCTCTGAGTCTTTCAGATCCGCTGGAGATACCAGAAGAGCCTTTCTTACCATATCAAGCATTTGTATACGGCCTTCATGAGTCATAGGTGCAGTATCAGCTTGTGGTAACGTAGCATCTGGCTGTATAGGAGCAGCAACCGCTGGTTCTTCAGCTGGTAATGCTGCTGGATCTTGTTCATTTAATAGACCACCACAGTAGGATGAAATAATATCGTCGAATTTACTCATTTTCTTAAAGAGTTTTCACCATCCTTAATGGCCTTTTCGGTTTCTTTATCAAGCTTGGTTTTTAAATTTTTAGCCTTCGGGTCACCCTTAGCTGCAGCCTGATCAATCATTTCCTTCTCCTCACCATCTACCTTTTCATCAGTATCTGGATTCTTGTTCAAAGTACCGTACGTTTCTTGGATCATGTCTTCAAATTTACCCATAATGTCAAAATATTTATTCGCTCCGTCCCGCTAATCTGAGAAGTTATATAAGTATTATCTTTATTCTCCGACTACATAAAAATCAACTGTCTATTTTCAACTTTTTTGAAAAAAGTTTTACTAAGAAAAGTAAGACCGAATTGCTTAGTGATTTTCTCTAATTTAGTGTAATTTAGACGTCTGGACACCTGTTTATCGATGTAACTGCTAAGATGAATTGTTAGATCTATACTATCACCATTTTTATCTTTCATAATTCGGTGCATCGTATTAGCATTCATGCCATTAAAGTGAATATTGATTGGAAGTAGTTTGCTAAACCGTTTTAACGTCTTTTCAACGAAATCTACGAATTTAAGCTCGTTGACATATTCGAGAATTTCGAGTTTATGTTCGAGTTGATTAGTGTATACAATTAGATTCCGCCTTTTATATGATGAATCGACTATATACTCGCACATATCCTGTATCATATGATGTATGAGAACAGCTTTAACTTGTCTGTTTGTGAGTTTTAGCTCGCCCTCGAGGAGATCCATGCTGTGAAGGTCGTTGATGACCTTCTTATCAGTTCTCTTCGCAAAGACCTCGTAGTAGTCAGTCAGGCTGACGTTGTAAGAAGGTAGCGAAATCAATTTCATTATATTTGAGAATCCTATCCTTATTTGTTTCAAAGAAATCATCCATCGAAGTTATGAATACATCCTTATAGGACATTACAGGTCCTTTTACATTATAATAAATTCTATTGTCGAATGCAACATATCTTCCTCTCCTGTTCGGCTTGAAGATAAGAAACCACCACTTAATATCGCTTCTTGCCTGCACTATCCAGTCATCTAGCCCCTTGTTCTCCGAGAACAGTAAATGGAACGCGAATTCCTTTCTAGCTTTACATTCGAATTCCGTATTAGTTAGTTCCTTAGGGGATAATATATCACCATCGAAGATTCTGCTCTGCTCATCATCAAGTTTAGCGTCTCGAAATGAGTTTTGACCACCTGTAAATGCTCCTGAATTGGGAACTCGCTCGAAGTTAAGGTTAAATACTGCCGAAAGATGTTTTGCTACTTCCCTTTCGAAGCTTTTTCCTTTTGTCTTTTGCTTGTTTGCCATTATTCTTCTTCTTTTTCTCTGACCAATCGTCGAAGAAGCGCTTAAATGTACCAACTACATATGGAATACGCGCATCACCATCATTATAGCCTCCTTGCGATCCAATGCCAGCAGTATCCGTAGTCATATGTAGATATTTATTACATTCATGTTATAATGATGAGTAAAATGCCAACGATTGATGAATATATCGAGCAAATCGGAGAGGATGTTAAGATATCCGAGTTGAATGTCAAGGATCGCCAGATGATGCTTCCTGCTTTTAAGCACAAGTATGCCGGTTTGTTGATCAGAGCTAAGGTAGACCTATCCAGGATGTACGGAGAGAGGAAGGGCTTATTGGTTAGGATAGCAGATAAGCTAAAAGAACGTTCTCCGTATGAACTAACAGATGCGAATGCTGAAAAAATGGCATACGGTCATGATGATATAAAGGCATATGCGGAAAAGATCAGTATGAAGAAGTTGGAGATAGAATTATTTGAGAAAGCTGAGAAGATATTTAGTTCAATGACGTTTGATATTAAGAATCTAGTTGAGATAATGAAGCTAGAAATTGAATGAGTGATATAATTCTAGATTGGGATCGAGGACGACGTCAAGGTATTCTCAAAGGTGAATATATGGCGGACCTACGAGAGATTATTTCTGTACCAGATGAAACGGCTCGCTTCCGTAGATATAGAAATAGATTCTCACCTGCTAGAAAATATGTTATAACACCGGCTGGTAGATTTGACCCAGGCTTAGGTGCAGAAATTATTAAACAAGCTCAGAGTAATTTTTCAAATGCTACTATACAAGTAACTGATGAATTTAGAAAGCAGTTAATGCCTACGTTTGATGAGAAAGATTTATCTCCATTAAAACTCGAGCTTAGAGGTTATCAAGAAGATGCAGTTAAGAGTTGCTTACACCAGGGTAGAGGAGTTATAAATTTAGCAACAGCCGGTGGTAAGACGTTAATTATCGCATCATTATTAGAGACAATACACAAACAGCATATCGATAACTTACAGGCGCTAGTTATAGTACCTGACTTAGGATTAGTTAATCAAACGTCAGGTGACTTCGGTGACTATAATGTATCATTTACACACACTAAGTGGACTGGTAATAGTAAACCTATACAAGGCTCAAATGTAATAATTGCTAACCTAGGTATACTGCAGTCTAAGAATACAGATACATCTTTTCTGGATCACTTCGATGTTGTTATTGTTGATGAAGTACATAAGCTAAGAAGAGGTAACAAAGTTAATAAGCTTATAAACAAGATACATACACCTCATAAATTTGGCTTTACAGGAACCTTACCTGAAGATCAAGTTGATCAATGGAACATTTTAGGTAAGATCGGTCCAGTACTGTTAACAAAGACAAGTAAGGCTTTATCAGAAGAAAAGTATGTAACACCAGCTAAAGTTATAATGTTACAAATGCATTATAATTCTGAACCTGAACCTGCTACAGATCCATCGCAAGTTGCAGCAGCGTACCGAAAGGAAATGGAGTTCATTACACGTAATGCATTTCGGAACGATACAATTGCTAAGTTATCTAAAACCGTACCTAATAATATGCTCATAATTGTTGATTATATCGAGCACGGTGAATTGTTAGAAGAAATTATATCCCGAGAATGTGATAAGAAGGTATATTTTATTAGAGGTGAAGTGGCTGTTGAGGAGAGAGACCGTGTTAAGAACATAATGGAAGAGAGTACAGATGTTATATGTGTAGCTATATCAAAGATATTTTCGACAGGTATTAATATTAAAAACCTGCATTATATAATGTTTGCCTCAGGCGGGAAAGCTAAGATTAAAATCGTACAGTCTATTGGTCGAGGTCTTCGGTTGCATACTGACAAGAAAGAGGTTATAATTTTTGATATAGGTGACAGTTTACGCTACGGCCTTAGACATATGGAGAAGCGTTTACAACTGTACCGGAAAGAACAGTTTAGTTATGGGATCAGAGAAATTAGAGAGCAAACTTAAATTAAAGGCAGCGCCAAAAAAAGCCGCTAAAAAGAAGGCAGCAAAGAGGCGTAAGCCAAAATCTAAAAAGAAGAAATCTGAGCACTATGTTAACTCGAAAGAGTTTAAAGCAGCGCTCGTTCAATATTATACGGATGAAGATATGACACAATACCTTGGTGAAGTTGTATACAAGATTTCTGTAGGTTTGAGCTATGCACCAAATTTTATCAATTACACTTATAAAGAAGATATGATCGGCGATGCAGTACTTAAAATGCTAGCAGCCATCCGCGAGAAGAAGTTTGATATTACGTCTGAGTATAATCCATTCTCTTACTACACAACAATAGCGTTCCACGCGTTTGTTAACAGGATTAAGAAGGAGAAAAGGTACAGGGAGACTATCGACAACTACCAGCAGGAAGTATATTCTCAACAGCTTAATTCATCAGATGGCCCGTCCATATATACAGGCGTCGATGATGAAGCTGACGAATAGTGTAATGACAAGTGATATCTTTTTTAATAAAAAAGAAGTTTGTTGTATTGCCGATATCCACATCGGAGTACATCAAAATGGAACGCTGTGGCATAATATAGCTCTTGAGTGGATCGAATGGCTAGATGAGCAGCTTAAGAAGAAGAAAATAAAAGATATAATTATAGCCGGTGATCTATTTCATTACAGAGACGAAATCGCAGTTAATACCATACATGTTGTTACAAAATTCTTTAACGTCCTTAAAGACTACAATATTGTTATTTTGGTTGGTAACCATGACGCTTATTACAAGGATCGTTCAGATATTAACTCTCTTTCCATACTTAGTGGCTGGGACAATATTACAGTAATTGATGAGGTTTTTGAAACAACCTCGTTCGGTAGAAAATTAGCTTTCTGTCCATGGGGTGTAAAGGATAAAGATATTCCGAAAGCTGATATTATCTTCGGGCACTTTGAGCTACAAAACTTCAAATATAATTGGGCCCGAGCATGTTCTCACGGACTGCAAGCAAAGCAGCTTCTCCGGAAAGCTCCTAATATTATAACAGGACACTTTCACATAAGACAGGCACGTGAATATGATGAAGGCAGAGTAACGTATGTTGGTAATCCGTACGAAATGGACTTCGGTGACGCTGGGGATCAGAAAGGTTATTATATTCTGGACTTAGAAACCACAGGATTAAAATTTTATAAAAATAGCTTATCCCCGAGACATCATAAAGTATTTCTCTCAAAAATTCTCGATGATGAAGAGTATAATAGTGTTAAGAAGATTGTACCTGGTAATTTTATAAAATTTGTTGTAGATCAAGATATTGGTCCTGATTTCATCGAGCAGTATATTAATGAGATTAGTAACTTAAAACCTAGATCATTAAACGTAGATTATCAAGTAAATTTTAACAAGTTAAAATTCGATGACGGAGAGCAAGAGATATCATGTGTTAATATGGAGTCTGCTATTGAGGAGTTTGTTGATCTATTAGAAATTGATAATAAAGAGGAAGTCGCGCAGTATACGTTAGAACTGTATAAGAAGTGTTCATGAGAACGATTAATTTTAAATCTGTCAAATTAGCTAATTTCCTTTCGGTCGGTAATGACGTAGTGGAAGTAAATTTTAGATCTGGTGTACATATCATCACTGGTACTAATAAGGATAAAGAGGATAGAAGAAATGGTGTAGGTAAGTCTACAATAGCAGATGCTATTCACTTTGCTGTATTTGGTACAACAATTAGAGAGATCAAAAAAGAAAATATAATTAATAAGATTAACCGCAAGAAATGCTGTGTAACACTAGAGTTTGATGTAGTTGAATCGTCGACGGTTAAGCAATTCAAGGTAGTCAGAACACTACAGCCATCAAAATGCTGGTTATATATTGACGGAGAAGATCGAACACGGGATTCTATTTCGAATACAAACAGTCTAATTCAAAAATATCTCAAAACAACACCTGACATTTTTCAGAACTGTGTAATCATGACCATTAATGGTACGACTCCTTTTCTTGCAAAGAATAAAGGCGAGAAGAGAAAGTTTATTGAAAATATTTTTAACTTAAAAGTTTTTAGCGATATGGCTGACTCATTAAAAACTGAACATAATGAGTTTAAGAGACAGTCTGAAATTGAATTTACTAAAGTTGAGAATTTAGAGACAAGCCTAAAGACGCAATACCGGCAACGTGCTGAGTATGAAAATGAACAGAAGACGCGAGTTGACAGGCTTAGTGGAAATATTAAAGAGAATGACGATGAGATAAAATTAATACAGGCCAAATTATCTAGTATCGAAATCGATGACGAAGATGGGCTTAAGAATAAGCTAGAAGAAACATCATCTGCAATTGAAAAGACGGTTAGTAAGTTAAAAAGTATTAACGAAAATTTAGCAACACAAAATGTAGAGCAGCGTAATTTAGATACAACCTTAGGCAGAGTTATTGACGGTGGAACTGTATGTGACTATTGCTTGCGCCCTATTGAGGATCATGATCATGACCACATCGCTGAGGAGAAGGAAAAGATAAAATCTGATATTAAAAACATACGAAAGCAAATTGAGAATATAACTGCTGAGAAGAAGAAATATGATGAATTGGAGACTTTATTAAAGACATCCGAAACAGGTATTAATAATAAGATTTTAAATATAAGCATTAATAAGAAGGAAAGCGAGAATTACGAGCAACAAATTGTCAAATTAGTACGTACAAATGAACAATTAGAAGAAGAGAAGAAATCTTCCAGCACTCTTCATAATACGTTTGATGATGAGATCAAGAAATTGGAATCTGATCTTAATACGGCAAAGCAAGAGGTTGATAATATTAAGAATCAAATCAACTTAATGGATATAGTTAAATTTGTACTATCAGAAGAAGGTGTGAGAGCGTTCATCGTTAAGAAGATATTGCAAATGTTTAATGGTAGGCTAGCATACTACTTAAAACGCATGGATGCCAATTGCATCTGCTTGTTTAATGAGTACTTCGAGGAAGAATTATTTGATGAAAAGGGTAGAGAGTGTTCCTACTTTAACTTTAGTGGAGCTGAGAGAAAAAATTTAGATCTAGCATGTCTATTTACGTTTATGGATATCCGTAGATTACAAGGAGATGTGTCGTATAATATTAGTATATATGACGAGCTGCTTGATTCGAGCTTGGATGAAAAAGGTGTAGATATGGTGATAGATATCTTAAGAGAACGCGTCGAAAAATTTGACGAATCTGTAATGATTATAAGTCACAGACGAGAGAGTGTTAAAGCTGTTAGCTCCGCCTCTGGAGAATTTAACAACGATGTTATCTTTTTAGAAAAGGAAAAAGGTATAACGCGTAGAGTAGAATATACAGAATAATATAGCAATGTTACAAGGACCTGCACAATTTGGAAATCCGTTTGCGGGCCAATCTTCGAGATTCGGCCATGCAAACGCTTCGGTTATACAACCTCAACAACAAAAAGTTCCGCAACCACCTGAGAATGGTATGAAGAGAGCTGTTCAGTATTACGCTGATTACAGTGGATGTGGTCACTGGCGAATGATTTGGCCGGAGAACGTTATAAACATATATAATAAAGCGATCGTTCAAGGTACAACCTGCATGATTACTGATCCTCGCTACTATGAGGGTACTAAATCAATCCGGATTCAACGGCAAGCATCACCCAATCAATTAGAATTTGCAAAACTATTACGTCAAATAGCAGACAAAGTAGGTTCCAGGTTACTATTTGAGATTGATGATATCATGTTCCATGAGGACATACCAGACTATAACAAATTCAAAACAGCATTTACTAATCCAGAAGTGCGTCGCTGTGGTCAAGAGATTATGGCTATGTGCGATGAGATCACTGTCACATGTCAGTTTATGAAGGATTATTATATGGATAAGACTGGTAATAAAAATGTTACAGTAATTCCAAATTACCCACCTAGGTTCTGGATGGATAGATTTTATAACCGAGAGACAATAGCACGCAATTATAATAAATATTGCGCCGGCAAGAAAAAGAGACCGAGAATTTTATACGCTGGCAGCGGTGCTCATATCGATGTCGAGAACCGTACAGGATATAAGGACGACTTTTCACATGTCGCCGGGGTAATTGCTAAAACTTGTTCAGAGTTTCAGTGGGTATTCGTTGGAGCGTTTCCATTAACACTCAAGCACCTGGTGCAAAACGGTGCGATTGAATTTCATGAATGGAGACCTATTATGGAGTTTCCGTATATGATCAATTCATTAAACGTTAATGCTATGGTCGCTCCATTAGCCGATAATACATTCAATAAAGCTAAGAGTGATTTAAAATATGCTGAAGCGTGTTGTTATGGTATTCCAATTGCATGTCAAGATTTACCGACATATGCAAACGCACCGTATCGGTTTAAAACCGGCCCGGAAATGATCGACCAGCTCCGGAGTATGCTAAAGAGCAGAAATGCTTATATGAAAGTGTCGGATGAAATGAGATCCAAAGCTGAGAGCCGGTGGCTGGAGAAAAACATTGCAAAATATGTAGATCTATATACAATACCTCTTGGTGGTGAGAGAACTCACCTGACCGAAGAGTGTATAATTACATGAGTAACAGTTTATCTGGTTATAGAAATGCAGTATATATTCCACGAGATGAGTGTGTACGTCTCTTTACGTGGAATAAGGATGGAAAGCGTATCAGCGTCGATATGCCGTATAAGCCTTATCTGTATGTTGAAGATAGGCGAGGTGAAGACGGAACGAGCCTATATAACACCAAGCTTCGCAAGAAAATATTCAGTAACACCCAAGTAAGAGAACACGGTAGGGTACGAAACGAGTTAGGCATATCTCAACGCCGGCGGTTTATTGATAATCTAAAACCATCTGATGACAGCGGTGGAGCTGTTCGCGTATTTGAGAACATTCAACCAGAACCGCAATTCCTATTAGATACGTTTTGGGATAATGTTTCAGAAGAAGATTTTAACACGCAACCATTGCGCATACACTATATAGATATTGAGACATATAGTCCAGATGCTTTCCCTCATCCAGAAATTGCCCCGGATACAGTTAATGTTATAACGTTGTATGATTCATTAGATAAGAAATTCTATTCATGGGGCATTGGTAAGTGTAATTATAAGCAAGATGATTTAATTTATATTAATTGCAAGTCTGAGCGTGAATTACTACTTAAATTCGTAAACCACCTAGGTAAAGATCATCCAGATGTTATTACTGGCTGGAACATCGAGTTCTTCGATATACCTTATCTCATCAATCGAATCAATAAGATACTTGGCGAAGATGAAGTCAAAAGATTATCACCTGTAGGTGTTGTAAAGGAGAGACGCTTTATGGGTAAATTTGGTAAAGAGATGATACGTAGAAGTATCGCCGGCGTTGCTATTATCGATTACCTGGAAATATATAAAAGCTTCTCTCAAGGTCTCAGAGAATCATATAAACTAGATAATATAGCTAGTTTAGAGTTAGGAGAGCGTAAAGTAGACATCGGAACTACCAATCTATCAGGGTTAGCAGATTCAGATTGGAGTAAATTTGTTGAGTATAACATTCAGGACGTTAATCTTATCATTAGATTCGAAGAAAAGCTTCGCTACCTACAATTAACACGAATGCTGGCAACAGTCGGTCTTACAAATCTTGAAAACGCTCTCGGTACTCTAGCCACTGTTACAGGAGCCGCGATTATTCAAGCTAGACAAACTACTGGAGTAATAGTGCCTACGTTTATCCGGTCTACCGACGATGGTAAGTATGAAGGAGCATATGTCGGTGAACCAGTAAGAGGGTTTCAAGACTACATTGTTTCTTTTGATGCAAACAGTCTTTACCCGAACACGATGATTTCATTAAACCTGTCACCAGAGACTAAGATAGGTAAAATAACTAACACGACAGATGAAGATGTAACTTTTCAAACTGTAGATGGTAAATGTCATACGCTATCTCTAGCTAAATTTTGTAAATTAGTATCAGATCAAGAGCTATCGATCTCTCGCGCGAAAGTATTATGTACACAAAAGAAGAAAGGTATCTTCCCGGCGATTGTTGATAAGATCTACAACCAGCGGGTTAGTATTAAAAATAAACTCTATAAGGTTAAGAAAGAATTATCAGAATGCGAAGATGAGACAGAAAAAGAAAAGCTTCAAGTTAAAGCTCACCAGCAACATATCTTACAGTTAACGCTAAAGATTCTCATTAACCGAGTATATGGCTACTTCGGTAATAAGCATTCCCCGATGGGTGATAATGATATTGCTCGGTCTATTACGCTAACTGGTCAATCAGTTATTAAGAGAGCAAATACAGCCTTAAGAGCGTTTGTAGCTGATAAACTCGGTCAAGAATATACTGATGATATTGATCCGGTAGTTTATAACGATACCGATTCGAGTTATATCACGTTAAAGCCAATTATTGACAAGCTTAAAATTCCATTTACGAACAGATCCGGTAATGTTAGTAAAGAAGTGCATAAGTTAGTTCAAGATGTTGAGGATCACGTTAACAATGACATCACTAAATGGGCAAAGAGCCAGTTAAACTCAAAAGATCCTCGATTCGTATTTAAACGTGAATCGATCTGCTCAGTCGGAGTATTTCTTCAAAAGAAAAGATATGTTCTGCACGTGTTAGATGATGAAGGTATTAAAGTTAACAAGTATAAGTACACTGGCGTGGAAGTTGTTAGGTCTACAATTCCCGGTGCAGTTAAGCCTCATGTAAAGCACTGTATTGAGACGATGTTATCAACTAAGAACCATTCTAAAACGAATAAAGCTCTCTCAGATGCATATGATACGTTTAAACAGCTCCCAATTGAAGACATATCATTCGTAATGGGCATTACGAATTACGATAAGTACGCAAATCAATGCAATCAGTTTATGACTGCTAAGAGAATGCCAATTCATATGAAGGCAGCTTATTATCATAACGTAATGCTAGATAAAGAAAGCCTTACATCTGAATATGAAAAGATTGGTAGCGGAGATAAGGTCCGGTACTTTTATGTCATGCAGCCTAACATGTACGGGGCGAATGTAATAGGGTACAAATATTATTATCCGAAAGAGTTTAAATCTCTATTCCCACCAGATACAGAGAAGATGTTTGAGAAAGTTATCTTCTCTATTATGGAAAGATTTTACGAAAGTGTTGGATGGACTATTCAGAGTCCTAACAAACTAGTTCAAACAGATTTATTTGAATTATTTGGTGAAGATTAGTTGAATTTCGTCTAACATATACTATCATTGATACAAATGAGTGACCAAGACAAATATGTAATCTTTGTGGAAGCTAACGGCAGAACAGTATATGGCATCGAAAACTCTGAAAAGAGCACCGATGAACTTCTTGCTGTGAAAAACCCTGCAGTTATCTTCGTACAAGCAGACCAGCAAAGCGGGCAATTTGGCGTACAAGTTGTGCCATTCTTGTTTAGAGAATTTGCTAAAGACGGTACAACGACAGACCAGCTCTGGACGTTTAATAAATCACAAATTACGTTAGCTCATGAAGTTGAGCTTGACGCTAAGTTAATCGAACAGCATAAGCGCATCTTCTCAGCTATTGAAATGCCGGCTGGTACAGGCATTGTTACACCGCAGCAAGCTGCAGCGGAGCAAGCACAAGAGAAGGTAGTCAAACTTTTTGACGAAAGTAAGTCCTAATGGCTACAGACCTCGATAAAGCTTTCGAAAAGTTAAATAAGCTTAACCCAGATGCTGGCTACTTGTCTGAGTCAGGCTTATCAACAGTAACTGACTACATTGACACAGGATGTATGGTGCTCAATTCAGTTATTTCTGGAAGTTTATATGGAGGTGTACCGAAAGGCCGTATTACAGGCTTCTCCGGTCCATCAATGACCGGGAAAACATATATCATTAATAAAATTCTCGGTAATGCTCAAAGAGCTGGATATATTCCAGTAGTGTTTGATACAGAGATCGCTGTCGATGAAAAATCCGCATCAGGAGTCGGCTTAGATCCCGAGAAAACAAAGTACGTACCAGTTAATACCGTTGGAGAATGTAGGAATCAAATATTTGCTTTACTTGATGGGATTGAACAGAACAATCTTCAAGGGAAGTTCATAATTTCTATCGATTCACTCGGTAACCTTGCAGCAGATAAGGAGGTGGAAGATGCTGAAAAAGGTAAGCATGCCATGGATATGGGCTTAAGAGCGAAAGCTCTTAAGAGCATGATGCGTTTATTGACGTATAAGGCTGCTAGAACTGGTACTACTATTTTATTTTCCAACCATACATACGATGATCCTAGTGCAATGTTCCCAACACTAGTTAAAAACCAGTCGGGAGGCAAAGGGCCGGTGTATTTAGCTAGTGTTTTAGTACAATTGGCTGCTAGAAACGAGAAACAAGACTCAGGTAACAATGATGATGAAATGTTACCTGAAGCAAATAAGTTCAGTGGCTCAACATTACGTGCTCTCACAGTAAAGAACCGGTTCATTCCACCGTTTTTAGAGTGTGAAATGTACTTAAACTTTAAAACAGGTCTAGATAAGTACTCAGGGCTTAAAGATCTCGCTGTAAATCACGATGTTATTGTGCAAAACGGCGCAACATATGCATTAGCTGACGGAGAAAAGCTCGGATATTACAAGAATTGGCGAGAAAAAACCGAACTCTGGGAAGAAAAGATACTTCCCCCGTTGGAAACCATCCTAAAAGAGAAATATTGTTACGGAAGTTAGCTCTTAGAGCATAAATATTTCCGTAATGAACGATAGAGACTCCATTAATCTCGAGCAAGCATATGCTCACGCTAACCTACGTCGCGAAATTCTAGCCGAATGGGATGATATGAGCGACCGTATCATACAAACCCGTGGTGATCAATTAGTATCCGAAGGTGTTTTGGATGAAGGCATGTGGGATTCAATTAAATCCGGCGCCGGTAAGGTAGCTGGTGCTGTAGGTGGCGCATATCAAGCTGCTAAGGGAGCAGTCAAAGACAAGCTCATGATGCCTCTCGTTAAAATGTTGCAGCAAAAGTTTCCAGACGCGTTGAACCAGCTGGTCACATGGGCACAGCAAAACCCAAATGCAACGGATTTCAGTCCTGTCGCAGATCCTGCAGTGAGTGAGAGCATTTATTATCACATGAAGACGATTAACGAGGATACAGGTAAAGATTATCCTTTAGATGATTTATGGGATGAAGCAAGTCGAGTAGAGAGTCAGGGCAAATTAGAAAATGCATGGGGTGTCTTTGATGAGATGGTTAATGAAGCTGGTCCACAAATAGGCGGTACTGCCGTAACCCCGCCTGATCATAATGCACCTGCTGCTAAGAGATATACAGGCAGTGTACGAAGTGATGTAATGACTCTTAAAAATGATGTTAAGGAGTTTCTTGCTGCGAATCCGAAGATGGCTAGTGATGGTCGTTTTAAGCAAATTGAAGATTTAATTTCCAATCTCGACCGTGAAGGTCGTGCAAAGCCTGGCGCTGCGGAACCTGCTGAACTCGGCGGCGATTTGTCCGCCGGCGACACACCTGCATCCCCATCCACTGACGCACAGTTAGCAAATCCTGGTGACGTTCCTCCAGTGCTTGGTACAGGAGCTGCTAGCACGCCAGCAACCCCTGCAGCCACTTCTGGTAACAGCGGCGGATTCCTTTCGAAAGCTTGGAATTGGATGAAGCAAAACCCTGGGAAAGCTGCGACAGTAGGTGGTCTAGCTGCACTCTTGCTCTTCGTAGGATTAACCCCTATAACACTTCTTGGGCTTATTAGAGGCGTTGGTGCCGGTCTCGCACAAGGCGCTGCAATGGCTGATCCTAGTATAGCCGGGCAAGAGATTACAACACAACATGCCGCTCCCGGTATGGACTTCTAATTATTAGCTTGAGTTCCTGTATAGTTGACGCCATACTCATTGTGTGAAATGCGTTGTACCTATATCAGGCGGGATTGATTCGACAGTACTGTTACATCATGCAGTTAAATGCGGTGAGTATTCAGATGGTGTATATGCTATATCTTTTAACTACGGTCAAAGGCATAGCAAAGAACTTGAATACGCTAAGAGAACAGTACAGCAGCTCAACGTACCTCACAAAGTAATTGATCTGAATTTCTTCAGACAAGTTATAGATTCATCATCCCTCACAAACCCTAACATCAAAGTAGCAAAGACACGTGATGTGTTAGGAGATGCACAGACCGTTAATTATGTGCCATTTAGAAACCAGATGTTATTGTCTATCTGCTGTGCCGTAGCGGAGTCAGTTAAAGCTGATACAGTGTTTCTCGGCGCGGCACAAATCGATACACAATCAGGCTCCTGGGATGGTCGCACGGAATTCCTATCAAGCATTACCACCCTAACTGCATTGAATAGGCAGCCTCGAGTTA
>JACKQG010001082.1_pt1 | contig 38348 bp, 36 predicted proteins | sample 8237621 | NCBI WGS metagenome assembly JACKQG01 (sample SAMN15677084, study PRJNA649215) | marine metagenome | biome: marine; feature: Black Sea; material: saline water; isolation source: suspended particulate matter (SPM) from the Black Sea western gyre | collected 2013-06-09/2013-06-10 | depth... | reverse complement strand
TATTAATATCATCCTTATGGTGCGTATAAACCGGTGAGCCGTTGTGAAGATAATAAACAGAATCACCTTTTTGAAGTATGCCCCAGGTTGCTGAAAGTAATTTTGTTGAACTGGGGAAAATTGGAAGTTGCATTTGCATAATTTTCTCGCTTTTTTTCTGTTTTTTCCATAAACTACGACATTTTTATTTACGGATCAACTCGATTTATTGCTTGATTTTTACGTTGATGGGTCAGGAGTTCTGAATTTAAAAAAATGATCAAAAAGTTCTGATAATTTTTATCAGGCATTTTTGATAAAGTTATTCAATAATATCTTAATATTTCTTGTCAAACTATTTGAGTTTCTTATGTTTTAGTGTCCCAACTAATTAATTCCGGATAATTTCAAATTCATAATGTTAATAATTAGATTTAAAAATGAAACCTCAAAATCTCTTTATTTGAATCTAGGAATTCTTTCCCATTAAATCTACAAATTTAAAAGAACAACTCTCAATTTTATTTCCTAAATACGATCCCATATCCCAACTTGACAACTACGTTAATATCTGAATAGTCAATAGGTTAAATTGGTAATAAAATGTTTTAATATGGAAAAAAGTTAGAAATAACACTTATGTAAAAGCTAAAATTGCCTACTGCGACCAATTTTCTTGTGAGAAAACTTATGGGGTATAGTTTTTGCGTGAATAAAAAAAAAGGATGTTTATTGATACACCAGCATAATAATCGGTATTAGTATTAGATTAATTGTAAATAAGGAGATTTCTGATGTCAGAAAAAATTGAGTTAAATTGTTTGGGAATGAAATGCCCACGTCCGATCATTGAAATCGCAAAAGCTGCTCGCAAATCATCACCAGGTTCTATTTTGCTCATCCAGGCAGATGACCTTGCTTTTGAAAGTGATGTAATTGCATGGGTGGAAAACGCCAAGGCTAAAATTTTGAATTTTGACAAACAAGGTGATGAAATTAGCGTTCAGATTGAATTAAAGAAATAAATAATAAGGAGGTTATTATGGAAACATTATTAGATTTTCCAGGAATTAGCACAGAAAATGTACGTTTACAAGCATTAGAATCTGAAGTGAGGTCACTGAAAAATCAATTCATGGCACAAAAGCGGGAAAATATGGATTGCATAATATGTTTCAGTGGAGAGTGGGATAAACTATTTGCAGCATTGACAATAGCAAGTGGTTCGCTTGCAATGGGAAATGACGTTCATTTGTTTTTTACTTTCTGGGCTGTAAGCGCTTTGAGATGTACAGTTAAAATGCATAGCAACGAAAAATCATTTCTACAATCGATGTTCAATCGAATGCTTCCATGCGGTGTTCGAAGAGCAAAATTATCCCGATTTAATTTCGGTGGCATTGGTAAAGTTCTCATGAAGCATATTATGAAGAAGAAAAATATAGAAGATATAGAAAAATTGTTTCAGGAAGTGAAAGATCTTGGCGCACACATTCATCTGTGCGATACATCTGCAGAATTATTTGGTTTGAGTTGTAAAGAGTTAGATGATGGGGATCAAATGAATACGTGTGGAGTTGCTACATTTTTCTCATATGCGCAGAAAAGTAAAACCGTTCTTTTTATTTAAAAATAAATATTGACATATTCAATAATTTAGGAGAATTATAATGAGTAAGCATCCAGACACACTAATTACACTCATGACTGGTAAACAAGACCGAGGAGCGAGAGCGACTTTAGCTTTTTCATGGGGTTGTGCATCGCTTGCTATGGGAAAAGAAGTTACTATCTATCTCACCATGGAAGGAACAATATGGGCAACTAAAGGAGCAATGAAAGGGGTAAAGGTAGAAGGATTTGATTCCCTTGAAGATTACTTAGAACAGTTCCTTGCGCTCGGAGGTGAACTTCTTGTTTGTGCTCCATGTACTGAATATTATTGTTCTTTCGATAGAAGTCAGATAAATGGTATAATGGTCGAAGATGCTGAATTAACAGGGCTGGCAACAATTGTCTCGAAAATGGGCGAAAATACTAAAGTTGTTACATTTTAATTATATACGATAAGGATTAGTTAATACAACCATGAAAGAAACAATAGCTCAAAATAATCAGTTTGACATTAATAGAGATTTAATTTTTAAGTTAAAAAAATCTCTTACAGAAACAAAATTTAAATATCAGAAATTAAAAAAAACACATACTGATTTACAGAATAGATATGTGATATGGGAAAATGATCACAAATCACTTATCGGATTAAATGATCGTTTGGCTAAAGTAAATGCAGAATTTGCTGAAATGATGGCGGAATTGGAAGAAAAAAATATCGAGCTGGAAGTGTTAAACAAACGTTTAGCTGAGACGAATGTTGCTTCCGCTGAATTGATGGTTGAACTTGAAGAAAAAAATGATGTATTAGTAAAAACTAATAAGGAACTCGCTCGTGCAAATGCGCATGCTGCTGAACTCATAGCGATTATTGAAACAAAAGAAGACGAAATACAAAAACTTAATCGGTCGCTCTCTAAAGCAAACGTGAGTGGTGCAGAGCTAATGGCAGAAATTGAATTACGCATGGAAGAAATGAATGAGTTGAATAAAAATTTGAAAAATGAAATAAAGGAACGGAAAAGGGCTGAGGAGAAGATCCTTGAAGAAACTGCAAAACTTTCAGCAATGATTTCTGGAATGGAAGAAGGCATTCTTTTTATGGATAAACAGAATAAAACTATCGAAGTGAATGATTATTTTTTAAAATTACTAAATATGAAAAAGTCAGAGGTATTGGGCAAATCTTTTTTAAAGTTACAATCGGGATTGCCTAAGAAGATAGTAATAAATGCTGTTAGAAATTTAAAAAATAATCCCAATTCTCCGCCACAAGTTATTCAAAGACCACTTGGAAACATTGAGACATTAATCCGTATGCAGCCGATTTATCGTGATAATGAATATTTTGGATCAATATTAAACCTGATTGATGTAACCGAGCTTGTCGTTGCCAGAAAAAAAGCACAGGAAGCAAGTCGGGCAAAAAGTGAATTCCTGGCTAATATGAGTCATGAAATTAGAACGCCGATGAATGCGATATTAGGTTTTACAGAAATATTAGAAAATAAACTGCAAGATAGAACAAACAAAAAATTCCTTTCAAATATTTCTACCAGTGGAAAATCATTACTAACTTTGATCAATGATATACTCGACCTCTCAAAGATTGAAGCGGGGAAACTTGATATTCACTACCAGCCGGTTAATTTAAACAATATGCTTGATGAAATGCAGCAGATTTTTTCCTACAAGTTAGATAAGAAAAATTTGAATTTTGAAATAATGGTCGATACAAATTTACCGCATGTTGTGATGTTGGACGAAGTGCGTTTAAGACAGATTTTATTAAACTTAATCGGAAACGCTGTTAAATTTACGGATAAGGGAAGTATTGAGATAAAGGCTCAAACAAATAACTCAAAACCCGAAAAATCGGCAATTGATTTAATTTTATCTGTAAAAGATACTGGCATCGGAATTCCCGTAGATCAAAAAAAGGGCATCTTTGAATCGTTCAAACAAATGGCTGGTCAGGATACAGCAAAGTTTGGCGGAACTGGATTGGGATTAGCTATTACCAAACGACTGACTGAAATGATGAATGGAAAAATTTCTGTTGAAAGCCAGATTGGAAAAGGTAGTACGTTTTATATTAATTTGAAAAACGTAAAGGTTCATCATGGAGAAATAAAAAGCGATACGCCAATTGAAATAGATGTAGAAACTGTTAGTTTTGAAAAGGCTAATATAATAGTAGCAGATGATACACCATCCAATCGCGAACTTTTAAAGGCATTTTTCGAATCCACAGAAGTCGCCATCAAGGAGGCAAAAAATGGTAAGGAAGCAATAAAACTTGCTCGAGAAATTCACCCAAATCTCATTCTTATGGATTACAAAATGCCTGAAATGAATGGATTGCAAGCAACAAAGATTTTAAAAAACGATCCTGAATTGAAAGACATCCCAATCATCTCATTATCTGCTTCTGCAATGAAAGAAGAAGAGAAATTAATCAGCAATTATTTTGATAGTCACTTAACAAAACCTGTCAGCAAGCAATCATTATTTAAAAAATTGATGCAGTTTCTACCACATAAAATTAATGCAGTAGATGACTATCAAAATCATGTTTCAGGGGTTTTCAAAATTGAAGCGGAACAACAGCTTAAAAAAATGGAGCCTGAACTCATTTCCAGGCTTCCTGAAATAATTGCAATTTTAGAAGATGAGGTCATGGATGAATGGAAAACCATCCGGAAAACTTTTATAATTAAAAACATCAAAATGTTTGGAGCAAAGATACTAAATATCGGCAAAGAATACAGGATAGAGTTATTAACAAACTGGGGTTCAGAGCTTGTACACCAGGCAGAAAGCTTTGATATGGAGAGACTGCCACTTACATTTGACTATTTTCCCAAGCTGATTGAAACATTATTAAAAGTAACAGGAGAAAATTCCTTAAGTACTTATAATTAATAGATGAAGACAAAAAAATTTTTAAGTTAATTTGTAATTTTTGAATAGGAAACAGATCATGTATATTGATCCGGATGAAAACAAACATAAAAAGCCGTTGATTCTCATCGTGGATGATGTGCCTAAAAATTTGCAGGTACTGGGAAATTCCTGGATGGAATCGATAGTGAGATTTCAGCGGCAAGCAACGGCAAACAGGCATTCGACATTGTTCAGGAAACAAAACCCGATCTTATCCTTTTAGATGTGATGATGCCGGTAATGGATGGATTCCAATTATGCAAGGAATTAAAGAAATCTCCAGCAACCAAAGATATTCCAATCATTTTTCTCACAGCAAAAACCGAAACGGATGATATTGTAAAAGGATTTGAATTAGGCGCTGTCGATTATGTGACCAAACCTTTTAATAGCGTCGAATTGTTAGCTCGAGTTAAAAATCATTTAGAGTTAAAAAAAACAAGAGATGAATTGGTAACCGCCAACGCTGCTAAAGACAGACTTTTTTCCATTGTTGCTCACGATTTACGAAATCCCATAAATTCTCTAATGAGTTTTTCTTATTTAGTCACAAAAAGTATTGATACGTTGTCAAAAGAAGATCTTATAAAAATAGGAACCGAAGTAAAGCTCAAAGCTGATAGCACTTTCAAACTTTTAGAAAATTTATTGGATTGGTCACATTCCCAGAGAAATGGTATTAAATGTCAAGCCGAAAATTTAAAACTCTCAAATATAGTAGAAAATACGTTTAAGAGTTTGAAAAATAATGCGGATGACAAAGGAATATCTTTTGAATCCGATTTAGGCCCAGATGTCATGGGCTACGGAGATAAAAATATGGTTTCCACTGTTATCCGAAATTTGGTATCAAATGCGATTAAATTTACTCGTCAAGATGGAAAAATATTTGTCGATTCGAATACAAAAAATGATTTCGTTGAGATCAGCATTAAGGATACCGGGGTAGGAATGAACGAGAATCAAACAAGTAAACTATTCCGTATCGATACGAAATATTCAACAACTGGTACTGCAAATGAAAAAGGAAGTGGTTTAGGATTAATTTTGTGCAAAGAATTCATTGAAAAGAATGGCGGTAAAATCTGGGTTGAAAGTGAGATTGATAAGGGTAGTAAGTTTACGTTTACGCTTCCCAAATGTAAAAAGAATTCATGAATGAAGTTCTATTGTTTGTATTATACCTAAATTTTAGTCAGGTCTCATAATAATTATTTTTATATTCATATTTTATTTATTTACATCTACAAGCTAACCGGCGCGATGATGAAACGTTCGACAAAACTTACAGAAACTAAGCAATTAACGAATAAAAAGCACTCAAAAAAGAATACAACATCGCGCCCGGTTAAGCCAACGGAAATGCGGCTTATTTAACAAAACTAATAGCTGCATCTAACGAAGTTACGAACTCTGCTTTGCAAAAAACACCTTCACAGGGATTAAAAGCCCAGCTTTTTCTCTCCTTATTTTTGAAAAATTTTGAGATTATCAAATATTACTTTGATTCATATCTCTTTTTGATTTAAGTTGACGCCGTATTTTATATTTATTTCTTTTGTACCCAGCAAACCAATTCTAAGCAAATCGATTAATCCTTATACTTGTAAAGATAGCTCTTTATTTCCTCCCAATATAAAGGACAAAATTGAATGTCATTATGCGTAGCATTTTTTATGACAACTGATTTGCAGCTATCTCCAAGCTGATCGATTAACCTGGCTGTGCTTGAATAAGGTACGATCTCATCGTTTTCCGCCACCAAAACTAACGTTGGAATATCGAAATTATTTATTAGATCAATTGAATCAAAGGGATGTTTTAAAAGCAGTTTCACAGGTAAATAAGGAAAAACCTTCTGGGCTAAATCTCGGATACTGGCAAAGGGAGTAACCAGGATAGCTCCATGTACATGCCGATTATTAGCTACATATAAAGCGATTGATGAACCTAAACTTCTTCCAAAAACAATTATTTTTTCATATTTTTGGCTAAAATTATTTACCATATAATCATACACAAATAAAGCATCAGAATACAACTGCTCTTGACCGGGCGAGCCCTGGCTTTTCCCGTAACCTCTATAGTTTAGGAGAAGGATGGAATAATTCTCCAATTCTTTGAATTCTCTTATATTATAAGAAACTTCCTCTGCATTGCCGCCATAATATATTATTAAATTTGAATTCTCCGGGTTTAATAACCAGCCGTGTAAATTATTTTCTTTGTGGATTATGGTAATTTCATACTTTCGGAAATCTTTTAAATAAAAAGATGAGTCATTTAATTTAACAGGAAAGAATATAAACTTATCCTGGAAAAGATAAATTAAAATACAGAATAATAGATATACGGAAATTAAAGCCAGGAAAAGTGAAGTTGTATTTGCTCCTATGTGTTTCATAATGTGTAATATTAAAATAAATTTATCAAAAATGCAACCTGTTTTTCAATTTGCCGTAAATCAAACAGCTTCACACTCAAATCACTTAATTTCTATTTAAAACAATTTTAACAAAAAGGATTAAAAATGAAAAAAATTCTTATACTATTCGTATTATTAATTCCATTAAGTTTGTACCCCAACAATTTTGAAAAAGTATTGCTTCTCAATAAATCCACAGAAGAAATAATCGTTGATGGGATTATTGATCCGGCTTGGGCTAACGCGGATTCAGCATTTGACTTTGTCCAACATACCCCATATCATGGCAAAGATCCAGCTACAAAAACAGTTGCAAAAGTTATTACAACTGAAGATGCTTTATACTGTTTAATGGTTTGTTATGATGAAAGAGAAAATATCCAAAACCACACCGGGAAATTGGATGATATGGGCGGTGATATTGTCTCGCTGATGTTGGATACTTTTGGCAATAAACGAACAGCGTATAAATTTGCTGTAACCGCGGCTGGCGTTCGCGCTGATTGCCGGCTTGTTGACGATGCGCGAAACAGGGATTATACCTGGGATGGCATCTGGTTTTCCGGCGCGAAAATATATGACTGGGGTTATGTCGTGGAGATGAAAATCCCGTACAAATCAATTCAGTATGACGTGAAATTGGATGAATGGGGTTTGGATTTTGACCGTTATAGACCCATTAGTACGGAAGATTTATATTGGTGTGCCTATGAAGAAAACGAGGGACAAAGGATTTCAAAATTCGGTAGATTGGCGTTTCAGGATTTTAAACCAACTGTTCGCGGCATGCACCTGGAAATATATCCGGTTGGGATGTCCAAAGCAACCCATCTTCGCGGAAATAAATACGACTTTGCTCCTGATGCCGGCATTGATATTTTTTACAATCCGTCTCCCAAATTGACATTTCAATTAACTGCAAACCCGGACTTCGCGCAAATCGAGGCTGATCCGTTTGAATTTAATATTTCTCGTTATGAATCCTATTTTTCAGAAAGACGACCTTTTTTCACAGAAGGCAATGAAATTTTTATAGCGTCAGGACGCCAGAGAAATACAGGATTTTATCGGCCTTTGGAATTATTTTATTCAAGAAGAATTGGCAAGAAACTATCAGATGGTTCGGAAATTCCCCTTTTAGCTGGCACAAAAGCATTCGGAAGGATCAATGAATGGGAATATGGTGGTTTTATGGCCATGACCGGTGAGAAAGATTACACAGATGAAGGTGGCGTAAAACAAACAGAAGAACAAGCCTATTTCGGATCAGCCAGGATTAAACGACAGATTTTCGGTAACTCGTCAATAGGATTGCTTTTTGTGGGGAAACGTACGGCGACTGAAAGTAATGGTGTTTTAGATATAGACGGAGCATTCAGGAAATCAAATTGGCAGCTTGCCTACCAGTTAGCGCGCTCGTTCAAAGATAACCAGGGAGATTTTGCCGGTTCAGCAGGGTTCACTTCTTTCTCAGAAAATAAAATGATTTTAGCGCGTGGAAGATACATTGGGGAAAATTTTGACATCGACCAGGTTGGATTTGTACCCTGGAGAGGTACCTGGCAAACTGTCGGACTTGGTGGTCCGCGATGGTATTTTGAAAATGGCTACATCAGACAGGTACTGATTTATGGAGGCGGATATTTGGGATATACCAAAGAAGATGATTTTATTGACCGTGGGATTATTCTTGGCTACAATATGCAATTCAGAAACCAGTGGGGATTCGAGATTAATTACAATGGTGGCGATTCAAAAGATTTGGATGTGCGTTATACTTCACACGATTTGAACATCAATTCATGGTTCCGTATTTCACCAAAATGGAACGGATTTATAACAACCGGTTATTCAAAAACCTATAATTTTTCCAGGGATTACTTGGCATTTTATTCCTGGGCCGGTGGTGAATTCAGTTGGAGAATTTTGAAGACCCTGCAAATTGGTACGTCTGCAAATATATTTATAGAAGGCAACCCGGCTGGCGGCGTTGAAGATGTAATTTATAATTCTCGCCCCTTTCTTTCAGCAACTCCAATCAATAACTTGAATATAAGAATTTATTTTGACAACCTGGCTTATAAATCCACTGATAAGATGGAGCGAACAATTTTTGGTTTTCTCTTTTCTTACAATTTTTCACCCAAAAGCTGGATTTATTTTGCAGTAAATGAAATCCGGGATCGCAGTGATTTGTACGATTCTATGGGCGATTTACTGCCGAAAAGATTGCATGTTGTGGATAGAGTTGGGGTGTTTAAGATTAAGTATCTTTATTATTTATAATTTCTATAATTAATTATTTTAGTAGAGGAAGCGCAAATGGCTAACAGCAGTAATGGAAAAGTACTTAACAAGAATTTATTAATTTTCTTTAAGGATGCTTTAAAGATTACTCTCAAAAATCCAGCACAGGCATTTTCGTTTTTAAGAACAATTGTTTGGTTAAGAAGAGCAGCTCAATTAAGGAAAAAGTGTAAAAAGAATGGCTATCTTATTCCGCCGATTTTGATTTTCAGCATTACCAATGAATGTAACCTCAAGTGTCCCGGATGTTACAATAAGTCTTTTCATGATTCAAATGGAAAAGAATTAGGCGATGAAAAACTGTGGCAAATAGCAGCTGAGGCAAAAGAGCTTGGTGTTTCATTTTTTGTTATTGCCGGAGGAGAACCGTTTTTAAGACCTGTTCTGCTTGATATCATGAAAGAATACCCGGAGATCATTTTTCTTGTTTTCACCAACGGCACATTAATTGATGATTGGAAAATCAAACGTTTCAAAGAACAAAAAAATGTCGTGCCAATGATCAGCCTTGAAGGCAACCAGGAAGAAACTGACGAACGACGGGGTGACGGTACTTTTGAACAACTCCAACAGACGATGATCAAAATGAAAAAGTTGGGTATTTTCTTTGGTCTTTCATTAACATTGGTGAGAAAGAATTTTGATACGATTACCGCAGAAGAATTTATCAGCAAATGTGCAAAATTGGGTTGCAAGTTTTTTCTTTTCCTCGAATATACCCCGACACAACCAGGCACTGAAAGCTGGGTGTTGACTGATAACCAGAGATCCCAGGTCAGCGCTTTGATGAAAAAATATCGTTCTAAATATCCCGCTTTATTTATTGCCGTTCCCTGGGATGAAGATGATGTTGGTGGTTGCCTTTCAGCCGGCAGAGGATTTGTTCACATCAATGCCCGGGGTGATTTGGAACCCTGTCCGTTTGCCCCGTTCTCCGATACAAACGTTCGTGATTACTCTTTGAAAGACGCCCTGCAATCAAAGCTGTGTGAAAAAATTCGCCAAACACCTGAACTGGCAAAAGAGAATGGAGATGGTTGTATTCTTTGGAAGGAACGGGATTTGGTAAAGTCGTTGATAGAATAAATTGAGAATTAGGTAAAGATTAAGAAAAGATCGAATAAGGCTTGTTAAATTTCAGCCCCAGCTTTTTCTCTGCCTTAACCTTTGCCTTTACCTGTTTTTTTTAAAAAAACACTTGACTCTCCCCCAGGGTCAGCCCTTATATTATAGATAGATGGTTGATCAACCCAAATTAACAGCGAGGAAACTATGAAATTTAGTATTGGTGAATTTTCTAAAATGACTTCTCTTACGATCAAATCACTTCGCTTGTATCATGAAAAAGGAATTTTGAAACCGGCAGAAGTTGACAAGTTTACAGGGTATCGTTATTATAATGATACAAATTACGAAATTGCCAGATCGATCAAAATAATGAAAGACCTGGATTTTACCCTGGCAGAAATTAGAGAAATTTTTGATTATTGTGAAGATGAATCGGATATGCTTGAATTTTTGCAAAAAAAGTCGGAAGAAGTTACAGGAAAAATTCACCGCTACAAAAAGGTTTCCCACGCAATCGAGTTAAACATTCAATTTGTAAGGGAGAGTTCAATGAGTAAAACTATTGAGTTCGAGATTGAAGAAAAAACTATCGACACCAAACTTATTGCCGGCTATCGAATGAAGGGTAAGTATGAAGAAGTTGGCAAAGGATTTGGTATGCTGGGAAAAAAGATGGGCAGACACATTAACGGAAAAGCCATGACACTCTATTATGACGGCGAATACAAAGAAGCAGATGCGGATTTTGAAGCATGCTTTCCCGTGCGAAAAGGCAGTGACAGTGATGGTATTTCAGTCCGCGAATTAAAAGGCGGAAACTGCGTTACATTAATTCATAAAGGTCCTTATCAATCTTTGGGTGATTCTTATAAAAAGATTTATGAGTACATCAAAGAAAAGAATTACAAAAAAAAGATTCCCTCGAGAGAAGTTTACCTGAAAGGTCCGGGAATGATCTTTAAAGGCAATCCCAAAAACTACCTGACGGAGATCCAGATTTTTATTGATGAGGAGAAAAGCCAATGAAAAGAACTTTTAAAATAATTCTGTTCGGTTTCTTAACCTGGTTGATCCCTTTTATTGTTGCCTTTTTCTTTTACGACAAAAATGGACAACCGACGTTGGACGTAATTTTCATCAAATCGATTTTAATGGTTGTTTCTGCTATTTTCGGCGCCTACCTGTTGATTGTCTATTTCAAACATTTGAAAGATAATTTTTTGAAAGAAGCGATTGTCGTTGGTTTCACGTGGTTGATCATTAATTGGATGTTGGATATTGTAATATTGCTGCCAATGGCAAAAATGGCTTTTAGTGATTGGTTCACGCAAATAGGACTGCGTTATTTGGTGATACCTGTTTTTAGTATCTCATTTGGTTATATTGCTCAGTTACAACACAAAAATTGATTTCACATTTTTATCAATTATAAATGCCGGTTTGTTGGGTATAATTATCAATAAATTGGCATTTCTTTTTGCAACAAAATCCATGTCCCCACAAAAAAACCAATAAATTTCCAACATCATATCAATTCCCTACAAATGCACTGCCACATTGTCAGCTCAATTGAAATATATTCAATCGGTTTGCCACTATGACACACTGACATGAAAGTCACAATATTCTTAAAATACAATATATCAAACTGATAATTATAAAGTTAAGCAATATATATATGTTTTGGCACAGGCTTTGCATAAGCATGGATAGAAACGATAAAAAAAACAAACTATATATTAACCTATTCAGGAGGAATGAATAATGTCAATGATTAGATGGACACCACGTAGAAACTTAATGACTTTACCGCGCGATTTGGATCAGTTTTTTGGAAATTTTGGAATTGATTATAATACCGATACTGTTTGGAATCCGGCAGTTGATATCGCTGAAAATGATAAAGGTTATGAAGTAACGGCAGAATTACCCGGAATGAAAAAAGATGAAATTAAAATCTCGTTTGAAAATGATATGTTAACTTTGTCTGGTGAAAGAAAAAATGAAAAAGAAGAAAATGATAAGAACTTTCACCGAATTGAAAGAAGCTATGGAAAATTTGAGAGATGTTTTCATCTGCCGAAAAATGTAAAAGCCGGCGATATTAAAGCGGATTACAAAGATGGTATCTTAACCGTTAATGTTCCCAAAAGCGAAGAAGCAAAAGCGAGAGAAATTGCTGTAAGTTAATCGAGTTGAAAACGTGAACAAGAGAAAAGCCCCTGCCACTTGGTTAGGGGCTTTTTTATTAAAACTTTACTAAACCTTTAAGGTTTAGTAAAGTTCAAGCGTACTGCTAACATTAAAAATCACTTGCATTTTAGTATTTTTTTATTATATTATTAATGTATATTTGTTAAATTAAAATAAATTAAAGTCACATTTTGAATGGTGCATTATGGAAAACGCGATCGCTTTAGATACCCACAGTTATATAAAAAATCTCCAATCAGTTGGTTTTTCCGAAGAACAAGCTGAGATGGTGGTAAAAACCCAAATTGAATTGACAGAAAAACGGCTCGCAACAAAGAGGGATATTGCAGAAATAAAACAAGATATGAACAATTATGCAACAGCGGCTGAAATCCAAAACAATGAGTTAAAAAGAGATATAAAAGAGCTTGAAGTCACCACAGAAACAAGATATGCCGAGCTAAAAAGAGATATTAAAGAGCTTGATGCGATGGTTAAAACTCAAATCAAAGAGCTTGAAGTTAAAGGCGAAACACAAATTAAAAACCTCGAAGCAAGTATTGAAACAAGATTCAATGAGTTAAAAAGAGATATTAAAGAACTCGAAGTCAAGGGAGAAACTCAAATCAAAGAACTTGAGTTGAGATTGGAAGCCCGAATCAGTCAACAAAAAGCCGAAATTATAAAGTGGGTGTTTGGTATATCCGTAGCACAGGCATCATTGATTATTGCTTTGCTCAAGTTCTTGTAATGAAAAATAACGTTTACCATTCAAAAATTTAATAATGTCCAAAAAAAATATCATCGCCATTAGATCAGTTGCTCCCCTGTCTTCTGGCTTTTTTTATCTCAACAGGAAAACATGAAAACAGGAATTGCACAAATAAATTGTTCTCCAGGCGATATTAAGGCTAACCTGGAAAAGATCACCCAATTCACCCACTCAGCTAAAAAACACGGCTGCGACGTTATTGTTTTCCCTGAAATGGCTGACACCGGCTATGAAATGGCAACCATTCGAAATAGTGCATCATCCTGGGAAGAAGAACCTTTTAAACATCTGCAACAGACCGCCGTAAAAAATGATATTGGAATAATATGTGGGATTTCCGAAAGAATAAAAGACAAAATTTTCAATTCAATTGCTGTTATTAATGAGCAAGGAAACCTGGTTGGAAAATATCAAAAAACGCATTTGGCTGCTTATCCCCCCTTTAATGAGGATAGCATCATCACACTTGGTGATTCATTAGCAATAATTCCCATAGGTGAATTCAGAGTAGGATTGATGATTTGTTATGATCTTCGATTTCCGGAGATTGCTCGTTCTTTGGCGCTAAAAGGAGCGGACGTCTTTGTCCTCTGTTCTGCCTGGCCCTTTCCCAGGCTCACACATTGGGAAACCTTGATCCGTGCACGAGCAATAGAAAATCAAGCTTATTTTGTCGCGGCAAATCGCGTTGGTTCTGTTGGAAGAATTGCCTTCTGTGGCTCGAGCCGAATTATTGATCCGTATGGGGTTGTCGTTTCTTCTGCTGCAGAAAACCGGGAAGAACTTATTGTTGGTAAGATTAACAAAGAGACCATTTTATCAGTCAGAAAGCAAATGCCGGTTTTCTCCCACAGGCGCGGGGATTTGTATTAAATTTAAATTATCATGCCAGGCAAACCAGATATTCAAAGTGTTATTTTATTTTTAACATTATCATGCATATTCGAAAATTAAATCAACACGAAAAACATGAAAATATTTTTTTCCGAACATCAAAATATTTACGCCACCTACACCTTCTCTTACGGAGTTTATTGTATCAAAGAAACCGGGGATAAGCTGTCAGAGATTTATGGGAAAGGATTTTTACCCTATACCGGTGATTTGAACATCAAAAAAGATGTATTCTATTTAGCGCGCAGCGTTCGAATTGCTCTGAAAAAATTTGAAGATACTTCAGAAAACCGAAGAGTGAATCGGCTGGTACAAACCCTGGGAATCGAAATTATTCCATCGGAAAAATCGTCCTTCAATCTTGAAAATACTGACTTTCTTTCCTTCTGTACAAATTATGCAGCGGATCGATTCAAAGGCGGAAGAATGGATGAAGAACGACTGAAATATATTTTTACCCGGAATACACTGTCGCACATTTTTACTTTTCGTTCAAAAGAAAAAATTTACGGATATGCCTTTGCTGCAATTGATAAAAACATGCTGCATTTCTGGTATTCTTTTTTTGATGTTGCTTATTTAAAAAGTCACTCTTTGGGAAAATGGATAATGTGGCGTACGATCAACTGGGCAAAAGAGAACGGTCTTGACTATGTTTACCTGGGCACCTGTTATTTTAGCAAAGCGCTTTACAAAGCAAGAGATCACAATGGAATAGCGTTTTTTGATGGTGTTGGATGGAATGAGAATGTTGAGTTGCTAAAATATTTGTGCAAGAAGGACGAGGAAAAAGTTAATTCCAATTTTGATGTTTTGAAATCACCAGATGAGAAAATGAAAATTATTTTTAAAGAGCTGTACGAATAGTGCTGATTTGCGGTATTTCTTTGCAAGCACAAGGAGAATAAAATGTCACAAAAACATTTCCATTTCAACAGGTATTTATTTGTCTTTTGGGGTTGCGTTTTCTCTTTAGTCGTTTCCAATTTCACATTTGCTGATGAACCATTAAAAATCGGTGAATCTTTTAACAATGAAGCGACCGGCTACAACAATAGTCGAAAAATTGCCCGGACATCAACTGATCGAAGGATTGTTGTTTTCCAAAACAAGCTGGAAAACAGACCGGTCGTTCAATGGGTTTACAGCGACGATGGAATAAATTGGTCACCCCCGGCAATTCTTGGTTATGGTACTTTTCCCTGTTTGACCATTGCGGAAGATGATTGGGTTTACGCTGTTTGGTGTTCGGAAAATGGAGAAGGAATTTGTCTGACATACCTGAAAGACAACACAACAAATTGGGAAGGCGGTTCTTTGCCAATAACATTGGTGCCGGCAGGGGCTATTTACTGTAAATATCCAGCGATTGAAACAACATTAAATTCCCTTCACGTTGTGTGGCAAGGGAAAAGAGATACTGACAATACAGACAATATATTCTATCAACAGTTTGCCAGAGATTTGAGTCGGATCAACCCGGTAGCAATTTTAAGCGCTGATAGCTGTGATTCAAAAAAGGGATTATTGCCAATGACCTGCAATTTGAAGCGGACTGGCTGCATGTTTTGTGGACTGATTTTTCTTTGACACAGAACACATCCTCGCTTTTCTACCAAAATATCTCAGTAACAAATGAAAACAATGTTATCATTAATCAAGCGCTGATTTTGCCTTTTTTCAATGCTGAATATCCTTCGATTTCGGTGAGAAATTACGCGTATGGGAATGAGGAAAAACACTGTGATATGGTTGTATCGTATGTCAATGAAGATCGCAGCGGATTTTCTACTTCTCTTTTAAATATGAACTCATCTGAAATTAATATAATTTGCACTGATAGTATTTTTATAAACCAAAATCCCATGCCCTCGGTCGATGATGTACATATCAGGTCATGTGCAATAGTCTGGCAAAATAAAAACGAAATTTTTTATGGTCAGAATGTAGATGGAATTTTCACGACTTTACCGCCAATTCCGGTAAGTACAACCAGTGATATACCAAAATCTAATCCAAACGTTTGTTACAAAACATTTAGATGGGACATTTTTGATGTAATTTGGACAGAAGGAAGTGAGCCGCCGTATGATATCATGTACCGAAGAATGGAGAAAAGATACGCGCCCCTCACAGTTCCGGGTAATCGTTTTGAGAATCATCAACAAAAGAATTTCCGGTTGTTCCAAAATTATCCCAATCCATTTAACAACGCCACAAATAAACCAATTGAAATTAATAGAACAACAAATGTTAAAATTGAAATTTATGATATAAATGGTAACAGGGTTCGTATTTTAAACGCTAATGATTTGAAACCGGGATTACATAATTTTCCCTGGGATGCCACAGGTAAAAAAAACAACTTGTTTCCGTCCGGAATTTATTTTGTTAAAGCCTCAACGCGAAATAGTGTTTTAGTGAATAAATTAATCCTGGTTAGATAGCACATAATCTTTTATTAATACTCCTTTGATTCGATTTATCCTGTGGACTTTTGTCCTTATTTCAATAATAATAATTTCCTGATGTTAACGAATCCCCTGCTTCCGGTTTTTTAAGGTAAACTATTAACAAAGCGGTTTTAAGTTTTTTTTCACCGAATTCCGTACATCGGACGTGTATTGTGCAAAATCTCTATTCGTTATTCATAATTCGATATTCGACAGTCATTATTTTTTTTGAATATCGAATGATGAATACTGAACGTCGAATATCGAACAAAAAATTGTGAAATCTATTTATCTTGAAGATGAAATTAGTTTCGAATGAGCAAATGATAGTTAACAGGGTAATAAGGTGATTGGGTGATGTAGTTAGGTTAAATGTTTTTTTAATTAAATAATTCCGCGGTGAATAAAATTTCGTCCGTTAAGTTTGCTTTTGAAGCGTTTTCTTCTGGCGGCATAGAATGTGAAACCATGCGTGCTTTTACCGAAGAAGAATTTAAAAACATAGTTGCTTCGATGCCCTGACAAGTCGTCAAAAATGAGTGGGAGAACTCGTGAATGGGAGATTGGGAGAATATGAAAGCAGAAAAATATCCTATCAAATTAATGACTTCTTCTCCATCTCGCCCCATCTCCTTGTCTCCCTCTTTTGTCACTTGTCGGTTTAGAGCGATGCTTCGCTAGACGGTTAGAAAAAATCATCTCGCCTTCACCGGCTCCCATCCAGTCCATTTTTCTAACTGTATTTTCACAGATCCAATAAACACTTTCATTTCGGCTTTTAAAGGCGGTCTTTGATCACCCGTTGCAAACCAACCTTTGTAAGGACCGGTAAGTCCGGCAATCCCTTTCATGCGAACAATCCCATCTACATAATATGATTCCATCGGTTTCTTTAACGCACTAATCTTTGTTTTACCATTCTTACCTTTGAAATTAATGGCGACTTTGCCCCGTTTTGATGCGAAAAATGAAATGAGTGTATCTGTTCGGGTATAAATTGAATTTGCCCGGGCATAGAAAATCATTGATGCGCCATCTAAAAGTGTTTCGTTCAACGGATCATCTTTTATAATGGTTACGTTGGGATCTTCCATATCAGTCATAATTGTGTGGATCAGGCTGTCAGTATAATTAAAACGATATTCCGCAAGGTAGGTAATGCCATCGATTTTTTCTTCTGAAACAAAAAGTTGAAGCCGGAAATCCTTAGTAATATAGCTTTCATAAACATTGTGCATATTGACAAAAAACAACAATGGATTGGAATCGACGAATAATTTCACATGATAAACAAATGTATTACCCATTGTCAGTGTATCACAAACTTGCACTTTAATTGTTCCCAAGCGAATGAAAGACCATTTTACTTTATAGGTGAGTTCTTCTCCGATTTGCCATTTGAATGAATTATTTTCTAACGAAAGTGCTGGAGATACAATAGTTAGTAATATAATAAAAAATATAATATGGGTTATTATCTTCATTCTTTTCTCACAATTTGATCGATTTAATTAATAAATAATACTTGCTTCCTTTTTGATTATTCGTTATATTTTAAAAAAATAAAAAATGGATTAAAACATGATAGCTTTAGAATGGAAAACCAAACTTCTGCCAGATGGTCATTTATCCGTTCCTCCAGCGATAATTAAAAAATTGAAATTGGACTCAGATTCAGAAGTTAGAATTTTAATTTTAAGGGAAGATGTATCTCTAACAAAAAATGACACACCTAATCCTTTATTATCTATTGATAACTGGGCAATGGACATGGGTATGGACGATCTTTCGGAACAACATGATCACTATCTTTATGGAGTACCCAAAAAATGAACGAAAGCATTTTTATTGATACTTCCGCCTGGTTAGCCCTAGCTAATAAAAGAGACTTTTGGCATAAGGAGGCTAAAAATATTAGACAGGAATTAATCAACAATAACTGTTCATTCTTGGTAAGTGATTATGTCATTTGTGAAATTGCCAATTCGCTGTCAAGGGTTCAGTTTCGCAAACTTGCCGTAAATCTTATTGAATCAATTTTAAGCTCAAAAGAAATCAAATTGATTCGGATAAATCAAGAATTATTTGATGAAAGCTGGTTGCTTTACAAACATCGTATTGATAAAGAATGGGGTTTAATTGATTGTACTAGCTTCACTATCATGTCAAAATATAGAATTTCTGCCGCTTTTACAAATGATCATCATTTTGAGCAAGCAGGCTTTCGGATACTTTTGAAATGAGTTTGTATTAGTTTATCTTTTACTATTTTTTTCCTCTCAATCAACCCAATAATCCCTGGTAAAATAATTACAGAAGTTAAAAAGCAAGCAGCAACGCCAACAAAAAGAGCCGCGCCCAGATGAAAAACCACGCCAGATAGAAAATATTAATGAGCCAAAAGCTAACATGGTGGTTAGCGAAGTGAGAAATATTGCTTTGCCGGTGCTGGCAAATATTGTTCGTATTTTGCCTTTTCCCTGCAAATTCGTTTCAACTGTTTGAAAAGTAGAATAGCCTTCATTCACTAAAATACCAGATGACAATTATACCAATTACAATCAGCACACCCATCAGAGTTCGCCGAAAACGGGCAACCTGCTTTTCCCGCATTTCATCCAGATTGGGTTGAAACATGTTGAATTTCAAAAAGAATATTTAAGTCTGGTAATAAACGCATTGCCGGCATCGCCCCATTCAGTTAATGGATCACCATCCGAGTAATAGGCTATTAACATGAGATCTAAATTAGTAACGACCGACCATGTTGCTGATGGCATAACGATATAAGAAAAATCATCCGGGTTAAAAATGCCGAAAATGGAGGCTCTGATTAGCGGTGTAATATTGTAAGAAAATTCCTGAAAGATAGACCAGCGCGCGGGTGAAAGCATATCAGCTTGCTGGGACTGCTTCCAAAAAATACCGGCATTTTTTTTCTTTCCATTATTATTATAGACTGTTTCCGCGTGAATATAAAACGAATTTGAAAAGGTATAATCAGCCGAGAGTACAAAACTGGCAACCGGCTTGTCACCATCTGTAATCGACTCTCCATATTGATGAGGAACAAGATTGACTGTCGGCGCACCCTTGTTTGGCGCATCGCTGATAATAAATTCTCCGCGGAATCCGGCGCCGGCAATATCACCAGCCCAGGCACCGCCAAATAATTTTCGATTCTTTCTTATACCAGCTATGATAAAATAATCATATCCGGCAGCATTTATTGACCACAAACCAGCTATCGTTTTTTTATATTTCGTTTCGCCGGGTTTAGCAACCAACTCTAATTTGCTTACTACACCGGTATAATATTGTAAACGAAGAGCATCTGCACCGGGGCGTTCTTCGTAATCATAATCCAGAATGGATAGGGGATTGAATAAGTCAATTACATTCCACACCAGAGCCGTGCCCCAGGCGACACGCTGCCTGCCAATAGTTGCCTGAAGATTACCCCGTGTATAATCAAGAAACAAACGATCAACCTGACCATAACCGAATGATTTTTTTTTATTACAAAATTCAACAGCTAATTTTGGATCGTCGTATTGATCTGTAATTTGATCTTTGAATCCGGGTATCTTTTCTACCGAGCCGCCATAATATTCTCTCAACCGTAGTTCCAGAGCAGCGGTAAGTGATTCGGTTGGATAGCAGCGGGTATTTATCCGCGTATGTATTAGATGATCATTCAGCCTGTTGTTTCTAATTAACGGAAATTCTGTGGTAGAAAAAAGATATTTGACATAACCATTTATTTCATAAGATGATAGCTGTGCCAGGGCTGGAAGCGGCAAAATTAGAAAAATTAAAATGACCTTCTTCATGGAATTCCCAAAAACAAGCTTTAAATTACAAATAAATTTTAACCTCGAAAAACCCAAAATATTCCCCAAAATATAATATCAATTTTTTGCTGTAATATCAGATTTAACTGCGCCGTCTTCAAGTGTAATAACGCGCCGCGCTCGTTTTATTACTCTTGCATCATGCGTGGAAAAGATGAAAGTCATTTGATACTTTTCATTCAATTCTTCCATTAAATCCAGTAAAGCTTCAGCAGAAGTTGAATCGAGATTGGCTGTTGGTTCGTCTGCTAAAACAAAATTAGGTCGTGATGCCAATGCCCGTGCTACTGCCACGCGCTGCTGTTGTCCGCCGGACATTTGCGAGGGTCTGCTATTAATTCGATCTCCAAGCCCCACAGTTTCTAACAATTCAATTGTTCTTTTATCTCTTTCTGCTTTGGCTACGCCCTGTAAAAGCATAATAAATTCTACATTTTCTTTTGCTGTAAATACAGGTATCAGGTTATACGCTTGAAAAACAAAGCCAATGTGATGCAGCCTGTAATCAATTAATTTACCTGATTTCAAATTGACAATTTCTTCACCTTCTATTAATATGCTTCCTTTTGTTGGTTTGTCAAGACCACCAATTAGGTTCAGCAATGTTGTTTTTCCGGAACCTGAGGGACCAACAATTGCGGTGAATTCTTCTTTTTCAATAACGAAGTTTACATTATTAACAGCGTGAACAGGGACTGATGTTGTATTATAAATTTTTTCCAGATCTATTAATTCTATAAGTGACATTTTTTTATCTCCATCTGTTTTTAAAAGATTTTAACCACTAATCCACCAAAAAGAAGGCGGCTTTTCGATTCCACGAATTAACGCCAATCAAAAGCATTGTGCTAAATAATTAGTGTAATTTGTGAAATTCGTGGTTTTTATTTTATATTTTCATTTTAATATGTCCGAATAGCCTCAGAAGGTTGTAATCTTATCGCTTTCAAAGCCGGGTAAATAGCAGCGACATTTGCTGCAATCACTATCATGATCGTTAGAATTATGTACATGACAAACGGCAGGAATGGATAAAGGATAGAACTCGAACCAAAATTTTCAAGGCTGGTTGCAAATGCCGATAAATCTATTCCGGCAGAAGAAAAATAAGCGATCGTTAATCCACCTATCAGAATGCCGCCAAACCCGCCGGTGATCGATAGAAAAATTGTTTCTAATAATATCATTGTAAATACTTTTCTTTTTTTCATACCTACGGCAATCAGAACGCCAAGCTCCCGAACACGATCCATTACCGACATTAACATTGTGTTGGTAATTCCAAACAGCAATGCAAATAAAATAATTGCCACAAAAAGATAAGTAAACTGTTGCATCATAATTGATAAGAAAGCAACTTCAGGGGCAAGTTCTTTCCATGTTCTTACTATACAATGGTTGAATTTTGCTTTAATTATCTCATCTGTCACTTGCAATATTTGTGCAGATTTTAAACGAATAGCAATTTCATGAACGATTGGGTCGATATTCAATTCTTTGAATAAATCTTTTTGCCGCACAAACACGTTCATATCATCAAAAAGAGAAGATTCAGTTTTAAAAATTCCAACTACCCGACAGGCAGTATAAATAATTGACCCATCCAAATCCTGCAAACTGAGCACCATTTTGGAACGTAATTTCAGATTTAATCGTTTTGCCAGTTTCTTTCCAATTATAATTTGATTTTTCCGCTTTGATTCAAAATAACTGCCTGCAATAATTTTTTTGGAGATGTCGGTTACTTGTCTTGCTTGTTGTGGTTCGATCCCCACAATTTTTACACCGTAGCTTGAAGTTGGCGACGCCGCCATCCCTTCAATTATTGTTCTGCCCGACACAGCTTTCACTCCCTCAATGGAACGCGCATTTTCTATTACTTCAAATCCATTAGGGATAAAATTGGAAATTTTATTTTCTTTTACAAAATTTTTATCATGAATTTGAATATGAGCGAGATCACGGTTAATTGCAGTTTCTACCATTGATTCGCCCATTCCCATCATTATGGAGCCTGACATAAGTCCACCCCAAAGCCCAAAAGCAATAGCAGTAAGAATTATCAGGCTGCGTTTTTTATTTCTCCACACATTTTTCCATGCAAGTGATATAAGCATCTTATTACTCCTAGTTTAAGCGTGTAGTGCGTTTATTGGTTCAAGTCTTTGGATAAATAAAATTGGATAAAAAATTGTTGCAAAGGCAATAAGAAAAACAACAAGGGCTTGTGAAATAAAAATACCCGGGTCGATACTAAAATTAAAAATAGGTTCAATCGCTAACTGATCAAAAGCCTTTGCCCCGGCACCTGTTATGTGAATAGGATTGTTATGTAAATAAAATATTAAAGGTAAACTGCCGATAATACCTGTAATCGCTCCCAGGAATGAAATAAATAAAGTTTCCAATGTAGTCACCCAAATCAGTCTCCATTTTTTCATGCCAACAGAAATTAAAATGCCAAATTCTTTAGTCCGTTCAGCTACCATCATCATTATTGTGCCAAACACGCCAAACCCAATAACGATGTAAAGTATTACCAGCATTATGATCCCGCTGGCATTATCAATTTGGATACTTTGAACAAGCTCGGGCATCATTTGTTTCCAGGTTTTAATTGCATATTTTTCACCAAATTTTTTCTGAAGCGGTTTTAAAACTTTTTCAAGATGGTTAACGTCTTTAATCATAATTGGTAATGAAGTTATTCTGTGTTCAGCAGAATAAACGGATTGAGCATTGCGGAGTGCTAAAAAAACCAGCCGATTATTCATCGCATCAAAAGGCAATTTCACAAATCCGCTTACAGGTAAAATTGCCGCGGCTATTTGACCGTGATAACCCTGTCCGTAAAGTACAACACTATCACCAATGCTTATTTTTAGCACTTCGGCAAGACCTTTACCGATAAGAACGCCGTCTGAATTTTCCGTTAGATAATCCCCTTTTACAACTTTCTGTTTTAAACCAGTCATATTATCTTCTAATACAGGATTTATGCCAGTTACCATGGCAACCCGAGTTGACGATTTAAAAGAAATAAGCATAAAAGAGGTCAAGCGAGGTGTAATTGTTGTTACATAAGGTATGGATTGAATTTCTTCCTGTTGTTTTTTATTAATGATAATACTGTTATCCAGCGATTGATTGTCCCAATATTTTTCTCCCTGTATTTGCAAGTATCCGGTAAACAGCTTAGCAGATGAGTGAATCATATAGCTATACGACCCTGTTTGTGCCGAACGCATTATTGATGCGAAAAGGACAGCAAAAAATACTGATGCCACAACTATTAGCGTTCGTTTTTTATTTCGCCAGATATTTCGCCAGCTTAGTGATAAGTACATTTCATATTCCTTTCCGGGTAATGTTAGGATTCTATGTTCAATTTTGAGGATATATTTGTTTGGTGTGTTTCTCATTAAATCACAAATGATAAATACCAAATTTCAAATAAATCTCAAATTCTAAATTCAAATGACCACATTTATTGTCATTTGGTTCTTGGAATTTATTTAAGGTTTGTGTTTTGTGATTTAAATTTACCTTACCCTTTTCATGTTCTGTTGAGAAAAAAACGAACTTTTTATTTTAACATTGAATTGAATGGATAGATAATCCATTACTGTTTTTTGACCTGGCTTGTCATGGGGAATCATTTCCCAATGTGCGGGAATCGTTCTGCCGCCCATTTTTTTAACATCGCTGCCGATCATCGATTTAATCAGATAATCATCTTCATCATAAAATTCAGTTTTTAATTGAAGATAACTATCTTTGGAAATCCACATTAAAATTTTCCCCCAGACAACGCCAGCGTCTGGCTTGGGAGTTAATTTGATTTTATAACAATTATATCCGTCAAACTTTTCTTTTCCAATAATACTGTGTTCATAATCTTCAACAATAGATGATTGACGAATCAGGTCATCATTTGTAAAATCAGAACCCATCCAGGATTGCAGCATCATTGAAGGCGGAATTTTAATGACCCGTCGAACTGCTGGAATCCAGTTCCAAACTTCTTTTTCGCGTTTTAAAGTAACCGTGCCTTTGTCTTTTGCTGGTTTAGTTATCAGCACTAAAGCATAATCAGGTTCTAATGCCCATACTTTCATAGTCATTTTTCGCGACCAATCAGGTTTTACAACTTCAAGTGACATTTCACCAATGCTGCTGCTGGCACGCACGAGATCATTAGATTTTTTAACTATTTGCTTTGCTGTTTCTGCAAATAAATTATGGAAAAGTAAAAAAAAACTAAAAAAAAGAAGGATCCGAGTAATTGGTTTCATTATTTTTGCTCCTGTTTTTTAGCAACAGATCACAGGGTATAGATTCATATTACCATTTAGCCCACAGAAACGGAACACGCCACAGAAAAAAAATTTTTGTTTTTTTTCTGTGGGATTTCATTTCTGTGGGAAAAAATTGAACATATTTTTTGTACCTGTGATCGGTTACGTTTTTTAATTTTAAAATCAAGATAGTTACTATTCAGTTGACCAAAATTAACCGCATAGATATTTAGTAAAGAATATTCATTATCCCTATAATTAACAAAGCCAACTGATAAACTTTTTACATCAAATTTGACCGACCTATCGGTCATTCATTTTATAAAAAAAATTATCCAGTACAAATCCCGGTCAAAAAAACATCTGTTGAATGTTCGGTTGCTTGTTTTATATCAAAAATGTTTTTATTAATTATCCATTGAATCATCAATCCATCCATTGCCCCTAACATGAGAGAAGCTGTTAAATAAGTGTTTACTTGTTTAAATTTTCCCGCTCGTACACCATCATCTAAAATCGATTTAATAAGAATCCTGAAATCCTCATATATTTTGTCTAAATTAACAATTCCTAAATTTTTTGAATCTTTTTTCCTTACAGCTTCAGCCCAAAAATCGAGCATAATTTCCACAATATCAGTGGAATGGGTGGAAATCATTTCTGCCCAAGATAAAAATATTGTTCTTATTTTTTCAACCGGATCAGTAATTTTAAATATTGCCTTTGCTACAACAGTCTCCATGGATTCCATGAAATGTGTGAACACATATTCGAAAATTTCATCTTTGCTTTTGAAATATTCGTAAATAGTGCCTTTCCCGATTTTCGCCGCTTCTGCTATGTCAATCATTTTGGTATTGGCAAATCCCTTTTGGGCAAACACCTTCATCGCTGCTTGAATGATCTCTAATTTTTTTGCTTCTTTGTCAATTATCTTTGGCATTAAAAAATCCGTTTAATTTGACTGACTTGTCGGTCAATTATACACAAGTATAATAAAAAAGTTTCAAATTCTTTTTTTAAACTTCATCACTGATTTGACCATCTTTCCAAATTCTTTATCACGCTTACGTTTTTCAAGATATGATCGTTCATAATAAGCAGTTTCTTTTCGGAGTTTTATAAAATTTTCATATCGCTTTTGGTTTATTTCTCCATCTTCAACTGCTTTGAGTATGGCGCATCCGGGCTCATTTATATGGGTGCAATCGTTAAATTTACATCGCGAAGAAAGAGACTCAATATCGGCAAATGTTTCATTTATGCCTTCGTTTATGTCAAAATTGCCCAACTCTCGCATTCCGGGTGTGTCGATGATTATTCCATTGTTTTCAAGGATTAAAAGTTCTCTCCGGCTTGTTGTATGTTTACCTTTACCGTCCTTCTCGCGGATAATGTCCGTTCTTAAAATATCCTTTCCGAGCAGCTTATTCAACAATGTTGTTTTGCCAACCCCGGATGATCCAAGCAGACAATAGGATTTTCCAGGCTTGATCAACTCCCGAACCCGATCAAGACCAACACCGCTCTCACTGCTAAAAACAACCATTTCATAATCTTTAATAATTTTTTTTGCTTCTATTATTTTAGTTTCAATTTCTTCTTTTTCAAGCAAATCACATTTACTGAATAAAATAACCGGTTGGATTTTCCCTTCATTTATCATCACCAGGTAACGCTCCAGTCTTCGCAGGTTAAAGTTATTATCAAATGACTGCAAAACAAAAGCCGTATCAATATTTGCAGCAATTAATTGGAAGTCTGTTTCTTTGCCGGATATTTTTCTTTTCAGAAGCGTTTGTCTGGGAAAGATGTCCTGAATAATTGCAAACGAATCATCATCAAAATACTGCACAAACACCCAATCTCCCACAGTTGGGTAATCCAATTTTGATTCTGCGCCGAACATTATTTTCCCGGTGATCTCTGCCAGCAGTTCCGTATTTTCATTTCTGATCACATAATTGTCTTTGTTTACAGCAGTAACACGGGCAACTTTAAAATCGGCTTGTCCATTTTCCTGAACATATTTCTGAAACCAGTTGCTGAAACCTAAATTTTGTAAATTCATGTTATTGTTCTAATTTTTAATTTGATCTCTAACATACTATGGATAAAAGTAAAGATACAAATAAGATGAATAATTTTCAACAACAATATTTTGTATCCACTAAATATTTAATGGTTGTTTGAGAAAATAGTTTTTTGTTATAAGTTCGCAATAATGTTAACAGAATAATTTATAGCAGCCTGTCCGCTTTCTTTTTGGCGGAAATTATTCTGCTACAAATCATTCTGTGATAAAATATTCTTTACTATGCAACAAAAAAGAAGATTGTGGGAACAGTCCGTCATTTTTTATTCAACTTTTTATTGACTTTTGACTGTTATTTTAGCATAATTGCTTAATTAAATTATTTGTATGTCGTTAATTTCATATTTCTTAAAAGTGAGATAAAATGACAATAGTCAAAGAAGTAGAAAAAAAGTCGAAAACCTCGATGAAAAAACAGCGCAGGAGGTATTAAAATTCATTAGCCTGTTGTTAAGTAAGAATGGATTAATAGGTTCAAATTCCAAGAGTTCAATTCATGATAAAACATGGATGGAGTTGGAGGGATCACTAAAAGATGAAGATGCGTAGTTAATGAAAAAATAATAGCGAAAGAATGTGAGCAAAATGATTATGAATAAGCAAATTTTTCAACGAGCCAATACTAACTTTCTTGAAGCTGCAAAATTTTCAGATTGTAGATGATATATATAAACTCCGCTAGCAACCTGTTTGCCGATTTTGTTTAATCCATTCCAGCGTAGTGAGTGTTGCCCTGTTGATTCGACAGTATTAATCAGTGTCTTTATTATTTCACCTTTAACGTTATAAATTTTGATGACCACTTTCCCAGGTTTACCAATGGCATATTTTATTTCTGTTTCATGATTAAAAGGATTTGGATAATTTTGGTAGAGAGCATAAGAGTCAGGAACATTAGTTTTATTTTTGCCTTTTACAATAGTTGGTTTACGAAAATATTTTAACACCCCATACCCATCTGTAGCTGCGTATATTAAACGATGATCATTAGGATCTACTCTTATTTCATTAATTACTCCATAATAATCTGATAATCCCTCCATCATATTTTCCCAATTTAGTCCTCCATTTTTACTAATATAAATCTCATTGCCAGCAGCATAGACAATATTTGTATCCACTGGATCAATTGTAACTGATATTATAAATCTATCTCTTATTCCATCATTAATTTCAAACCAAGTTTTAGCGCCATCAACGCTTTTATAAATCCCTTGCCAGCGTAATGCAGCAAATATTGTATGAGAACTAATGGGATTAATACACAAATCAAATACATCAAAAGCATGTTGTAAAGGTAATCCGGTAGAGCAATATTCCCATTGTTCACCACCATTATTTGATTTATATATTCCATGTTTAGAATCAATTCTTTTAAATTCTGTGCCTGCATAAATAATGTCACTATTATATGGACTAACAGCAATGCTGAAAATAAGATTAACATCAGTTATACCGTTATTTTTTTTTATCCAACTATTTGCGCCATCAATGCTTTTATAAACGCCATCAACTGTTCCCGTATACATTACATTATCATAATTGGGATCTATTGCAACAGAGAAAGGAAAATTACTTTCTTTTCCAATATCGGTTTTAAACCAGCTATTGCCTGAATCAATGCTTGTTATAATACCGGCTTCATTAATATTTGAAACTGAATCGAATTTACCTATATATCCGGCACAAAAAACTTGCGGATTACTATTGCTAACTTCCAAATCATAAATTCCCATAAAACCGGAATCTATTTCTACGTTAAACCAGTTTTCCCCACAATTATCACTCTTGTACATTCCTGCACCATTGATGCCGACATATATTTCAGATGGGATTTTGGTTGTGTTAAATGCCAGGCATGTGTTTTCAAACGCATATAGACCATTGGTGTGTTTTTCCCAACTGTTTCCACCATTATTGCTTTTGTAAAAACCATCTGACGTACCTAAAAGGATATCATATTCATTTATTATTGCAAGTGAATAAATATCATTATTCTTTAAACAGTCATTTTTTTCAATCCAACTATTACCTCCATTAACGCTCTTATATAAACCTTGTTGTGTACCAACAAATATAACCGAATCTTCAACTGCTAATGCATGAGGTGCAATAAATCGATTTTTAAAATTTGTTCCTGTTATATTTCTCCAACTGATACCATTGTTAATCGTCTTATAAATTCCATTAAAAGTTCCAATGTGGATGACATTCGATCTGGTAGAATCCAAACTAATTGAAGTAACAGGAATGTCAGGCAAATTGCCGCATATATTATCCCAGCCGGATAAACCACCATCAATTGTCTTAAATATTCCATCATCACAGCCGGCAAACAAAATATCCGGATTGTTTGGTGACATTTTCATATTGTAAATATTTAACGACGTTAATCCTTTATTAATTGGAATCCAGCTTTTGCCGCCATTTACTGTTTTTGATACACCAGGATTAAAAGCCATTCCCCCGCCTCCCAAATAATATCCTACATACATAACATCATGCTGTTCAGGATGTACTTCAATAGATGTTAATATGCCGGATGATCTAAATATCGGTTCCCAATTTTCACCAAGATCAGCACTTTTAAAGAGTCCTGATGTGCCTCCTATATAAATCTTTTGATCACAAATTTTTATTGCTGTTATTATTTCTCCGGCAACAGAATTTCTGATTGTATTTATGCCCCTTGAATTCCATGTAGAACCACCATCAAACGAGTTATAAAATCCTCCTTTATGGGTTCCTATAAAAATCGTTAATGGATTTGTTTTCATAAAATCAATCGTATAAACGATTCCTCCTTCTGGTCCGATATTTATCCATTTGTTATCTTGACCGCATAATTCTTTTTTTATCCCCAGTATCAACAGTATAATCATTACAATTTTTAGAGATTTATTTAACATTATATATCTCCTTGTGAAAATAAGGTGTTAGGTTTTAATAAAAAATTATCTTTCCGCACTAGTATTATGTTTAATTTTATTTTTATTAAGGCACGGTTTCATTTACTTCATTAATCGCTTGCTCAGCCATATAATACCATGTGCCGCTTTGTGCCCAGTCATAATCTCGATAGTAACCTTTGCACATCCATACTCCAGGAATAGGATAATAAATCCATTCTTCATAATAAGGTTCAACATTATCTGATATTTTCGTCCCATTGGGATAAGCTCCTGGACTAGATTTACGATAAAGATCAAGGGGCGAGCATGATAAATTATATTCCCATTCAATTTCTATTTCATATTCTCGAACCCAAAAACCACGATCATGATATACCTTTCGAATGCTACCGGTTTTTTCTGCTGAAGTCATTGATACAATAAAAACGTTTGCGAAAACATCTGAGACACCAACAAAACCAATAACAACGAAGACAAATAAAAATGAAACGAAGGAAAGTTTAATGTTTTTCATTTCTCTACTCCTTTAAATAGTTTAAATAATAAATAATGCCCGGAAAGATAATCTGGATCATTGCCATTTAATAATTAGGTCTTTGTTTGGTAAGAAATCATTTTTTGTAATATAGATAACTTTTTTATCCTTTATCATTTTCTCTTTATCAGGTTTCAGTGAAATATTAACATTTTTCCAATCCAATGGTGTTGTAATAATAAAATCGGCTTTTTGTATAGCACGTCCCCAATATTGAGTTGTTGTAAGTATGTATGTAATTTGTTTATTATAATGACGTTGTTTATATCTAACAATTATGGATTTTTTTTCATTTGGTAACATTGACAAGTTAAAATACGCGCTTGAAGAGTCTTTCCAAAAATTGTGGTTTTCTACTTCAATATCATACGGGAAAGGGTGGTGATCATCCATTGGAAATGGGTAATTAAATGTGATAGATAAATTCGCCTTCGTGAGATTTTCGAGAAAATAAGTTCCTTCAATTTCTACATGTTCATGAAAACAATTTATGGATATTTTTTCCTGATAAAAATCAACTTTATGAGAGTTAGAATCATTTTTTACAACATCCGTTGTTTCTTCTGAGAATAGATAGTTATTATTTAAAAATATTATTGGGCATAATAATATTATGGCTATTATTATAGCAAATATTTTAATACTATTATATTTTATTTTTATTGAGTATCGCAATAGGGATTTTATTTTACATTCTATGAAGATTAGCTTTTCTTTGAATTTCATAATCGACCTCCTATTTCTAAAATTATTAGTTATTTATTTTTTAACAAATAAAAAACCCAAATTACAACATCGTGTTTTAAGTGAATTGTAATTTGGGTATAGTAATTTTAAGTTTTATAACTATTCGAATTATAATAACAAAAAAAGTGGGGGGGGCGAATTTTATATTTTTATTTTCATGGCAAATTATACCATTTCTTGTTACGAATTTAAGTCAGCTATTCAAATTTATATCTTTCCATCAATAAATACGACTATAGCCACGTTAAAACAAATATGTATTTAAATGTATAAATAAATTTATTAAATGTCAAGTAAAAAGTTAATATTTTTAATATAATCATAAAAATTAATTTTTTATTTACAAATAGGACATCCACGTAACTAATCCGATCAAAATAAACTAAAACTATCACTCTCTTTGTTTTATGAGATAAGGTTTTGGAATTATTTTAAGGCATCAAAAGATACGCCAAAAAAAACTTGATTATTTACAAATTATATCGTACTTTTGACATCACCAGTTTTTAATTTTCAAACAAATAATTATCAGTGTCTTTGAGGAGAAAAAGCATGGCAAAATTGATTTTTGAAATGAGTTCCGAAGGCAGAAAAGGATACACGTTACCCAAATTACAGGTTCCTGAAAAAAAAGTCTCCAGCCTGATTTCTGAAAAATTCATCAGGAAAAATTTTGCCAGACTTCCTCAAGTCAGTGAAAATGAGGCGCTTCGTCACTTCATCGAACTTTCGCGTTTGAATCATCACATTGATAAAGGATTTTATCCATTGGGATCTTGTACGATGAAATATAATCCCAAGATAAATGAAGATGCGGCGAACAATCCGGGGTTAAACAGTCTTCACCCCATGCAGAGCGAAGAATTATCCCAGGGCGCGCTTTCTTTGATGTATGAATTAGCTGAATATTTAAAAGAAATTTCAGGTTTAAAAGAGGTAACTTTGCAGCCGGCAGCAGGCGCTCATGGGGAATTAGCCGGGCTCATGTTAATCAGGGCTTACCATGAAAACCAGGGTAATCCGCGGGAAAATATTTTAATCCCGGATTCAGCACATGGAACAAATCCAGCCAGCGTAACAATTGCCGGCTATAAATCAGTTCAGATCAAATCAGACGAAAATGGACTGGTTGATTTGGAAGACCTGAAAAAACATCTCGATGAGAATACAGCGGCGCTCATGCTGACCAATCCGAGTACCCTGGGTATTTTCGAGACACAGTTGCAAGAAATAAATGAATTATTGGAAAACGTTGGCGCCCTGCTTTACATGGATGGCGCGAATTTGAATGCTCTTTTAGGAATTGTAAGACCCGGAGATATTGGCGTGGATGTTTTACATTTTAACCTGCACAAGACATTTTCAACACCTCACGGAGGCGGAGGCCCTGGCGCTGGCCCTGTTGGTGTTTCGGACAAACTGATCGATTTTTTACCAGTTCCCAAAATCAAAAAAGAGAAAGATACATTTAAATTGGAATATAATGTTCCCAAATCAATTGGTAGAATTCATTCTTTTTATGGAAATTTTAGTGTATTGGTCAGGGCTTATGTTTACATCCGTATGTTAGGCAGCAAAGGTTTAAAACGAGTTTCTGAAAATGCAATCATTAATGCAAACTATCTCAAAGAGAGATTGATCAACCATTTCCAACTGCCATACAAATCCACGCCCATGCATGAGTTTGTTTTTTCCGGTTCAAAACTAAAAGAAAAGGGTGTCTCTACCCTGGATTTGGCTAAAAGGCTGCTGGATTATGGATTTCATGCGCCTACGATTTATTTTCCCTTGATCGTTAATGAGGCGATCATGATCGAACCTACTGAAACCGAAACTAAAGAAACGTTGGATAAATTTGCTGATACCATGATACAGATCACTACAGAAATTGAGGAAAATCCCGATATTGTAAGAAATGCTCCCCACAAAACTCCTGTTTCCCGGCTTGATGAGGTGAAAGCGATTAAGGAACCGGATATTCGATTTCAATTTAAAAAGGTAACCGGGTAATTAGCTTATTGGGTAATTGGGAATTCCTAATACTGATAAATTTTTTATTACCCAATTTCCTTATTACCAAATTACCTTTCAAATGCACTTTTTTTGAATTTAGTATTTTTTGTCCGGCAGGTAAGATTCTGACTGTTTTGGTACTAATTAATAATACTTTGGCGCAAATTTTGCATCTTTTCTTGAAATTGAATTCAGAAATTCTCAAAGCTAAGCATCGCAGAACAACAACAATTTGGAGATGGGAACAATGATGGAGGTTCGCCCGGATCTAGCCAAAGTATTAGTGGTTGATGATACGCCGCTGAATAGAAAATTGCAAAAAAATTACCTCATGGAAGTTGGGTACCAGGTTATTTTGGCAGAAGATGGAATAGAAGCATTAAAAAAAATCAGGGAAGAATCACCTGACCTCATTTTGTTAGATGTAATGATGCCCAAAATGGATGGATTTCAGGTTTGCCGACATATTAAACATAATTTCCGAACCAGGTACACACCGGTCATTCTTGTAACTGCGTTGAATGAAATTGAAACAAAAATGAAGGGGATCGAAGCCGGCGCCGACGATTTTATTTCAAAACCTTTCAACAAATTAGAACTTTTGGCGCGTGTAAAATCGCTTCTTCGAATAAAACACTTGAACAAGGAATTACAATCCAAGATCCACTTGTTAGAAAAAGCGCAGAAGAAATTAAAAAAACTGGCAATCACTGATGGATTAACAGGCGTTTTTAATTACCGGTTTTTTAGAGATCAGTTGACAAAAGAAGTCACTCGAGCTGAAAGGCATAAAAAGCAATTAGCCATCATCATGCTGGATATTGATTATTTTAAAAGCTATAACGATACACATGGGCATCCTGCTGGTGATTATGTATTAAAAACAATGGCAGGAATTCTGGTAAAGAATATGCGCAATATAGATCTCACATCCAGGTATGGTGGTGAAGAGTTCGCGTTGATTTTAGTGGAAACAGATAAAGCTTCAGCAGGAATTGTCGCAAACAAATTACTACGTTTGGTCGAAGGTTACAAATTTAATTATGAAAGTACACAACCGAACGGTAAAATTACCATAAGCATGGGAGTTGCTACTTTCCCGGATAATGGAAAAACACCGGATGAGTTAATTTCCCAGGCTGATAAAAGGCTTTATCGAGCAAAAAAGGAAGGGCGAAACAGGGTGGTACTTGATTAATTCAGGTTATGGGATTGGATAATGGTGGGAAAAAGTTATCTCACATCCCAAAGGATTATCGGCATTTGATTATTAATTGTGCAAAATTAAGGTTGCAGCTTTTCTGCAAAACAAACAAAATTTAATTCTAAATAGGGCAAAACATGGAAATAAGGAAATCATTTTCCATTAAATCATTTTGTATCATATTGGGGATAACTTTACTTCCCCTGGTTATATTGTTAATCTATATCAATAAAGTCATTTCGTTTTCTGATCCAACATCAATGGCAACAATATTTATTATGCTGTTTTTATTGGCTATTGTGTTATCATTGATAGGCGCGTCTTTTATTTCCAAGCCGGTACACAATAGGCTGATGAAATATAATGAATTTGCCAGGAAAATAGCCGGTGGCAAATTTGAACATCGAATCCCGGCTGACTATGACGATGAATTGGGTAAGCTGGGAAAATTTTTTAATATTTTGACAAAAGAACATCACGAAATTAAAAAGAAAGGCGTGAGCGAAAAATTATTTGAAGGAGAAAAAATCCAGGCGATTTTAAAGAATATTGGCGACGGTGTCATCGTTACTGATAATGATAATAAAATAGAACTGCTGAACTCGGTTGCCAGAAAATGGTTCGAGAATAAACTCAATGGCTGTTCAGGACAAAAAATTGATGAAATAATTCATGAGACAGTATTGTTGAATTTGATAAATAATGTTAAGGTTGGTGGGAATTCTGAAGATTCAAAAGTTGAAATTAATATTAAACCCCGGGAAGGAGCTAAAGAAATCATCTTACAAGCGATTGCTACCAGGGTGGTTGGTGAGAATGATAAAATGCTTGGTGTTGCAACAACACTTCGGGATTTGACCAAGGAAAAAGAGATTGACCGTATGAAAACCGAAGTGGTATCCATGGTTGCGCATGAGCTTCGTTCTCCATTAACATCAATCGCAGGTTTTAGTGAACTGCTTCTCGACGAAGAAATAAGCCAGGAGCAATCAAATGACTACGCGGAAATTATTTTAAAAGAATCAAAAAGATTGGGTGATCTCATTAATAAATTTTTAGACATCTCGCGCATCGAGTCAGGAAAGAGCCAGATACACAAAACATCTGTTGACATGAGAGATGTTATAGGATCCATTTTGAGCATGAACAAGTACTTGGCAGAGTCTAAAGGGATCAATGTCGAAATTGTTATCCCGGATAATATTTCCGAAGTGTATGTCGATAGGGAAATGATGGGCGAAGTAATTCTTAATCTTTATTCAAATGCCGTAAAATACAGCCCTGATGGGAAAAAAGTTACTATAACAATTGAAGATAAAAATGAACAACAACTCATCAAAGTGATTGATCAGGGTTATGGTATTCCAAAAAACTCACTTGATAAAATTTTTAATAAGTTTTACCGGGTAACAGAAAATGAAATAATTCAAGATATAACCGGTTCCGGCCTGGGATTATCCCTGGTAAAAGAAATAATTGAGCAGCATGGCGGTACCATTCATGCAGAAAGCGTATTAAACGAAGGTTCGACTTTTACAATTACATTACAAATGACTAGCGGGCAAAAAACAAAGTCTGAAGTAGAACAGGTTTCGGAAGACGCTATTATTGTATGATCACAAAACGTATTACAATAAACTACTTTTGGAGAGCATGGTGATAACAACTTTGGAAAAAGCTTTTAAGATGGCATCCAAATTATCTGATGATGAACAAAAAATGTTAGCATTCCATTGGATTCAGGAGATGAAAACACCGAATTTTCTTGAAGTCATAAAAGATGAAATGAAGTGGGAAGAATCATTTTCAAAATCTCAGGATGTACTTGAAATGCTTGCAGATGAGGCTTTGAGAGATATTGAGCAAGGAAGAGCAGAAGAGATTGGATGGGATAAGTTATGATCTCTCGTGTTCTTCCGCGCTTTAAAAAGACATTCAGATCTTTGCCGAAAGAGATAAAATATAAGGCAAAAGAATCATATAAACTCTGGAAGAAAAATCCTTATCATAAATCTCTCGGATTTAAGAGCGTTCATCCATCAAAACCTATATATTCTGTAAAAATTACTTTAAACTGGCGAGCATTAGGAATCAAGGAAAATAATAATGCAATATCATGGTTTTGGATAGGTTCGCATGAACAATATAACAAATTAATAAATCAGCTAAGAAAAAGAACTTGACAATATATCTGAAGGCAGTCAAACATTCTGTGCAATAGTTGCCCGATTTTTTTTTGCGCGGTTTTGCAAGTTATTACATCGTTATCTGAGACCAGACTATCATTCTTAAGAGAAAACATCCATTCACACTGATGATAGTGAAATGATGGGCGAAGTTATTCTTAATCTTTATTCAAATGCCATAAAATACAGCCCTGACGGAAAAAGTCACTATTGCAATCGAAGATAAAAATTAAAAACGGAATCAAAATATACAATTAAGGGGGTGGGATAAAATAAGTTACTCATTTTGCCCTCACAATTCGCTATTTATCAATAATGAGAAAATTTTAAATGGCAAGTAATTTTATCCAACCCCCTAAACAAAGCCTCTCAATTTTATAAAAATGAGAGGCTTTTTTGTGTGAGTGAAACACCTGATTTTTTAACTCCAGAGGCACATTTGCGTTCAACAAAATCCAAACACAATCATCGTAATAAAATCATTTTCTTTGTTTCGGTAAATTTTCCGGTTTTAAAAACATACAGGTAAACACCGGAAACTACCTTAAGCCCACTGTTATTCCTTCCATCCCATTGAATTGAATATCTACCAGGCTGTTTGCTTTCATTTACCAATTCGCGAATTACCTGCCCCTGAAGATTGTATATGGAAAGTTTAACATTGCATTCTTCCGGTATTTGATAAACAATCTTTGTTTCCGGGTTGAAAGGATTTGGATAATTTTGGGATAAAGCAAACGCTGCCGGCATATTATTTTCCTGCATTTTTTCTGGTTCGTCACCTTTAGGGATGAAGCGAAAATCCATCATCTCTAACATATCCTGGGATATTTGTGCCAACTCATCTTTTGGATATTTGGTAATATACTCTTCAAAATATGATTTCGCTTTTTCATTATCATTAAGACCGTAAGAGTAAATATTAGCCAAAACAAACAGCAGGTTTTTATTCATATCTTCATCTTTTGAAGATGCCCTGAGTTGCAAACACCTTTCTTCCGCTAGCTTATAATCGCCCTCTCTTTCCAAAAACGACACACTCAGCGCTAATGCAAATGCGGACAATTCCTGTTTTGAATAACTTTCCGCAACTCCCTCCAAATAAGGAATTATATTTGATCGCTCATTTAAATGATCATAGCATTTGGTTATGTGAACCAGTGCATATTTGGCTGCTTCGGATTCCGGGTAGTTTTCGATCACATATTGAAATAAACCCCTGGCTTTTTCGTAATTTCCTTGCATTAAAAATGTTGTTGCTAATTGGTTATATTCATCAGCATCTGAAGAAGCGACTGTTTTGGAAACAAAGCTGCTATTAAGCCCTGTTGTTCCAGCTAAAAGATTTGAACTTGAAGGTGGCGCTTGAAGAAATGGTATAAAATTTACGGTATTATTTGTATATATCATATTTTCTATTTCTGTAGTATCAGTTGTTCCCCAATAATTACATATTGCATTGATCGCGCCGTAGGGATTAAGATCTTGCAACGCATAACTGCTATTCCCCTGGATTACATTATTTCCAGGGCCATATTCAGAAAGTCCCAGGAAGGGCCAGGAGTAATAAACAGCGGCAATACCCTGTTGTTATTATTCTCTATGTAATTGTTTCCAAAAGGGAGAACGCCTTCGATATAAAACATCCAGGGTAATGCATTATTCATGGAAAAAATACCATCTCCGTAATTATTGGAAAAGGTACTATATCCTACTTGCGGATCGGAATACAAATTATAACAAAACAATCCAAAATTGTTGTTTGTACAGGTTGTATGAGATATATTTGGACCTGAATTATAAAGATAAATACCGCTGGTACCATTGTTAGAAAAATTGCAGCTATCCACAAT